>Ga0307489_10003344_pt1 | contig 10632 bp, 12 predicted proteins | sample SB12metaG_FD_202247 | JGI IMG/M metagenome (GOLD analysis project Ga0307489, IMG submission 202247) | Sea-ice brine microbial communities from Beaufort Sea near Barrow, Alaska, United States - SB 1.2 | ecosystem: Environmental > Aquatic > Marine > Coastal | place: USA: Alaska | collected...
GGCACACATACAGAGCAGGCTTTCTCACCAAAAAAAACGCGAAGTCAGAGATCCTTATGCGGGGCGCCCGCATAATTCAAATATTGCCAGATCGTTATCTTGAGCGGGTCACATTTAGGAGCAGCCCGTGTATACAGTACAACTCGCGGGGGCCGGCGACCGGTCGCGAACAACGCGATGTCTGCTGCGTCGTCTCTGTGCGCCGCCTCCCCCGCGACTCGCGCCACCTCCATCCGGCCCCTCGTCGGGCGCGGCCGCAGCTCCGCTCCCACGGCGCGGACCCAGCCCGCGGCGGCTTGGGGGACCGCCTCGTCCTCCGTGACGGGCATCTCCCGCAACCGCCCGCCTCTCCGCGTCGCCGCGGCGTCCCTCGGTGACATGTTCGCCGGCCTGCGCGCCCGCGCCACCGCCGCCGCCCCCGCGCGCCCGCTGGAGGGCGTCACCTTCGCGGACGCCGCGCCGTCGTGGGAGGTGCTGGCGTCGCGGCTCGCGGAGCTCAAGGCCGCGCACGGGATGCCCGCCTCGCCCGACCTGGAGAACGGGCCGACCACCACGCACGCGCTGATACGGCGCTTCGGCACCACGGAGGAGCCGCGCGTGCTGCTCTACCGCGACAGCGCGGCGGCGAGGCCCACTCACATTCTCACCATCCACATGGTGTACACCTACAATCAATACGGTGTCGGTCACGACTTCCACAAACTGACAAGCTTAATTGTCGATGCCTGGCCTTACTCGGCGTGGTGCCCGTACTGCCAGAAGATCTGGATGCAGCTCGAGGAGAAGCGCATCCCGTACCGCATCGAGAAGATCAACGTGAGGCTCGTGCATCCCCTTGCTCTTTCGTACACCTGACCGTAAAGCAGTTCCCTCCTCGACGTTTGTTACGCTCGGTGCTTTCACAACACGGTGGTTTCACGACCACGCGTGTGGACGCGCGCGGCCTTACGCTCCGATGCGCTGCTACGGCGACAAGACGAAGGCCTTCATGGAGCTGACCGGGGGCCGCGGGATGCTGCCGGTGGCCACCATCGACGGGCGCGTGATCACGGAGTCCGCGACGATCGCGACGGTGCTGGAGGAGAAGTTCCCGGAGCACACGCCGCTGCTGCCGGCGGCTGGTACGCCCGAGCGTGTGCGGGCCGACGGTAGGGGCGTACACTCGTCCACTTTTCAGATTAAACCTGAGCCATTTCTGACACAACACACACCCTAAGCATTCCCATACTACCCATACCCCCCCACACCACCCAAACACCCCGTAAACCACCCCTTAATGCACCCCCTGACCCACAGAAAGCGCTTACGGTGAGCCGAAAAGTGGACGAGTGTGAGCCCCTGGCGGACGGCCTGTGCAAACTCGAGCGCGAGCTCTTCGGGCGGTGGATGCAGTGGCTCACGTCCAGCTGGGGGGACGGGTCGGGCCGCAGCGGGTTCTCGGGGGTGCTGGACGTGGTGGACAAACAGCTGGCGGCGGCGCCGGGCGGCGGGCCATACTTCATGGGGCCGGACCTGTCACTGGTTGACATCACCTTCACGCCCTTCCTGGAGCGCATGGCGTCCAGTCTGGCCTACTACAAGGGCGTCAAGATCGAGGGCAACGGCGGGCGGTGGCCGGCGGTCGACAACTGGCAGGGGCTTACACTCGTTCACTTCTCAGCTCAACTTGAGCGCTTTGTGTGGGATAGGGGGTGCGCGTAGGGGTTGTGTAGCCCGTGATAAGGGGGTGCTAGGGGGTGTTTAGGGTGTTTTCTTGTGTCGTACACGGCTCAAGTTGAGCTGAGAACTGGACGAGTGTAAGCCCCTGACAACTGGTTCAAGGCCATGAGCGGCCGCGAGACATACCGGCACATCAAGAGCGACTACTACACGGTGCGGTGCCTTCCCAGTTTTCCGGTGTACGTCAAATGGCGGTCGCCAATCCTTGAGAAATAGACGGTCGAATTGCCATGTTGTACCATTGTATAGCAAACCTGACCGTCTATTCACTCAAGGTCGCAAATTTGCGCACCATCGGCCGCCACTTGAGGTACCCTGGAAAACTGCAAAGGCACATGACTCGGAATGAGACGTCGGCGGCGGGCGGCGTGTCTGCCTACACATGCCTGGGTGTTGATGTGCGGTGTGCTCACCACGTGCTACCCCTGATGCGCCGTGGCCCTGCTGCACGCACGCGCACGACCTGCCCCCGCAGCTGGGCGGGTGCGAGGCCAACGGTGACGACGAGCAGGTGGCGCTCAAGGCCGAGATCGACGGGCTGGGGGCAGGGGCTTACACTCGCTCACTTCAGCGCTCAACTTGGCGCCTTTTATGGGATAGGGGATGCGCGCAGGGGATATGTGGCCCATGTTAAGGGGGTGTTTAGGGTGTGTAGGGTGTGTAGAGTGTTTATGTGTATCAGACACGGCTTAAATTGAGCAGAAAAGTGAACGAGTGTAAGCCCCTGGTTGGGGGCCGGGGCGGGCGGGGCGGGCGCCAGCTGGCGCCTGCCGCTGCCGCCGCTGGGCCCGCACTCGCCCGAGCCGACGTGGGGGGAGGAGGACCCGACGGCGGACCGCCTGGAGGCGGCGGCCAAGCTGATCGGGAACAGCAAGAACGTGGCGCGGTTCGCGGCGCGCGGGTGCGGTGCGCCGGGCAACCGGCGGGGCTTACACTCGTCCACTCTTCAGCTCAACTGAAGCGCCTTCTGTGTGACAGGGGTTGCAGTTAGGGGTTGTTTCGGGGGTGTTTAGGAGGTGCTAGGGGGTATCAGGGGTGTACAGGGTGTGCATTTGTGTCAGAAACGGCTCAGGTTGAGCTGAATAGTGGACGAGTGTAAGCCCCTGGCAACCGGCCGGTGTCGGCGGAGCTGTCGGACCCCACCGCCGTGCCGGGGTTGGACCACCTCCCGGCGGTGGACGCGGCGCTGCGCCGCGTGGCGCATGAGCTGCTGGAGGGCACCGCAGTGGGGGGGGCGGGGGGGGGCGCGGGGCCGGTGGCGGGGGGCGCGGGCGGCACCCTGGAGGCTCCGCCGGCGGCGGCCTCGCTGGCGTACCTGCGGGACCGCGTGGGGGTGCCGCGTGACATGCACTTCCCCGCCGCGCGCCAGCTCCGCGCGCACCTCAACTGGTTCATCGACGGCCTCGCCGGCAACTAGACGTGTACATTACTGACATGGACGGAGGGTGACTAAGCGCTGTGGGTTGGGTCGATTTTCTGACACTTGTTTGGTCCGGCATGATGCCTTTTGTCTGTAATACATCGAAAAACAACAACACGCTTAAAGTAATACATAGTTTTTCGTCGGTCCACCTCTCATCTACACCGCGTCTACGCACGCGAACTATAAATACACCCGCACCTCGCGTGCGGTCGTGTCACCGCGCCGCGCCGCGCGCCTTCTTGGCGGCGGCGGATGCAGCGGCCGTGACGGACCCGATTTTCTTGGGGCGCGTCTCCTCGGTGAAGATGACCCCGGCGCCAGGGGCTTACACTCGTCCACATGTCAGCTCAACTTGAGCGCTTTGTATGGAATAGGGGCTGCGCGTAGGGGTTGTATATCCCGTGTTAAGGGGGTGATAGGGGGTGTTTATGGCGAGAAGGGTGTTTATTTGTGACCGACACGGCTCAAGTTGAGCTGAGAAGTGGACGATTGTAAGCCCCTGCCCGGCGCCCTGCAGGAAGTCCTCCACCCAGGGGCTTACACTCGTTCACTGCTCAGCTCAACTTGAGCCGTGACCGACATCAGAAAACACCCTACACAACCTAACCACCCCCTTAATACGGGCTACACAATCCCTACGTGCACCCCCTATCCCATAAAAAGCGCTCAAGTTGAGCTGAGAGGTGAACGAGAGTAAGCCCCTGCCTCCACCCCGCGCAGTAGCACCATGTCCTCGTTGGGGAAGTAGCGCGCGGCGCCGCTGCCCGCGCCCGCCTCCTCCGGGCGGGACGACGGCAGGCACCCGAACGCGGCGTTCCACTCGCGCGGGCCGGCCTTGATGCAGGGGCTTACACTCGTCCACTTCTCAGCTCAACTTGAGCCGTGTCGGTCACAATAAACCACCCTACACACCGTAAACACCCACTAACACCCCCTTAACACGAGCTACCCAACCCCTACGCGCACCCCCTATCCCCTAGAAAGCGCTCAAGTTGAGCTGAAAAGTGGGCGAGTGTAAGCCCCTGCCTTGATGGGCGCGTCGAAGTGGCACGGCACGATGCGTGTGAAGCTCCAGCGCCCCACGCCAGGGGCTTACCCTCGTTCACTTTTCAGCTCAACTTGAGACGTGTCTGACACATAAAACCACCCTACACATCCCTAACATCCCCTAACAACCCCTTAACACGGGCTACACAATCCCTATGCGCACCCCCTATTCCATGAACATCGCTCAAGTTGAGCTGAGAAGCGAACGAGTGTAAGCCTCTGCCCCACGCGCCGCGCCCACTCCGCCACCTCGTCGGGGATGTTCTCATACACCAGCGTGCACACGACAGGCGCCACGATGAGGCGGTTCGTGATACCCCCCCAGCTGACTTCGGGGTCCAGCAGGTTGGACGGACCAAAGTACAGCGCCTGCAGTCAGGGGCTTACACTCGTCCAGTTTTCAGCTCAACTTGAGCGGTTTCTGACACAAAATGCACCCTGAACACCCCCTAATAACCTCCTAAACACTCCCTCAACAACCCCGAAACGCACCCCCAATTTCACACAAAGCGCTTACGTTGAGCTGGAAAGTGGACGAGTGTAAGCCCTGTAAGCCCCCGCCTGCAGTGCGTTGCGCTGCCACCCCAACCGCTTCACCTCCGCCCAGGGGCTTACACTCGTCCTCTTTTCAGCTCAACGTAAGCGCTTTCTGTGGGATAGGGGGTGAATTTACGGGTTGTTCTGGGGGAGTTTAGGGTGTGTTCGAGGTTATTACGGGGTGCGCACTGTGAGTTTCTGTCAGAAACGGCTCAAGTTGAGCTGAGAAGTGGACGAGTGTAAGCCCCTGCCTCCGCCGCGCTCATGTCCGCCGACCCGCGCGTGCGCTCTTTGGCCTTGGTGGCGATGTCAAATAGGTTGATGGCTTTGAGCGCGCTGATGGTGAAGTTGCCGTCGTCGCCGCTCCCGGCGAGGTCGGCGTCCGAGATCACGTCCGGGATATTCTCGCTGACGTACACCACGGCGTCCGTCACCAGCAGCGTCGCCGAATCCTTGTTATAGAGGCGCAAGTTGAATTTGAAAGCAAAGTTTGAAAGTGTTTCATCATATTGCGGCTTCAAGTGCTGATACCATGATCACTTTCAACATGAGGTTTGATAGGGTCAACCTGCACCGGCCTACCTTGTGGAAGAAGGCGCACTCCGTGAACGCCACGTAGGACGCCACGCCCAGCGCCGGCGGCGTCAGCAGCTCGTACTCGAACTCGTCGTCCCACGGTGTCGGGTCCGTGCCGATGACGCCCGTCCTGAAGATGCCGAAGAACTTGGGTGGCAGGTTCACGGGCCAGCTCCACTGCGACGGCGCGATCCACATCTGCGCGTCCGGGTAGCGCCGCTGGAACGGCCCGGCGAAGATTTTGTGCTCGAAGAGTGTGGTGGGCAGCACGATGTGCTCGACGGGCAGGCCGAGGTCCTTGAGAAGCGCCACGCACTCGTCGGTGGGCGCGATGGGGGCGTGCACCCACAGCCCGCCGCTGCGCAGCTTGATCACCGTCATGCGCACGTTCACGCTCACGTTCAAGCCCGCCCCGTAGGGTCTCGCGCACGCTGCTCGTCTAGTCATCCCACGGGTCTTGGAACCCTCATTTCGTGAGTCAGACGGCATCCTATGACGTGTTCCTCCCAATATCCGGCGGGCCGCACCAGGCCGATGCCCTGCTTCTGCTCGAAGAACCACATCCGGCCGGGGTCCACCTCGTATCTGTACGTCTGGCGGCTGAACGCGGGCACCAGCGGGAACAGCGGCGGCGGCGCGATCAGGTACCGCCGACCCTTCGTCCCGTCGCTGGCACCCGTGCCGCGGGTCCGAGGTGTGGCGACGGAGCCAGGGGAGGGGGCGTTGCCCGAGCCATCGCCACCGCCTCCTCCCATCGCGGCTCGCAGGGCGGCACCCACGGCTGCGGCGACGCCCACGGCCGCGGCGGCCACCTCGGGCGCCACGGCGGAGGCGTCCGATACCATGTCGGAGACCGCGGTGAGGTCCTCCGCGACGGCGGCGCCCGCGACGGCGGGGCCCGCGCTGGCGAGCGTCGCGGCGGCCAGACCGAGCGCCCCCGCGTGCAGGATTCGTGCTGGAACGGCTGCCCGTTGCAAAGGCACGGCATCACACAATTCACGTCATGACGATAGGGTTCACCCAGCGTGGCACCACTCAACGCGATGAAAGCCCGGTGTTACCTCATTCACGTCAGCACAATCATTTCACCCAACGGCACCACTCAACTCAACACGGGTGGAGTCATGTTCACCCAATCCACGCTACCACTGACTACGTACCCGCTCAATAGTTGACACCATCACTGGACCCCAAAGAGTTCCCTCCGTTTGAAATCAGGCCCTGCCAGTTGCGCAGGTGCAGCTTGGGGTGCGCAATCATGGCGCCGGGCACGAAGCCCTCCAGCTTGGGGCGCACCAGGGACACGCGTGGCGGGTAGAACGGGTACAGGTCTGCCTCGAAGTAGGGCTTGCCGCGTCATCGGATGCCATTTAAAACAAGAAACGTGGTTTCAAAATGCGTTGTATGGCGTGGCGAATGATGTCTGCCAGGCCCAGGGTGGAAGTACGAGTGCCGCCTGGCAGCGGTGGAGCGAGAGATGGGTCACAGCTGGATGATGCGGCGAGCAATATCTGCCAGGTCGTACCTTGAAGAGCCCTCAACTTCGAGGCCTCCACGTTATCCACAACGAGCCTGCCGTCCTCGGGTGGGCTGGGCGTCACGGCGCGGACAGGGGGAGCGCGGCTACGACGATGACGACGACGACCCGCCACACTGCATCTCGCCGCCGCCGCCGCCGCGGAGGCGGGCAGGGCGGAGCTCATAGCACACCTGACGACCGTCGACGCGAGCGCTCCGGAATGTGCTGTGTTGCCCGCAGCAGACGAGAGATTCCGCCCTCGCTCAACACCCGCGCGCGGCCGGTGGTGAGGTTGAACCCGCGGGTTGACCGCGCTTGGTTTCAGCGCTTGATCGATGCCACGGTACAATCGATTTCAATCTTTGGTAGTCTGGTTTCAATATTGATGCGCGCTACGCGCCGTCGGTAGCAGCACCCTTCATCAAGTGTCCGTTGGAAAAGGTTTGGAAGGGAAACGGAAGGGAAGGACGCGCTGCCTCCAGTACCAAGCGCGCGCGTCCGACTCGTGTTCCGCGCACCATGGCGGCGGAGCTCGCCGGCATCACCGTTGACGCTGTCCGCGAGCAGCTGCTGCAGCTAGGGCACTCCGACGTCTCAGATGATTTGATTGCTGACTTTTTGAGGCAGCTGTCCGTGGAAACGATGGAGGGGTCCGTTGCCGCGGCCGGCGAGACGCAAGACGCGACGGTGGACGCTGCCGGCGAAGGCGAGCTGGAATATGAGCGGGACGCGCCGCGGGCGACCTACGCACCGGCTACACCGCGCGCGACCCTACGGGCGCTCGAGGGCAACGAGTACGGCGGTGCGGGGCGCGACGGGAGCGGGGAGGCGGTGCAACAGCTGGCGGGCGCCGCGGGGGTGAGGCCGCGAACCGCGCGGTCACCGCCGCAGGCGCTGGCGCCGCCGCTCAAGTCACCGGCCACGTTCGAGTCTCCCGCTCACAAGCGCGCCGCTCACGCGACGCCCGGCGGCACGCACACGGCTCGCGGGGGCGATGCCAGCGGTAGGGCCGCCCATTTAAATAAATAAAAACATCAGACTTCGTAAGCCCGGCCTGTTTATCTGACTGTTTGCTCACGATGGTGCACCTGTGCACGTTGACCTCGTCCTCCTGACCCGGTATCTGACTGGTGGTGCGGTGCCGCGACTCTGCGCGTTGGGGGCACCACCGCCCGCCGCCCAACCTCCGCCCCGCTGTCCCCGGCGCCTCGCCTGGACTTCTCGTCCGCGGCGCCGGCGGCGGTGTCGAGCCCCAGCGCGGGCGGCGGCACCCCGCGCGGGCACGGCGCCGGGACGCCGCGCCGCTCCGTGGCGACCCCCCGCTCCAACGCGGGAGACAGCGTGGCGGCGTCGCACGCGTCTCGCGGGTCACACTCCACGGTGGCGGCCGTGGCGCGCCCCGGCACCGCGGGGGTCATCCGCGCGCCGCTCACGCACCGCGCCGCCACCCCCGGGTAGGCCCTCACATACATTGCTCATAACGTTGCAATTTCATTGCCGAATGTTGGGGTATCCATACGCCATATGTAGTGTAAATGAACTTGGAATGTGTGTGAATATCTAACAACCTAGCTCCCTTCGCCCCCTCGCCCCCTCGGCGCGGGCAGCAGCACCTGGTGGACCGCGTGGCGCGGTACCAGCAGCACGAGAGCGCGTGGAAGAGCGATGCGTTCCTCACGGGGGAGACCGGGGGGCGGCTGCCGGCGCCGGTATGGTGTTACATGTCAAGCAACCTCGTGTGTTCATTTTAAATGTCATCATATGATGCGGGAAAAGTGCTCCCAGATTCGTTACATGTTACAGTTCTCGGCCTAGAGTATACCACCACACCAATCGTCTGAGTTCGGGTGATGAGTGGTGCCAACCACGGTATCACTGGAAAATTTGGTCTTCTCGATTCATCAGTCCAGCTTACTTATTCTCGAGACCTGCAACCAGTGAGCAGCAGAGACTGCTCCACTTTCTGCGGCACATTGATGGGGAAGGTCGCCAAAGCCTGGTAATTCTGGCAGAAGCGATTTCCGTCTTTTGGTTTCCGCTGTGTGACATCCAGCCCAGTACGAGGCCTCTGGACTCAAGCTCACGTCACGCAGTCGTGCGCTAATGCGCATCAGCATCTGTTGAAAGATACACTTTGTAATGACTGTTGAAATAGTGAGGCAGTTGTGGAGGATGGGGCTGGTTGAGTGCAGCGCCTTTGGAGTCGGTGAATATTTGAAAATACGAGTGAAACCGAATGTCATCAGACGTGGCAAGCAGAATTGAGTGGGTGTCCCTACGTGATGGCGGCGAAGCCTCGGCCGCGGGTCAACTTCGCGGCGGCGTTCGCGCAGGCGCAGGAGGCCACCCGCCGGGGCGTGGCAGGGCTCAGTCATCTTATGACTGACGTCATCCAGCACATTAGATACACTCGATCATTAAGTTAATGTCATATTATGACTTGGCGGGCATCACACTCTCCACTAACTGAACTACCACCACTAAGCATCACTGACACCATATAAACGCCACTGAGACCACTAATTACAGCACTACAGCTGGCACTAGTAGCAGGAGGCGGCGAAGCAGCGGGGGCAGGCGTCGCTGGCGGGGCGCAAGAGCGTGCAGCTCAAGATGACGGACGGTCGGTCGCCGGGGACCAAGGTGGGCGGGCTGGACAAGTCGTTGTCCAAGTCGTCCGTGGGGTGGTCAGCCGGGGGGATGGAGGCCCGCTCCCCGGCCCCGGTGTTCGTGGCGCCCAACGAGAAGCGGCGCGACAGGGTGCGGTGGGAGGTGCGCCAGCGCATGGCCAACCCCGCCACGTTCTGAGTGGACACAGGGCAGGGGGAGGGGAGGGGGAGCGGGAGGGGGAGGGGGAGGGGCAGGGGGAGGGGTAGGGGGGGAGGGGGAGCGGGAGGGGGAGGGGGAGGGGCAGGGGGAGGGGGAGGCGCGCACCATGCATGAATCCAGACGCGCGATCAGGCCGCCACGGCATGACGCCACGCTGTATTATAGTACTCTTAGCCTTTGCTTTTGAATCAATGTCTCTCTACAACAACAGTGCCACCTAAAGCTCGAAACCGAACCAACCACCGCCTGCCGCCCCCACCCTGTGTGCACTCGACTGGGCTGGAGCCTAAGGGGGGCGGCGGCCCGGGGACGGTCCCGGGGACGACGGCGGCTTCGGCGGCCTCGGGGGCGACATCATCTCGTTCATGGACGTCGTCGACATGCTGCCCACCATCCCGCGAACCCCCTCGCCGCCGCTGCCGCCGTCGCCGCCCGCACCCGCCCCCGCCCCCGGCGCCGCCCCCGGCGCCGCCTCCGGCGCCCGCTCCCCCGTGAAGCCGTGCTGCTTACCGTGGCGGTATATCTCAAGCAGCTTGGCCTGGAAGTTGCCCTCCTTCACGAGCTCGATATACTTCTCGTAGAGTCGCACGGCGGTGCGCGCGTCCTCGATGGAGTCGTGCGTGGTCGCCTGGATGTCGAGCCCCAGCAGGTAGGAGGCCAGGAAGCGCAGCGACAGCTTGCGCTGCCGCTTGAAGTGGAACAGCTCCACCGTGTTTTAGCGGCGCAAGATGAATGTGAAAGCAAAGTTTGAAAGCAGTACATCATAGTTTAGTTTCAAAGGCTAAGTTCCAGGCGCTTTCAAGTTTCAACGTGGGTTTCATCGGTACAACCTGCACCGCCCTACCGTGTCGATGATTTGCCCGGGCGGCACCAGTATGTTGATCCACCGTCAGGGCCATACCCGCTGACTCTCACGTGTTGGTCACCTCGCCGTATCCGCGCATCGCCGCGTCCACCCATCTCTTGTTTGGTGTTCATCTGG
>Ga0307489_10003345_pt1 | contig 10632 bp, 8 predicted proteins | sample SB12metaG_FD_202247 | JGI IMG/M metagenome (GOLD analysis project Ga0307489, IMG submission 202247) | Sea-ice brine microbial communities from Beaufort Sea near Barrow, Alaska, United States - SB 1.2 | ecosystem: Environmental > Aquatic > Marine > Coastal | place: USA: Alaska | collected 2017-05-06
CGGACCGACCACTGTCCGTTCCGGCCGGACATTCGGACGAGTTACAACTCCCGGATCAGATCCCCTTTTGACGAGTCACAACTCCCGAACTCATTTCACTAAACGACAGGGGGATTTTTTCAGTAGCCGTCAGCCCGTGGTATTTTTAGCCTTTTACTTTTTGGCCCACACGAACGCGTGAAGGAAAGGGTAAGGGGCATCATAGGTATAATTGGCGGGTGTAGCAACTTGGGATAGCTGCGGAAAAGGCTCTGGCACGGGGGTTATTGAGAAGAACGTCTCGCAGGGGGGTTACTGAGAATAGGGACTCGACGGACGGCTAGACGGCGATAAACCAATAGACGAGCATCCCAGAACGGCTGGATGAGCTGTATAACTGCTCATACGGACGTGCGGACGTGATCCGTGGTGGCCGACCGACCCCGGGGCGTCTGTATGAGCATCCACCCTGACTGACTTTGGAATCGCGCCTAGCCGTTCGAGTCCTTATTCTCAATAACCCCTGTGACAACACTCGTAATATTATACAGGGGGGTTTATTTATTATGAGTTGGGGGGTTGTGACCAGTGTTTAGTCTGTGGGTTATGAGTTGGGGGGTTCATTCGAGGGCCAGATCGAAGCGAGGGGTGGAGAAAATGCCCATACAGACGCGCGGACTCGATTCGTGATCGCCGACCGACCGCAGACTATTGTACGGGCATTTACCCTCTGCTCGCGAACGTCGATCTGGCGGTTTATTTCGAATTTATGGCGATCTGGCCGTCGGTCGAGACGTTATTCTCAATATCCCCCCTGTCTGGTAAATAATCGGGAAGTTATCGAAGGCTAAGTCACCGAAGGCTACCTATAACTTTCCGAAAATACTCTCAACATTCTTTGCACCAAAACTCGTGCCTCTCATTCTTTTACACTCAACAATCGAAGCCTCAGTCAGCAGTGGCCCCGGCAACTGGAAACACACCTTCTTCGCGCCTTCTCTGCCGACGGCGACGCCATTACATAGTGGCGTTGCGGGTATACCATTCACGCACGCGCCGTTATAGAAAAGCCGTGCAAGGCCGTTTGGCTCCGACATGAGCGGTGCAAGCGTGTTTCGGCGTTCTGACGTCCAGCAGGTTTTGTCCGTAACCCTGGAAACACACCATCTTCCCGGCACATTCGTCGTCGCCGACGCGACGCGTGCGATTCTTTATAGTGACGTGCCATATTACCAGGCTGTGAAAGCGTTTGTAATGACGTCTATGGCGCGTCACCAGGCAAAACCGTGCGAGTCGGCTTCAGCGTCGACGAATGATGCCACGATGTGTGTCCGGGGCTGACTGATCGAGACTTCAAGACTGATGAGAGGCATGTGTTCTGGTGCAAAGAATGCTGAGCGTGTTTTTGGAAAGTTAGCCTTCCGTGACTTAGCCTTCGATGACTTCCCGATTATAGGTACTTTAGCCTTCGGTGACTTAGCCTTCGATAACGTCCCAATTATCTCTGGTAGAGAGTCTACCAAGCTGAGCGTGCTTTCAGGGAGTAGTAAAACTAACTTCAGTCGTTTTCTCGGAATAGGATTCCCTGACCGTTCGGCAGCCAATGAAATATGATTTGAATGGGGCTTCGATGTTTCGTCGAGGTGAACTTGCGGTTTAAATTTGCATGAATAGCTGTGAAGTACGAGTGTCTGGTGCTGCGACACCGTGCCCGGAAGCACGGACGGCGAGGGGCCGCCAGCGTGCTGAGCGAGGGCGAGCGCGAGTCAGTGGGCGGCGAAGAGGGCGACGACGGCGACGACGACGGTGCCGGTTTCGGGCGCGCGTTCTTGAGGGCAAGGGCGTGGGCGGCGCACTTTGATGAGCGCGTGCCGAGCGACCTTCCCGTTTCAACACTTCCGAAGCGCTTCGTCGTTGCCGAGGAACCTATCTCGCCGTTGGCTTGTACTCCATGGCTATTCGTGTTGGGTACGCGTGTCCGGTCACTGCCGACGCGTCGTGCTTCCGTCTCGGCCGCTTTCGCCCGCCATCTCGTTGCTGTGGCGCTGGCGTCGTCGTCCTTTTGCGTGCTCTACTTGCTCTACTTGGTCTGTTCACCTGCTTGCAACGTGGACCACGCCCTGGTGTTCTACTCGCGCCGGCTGCGGCGTCGGCGTGGCTGCCGAGAGCTCGCGGAGTGTGTGAGCGTCTGGAGCTGCGGCATCGCGCCCATCGGGTGTGATCGTTTCCACTGTCGGCTCCCCGCCAGCGCCGTCGCCGGCCGTTGCTCCTCAGACTCATATGGAATCCGAGCAGCTGCTGCGGTGGACGAGCCTAGGATAAGGTGGAACGACGCCGTTGCCGGTCCAATAAAATGGGAGGGACCAAGCAATGACTGGACTCCGTAGCGAACCGGTACACGAATAGGGCTGTCGAGAACCGGAAGGCATTTCTCGATTTTCGACCGATTCTTAGGAAAAGGAGATGGGGATCTCTCGATGTTTCTTTTTTTATTTCTTGAGTTAATGTTGAAAAAACTCATGCCCCATCGAAACTAACATCCACAGAGCGGACTCCAGATTCTCGCAGTGCCCCTTCTCTTGTTTCGGACCGACGACTTCCGTTGTACAAAGTTCTGCCGGAGTGGACGAATTCCCCATATAGAACGGCAGCTTGAGGCTACGGAATACCCGAAGTCGGCATTCAAACTGCTACTCGTACGTATACCTGTCGCATTAGGGGTCATACACCGAGGGGGGGGTTAGCATAACCAAAAGAAAGGGTAATTTAAGGTTAGTGGGCAAGTTAGGTAAGTCTAGCGCTTGAAGGCCTCTGGGCCAATCAAACTCGAGCATTTTTACAGGGGGTGAATCAGCGTCTGGTATGCGGGCAACTGGCTGCGCAGTCGCCACGCTGTACAGGTCAGTACTTTAAGTGAGCGGGCGCGAGCGTTGCGCGCGACTTCGGAAGCGCCTACAGAGCTCGAACGCGGCGCGGAGGCGGTATAATACCGATGAGGGTTTCTAGGGTTTAGGGTTTTTGATTATTAGGGGTTAGGGGTTAGGGTTTTTAGGAAACCTTTCGGGGTACAACACAGGGGGGGGTTAGCATACCCAAAAGAAAGGGTAATTTAAGGTTAGTGGGTTAGTGGTTAATTTAACGGCGACAGGTATACTCGTACGGGGCAGGGTCAGCCCAATAGTTACATTAGCGCTCAGCGCGATATGATGGATTTGAAAGTTGTTTCCTATAAATTTTGAAACCAAAATGACACTTGATCGCAGTTGACCCAAGATCGGTTTATCGAGAGTTTCGCGATGTGAAAGCGCAACTTGAACGCGTTTTGCTCACGCCGTTGCGCGCGTACACGACGTGGCGAGCGCGCGGGGAGGGGTTTTGAAGGGCGTACCTCACGGTGAACGGCGCTCCGTCGCGTGTTCTCAAAATCTTGAGGATGTTCGGTGGAATTGCCGCGAGATGTGGCCGACGCGTGGAACGGAGCGCCACGTACAGTGACCGCGCGGACTGTCTGGATCCGAGCATCGCATGTTCAAAGCGAGACTCCTATCAACGGCGTGTGCATTTGACGAGAAGTAAGCTTGGATCCTATAGGTTGACCCTGCCTCGTACGAGTATAACGCTTCCAATCTCATCCCGATAGCCCCAGTATATGCCTCCCGCGCGAGCGCCAATGACTTGGGTCGCCAGAAGGCTGATTTGAGTGGTGAATCCGCACGAGTGACGCGCGAACAATGAGGTGCGAAGGTATCGGCGGTGGCAAACCCGCCGCAGACAACCCCCCATTTTATAGGCATTCGCGTCGACACGCGGTGGGGAATGCGCCTATCGCCGCCGGCGCGCCTTGGGGCAAATCGCACATTCAGACCGTCAAAATGGGAAGAATGACTCAAGAAAAGGGGAAGCGGCTCAACGGCGCGGCGGCGGCGATACTCGCCGTTTCCCCCCCGCGTATCGACGCGAATGCCTCAAAATAGGGGGGTTGTCTGCGGCGGTTTTGCCGCCGACGATACTTCGTACGTCATTGTTCGCGCGTCATTCGCGCGGATTTACCACTCAAAACAGCCTTTTTTATTCTACTGGCGACCCAAGTCATCGGCACACAGCGCGCAGAGTGTTAGTCATTTCCCTTCTTGAGTTACAGACCAAAGGTTGTTTCTACTCATATAGCGGAATAGGTCTATGAGATGCATTAGAGTTATGGATCAGACTAGATCTATAATGAGCTTTTCCGTACGAAGTGAGCTTTTCCGTACTCTACAGAATTATCAACCCGACTGGTTGATAGGTCACCTGTACTTCCGTTTTCCGCTAGAGTAGTGACCCCTGGATTTTTGGGGATTCCTTGTTCCCAATCATTGTAATAATGTAAACCGAATTCAGGCATACTTTCCCTCCTCCCTCCTGTCACTAGTGTAATTGCACGTTTCGCGCCAATTGTGACCGCACACGTGCATGGTTCCTGATTGGTCAATAGTCAGTCCATCATTTTCCCGCGTCCCTGATTGATCGAGTGGCTGTATTCGGGGGGTCCAAGGAGGGGGTAGTCATACCGAAGACTGCTTTTAAACTCCAATTTCGCCAGCGCCAACCAGCGACTGTCGTGTGCGCCTATCGCACGCCTCAGTTTCAGCCAAAACAAACCGTACTACAATTATCGATTCCATATACTGGGTGTGGACACTGATGCCTTGTCAGTACTGCTTACCACCCGTAGTATCTCGTGCTACGGGTAGGAAGTTGGAGTTTGGTGCTTTTGACCATTGACTTTTGGCAAAATCACTAAACTCCAACTTACCGAAGGTTAATTATCCACAGACAAGGCACTCTACACAGTTCAGTCCCCGTACCAAATGGTCGCATTTGCTCCACGCTAAAATGTCCCAGATTGGGACATGTTTGTACGCGCGACTTGTTTTTCATATATTGATTTTCTCGATATCGACGGTCTAATCAACCTTGAGGTGGGAAATGAAAACGTGCAGCGTTTTGAAACAAAGAGGTTGCGCCACACGAGAGCTGTTCGGGAATCGACGAGTTGACTCAAGGAAAAGGGACAAGGAGCAAATGCGACCATTTGGTACGGGGACTGAACTGTGTAGCTAGGAATGCACGAAACAACGTGTTTCCCCCACCCGGATTTCCAGGAAGACTATATCACGTGTGATCACGTGCACACCAGGCTGGTTTAGGCTTTTAGTGGTCTCTACTGCTTCTTTTTGGAGGCTGACGGCACACGATCTACGCAAGACGCGCAGCGTCCAGGGACCAAACGTGGCGGCGGTTCGCAGAATCTCTTAACGATGCAGTGTGCGCAACGGAGCGCCAGCCGCGCCGCCGCCTGGCGACGGCGTCGCGTCGCCGTCGCGCGTCCCGTGCGAATCGATTTCGTGCGAAACTTCGTTTGCTCCCGCTCGAAAAAAAGACGGAAATCGGCCAAGTGCCGGCATACAGTGTTGAGTTGGTCGATCTACCAAACTGGTGTCGGTATTTTTTTGACAAAGACGCTCTGACGCGCGCTTCGAGCCGGCGTTTCCCGCACTTTCCTTAGCGAGGAAATGAATGGCGCATCCACGTGGCGCCGCGGACCAGCACGCGCGCTGACGCCCGCGAGCACGGCGCCGTTTCCGATGAAACGAATATTAAGGTGTACTCGCGGCATCCTACCGTGCCGCTATGCTGTGTACCCCGCGGCGACGCCGCCATGTGCGGCCTGCCAAGCGCGTCTGCATTTACACCTCGCAGTTGCGTATGGTGCCCAGTCAGGCAGAGCGAAGAAACGCGAAGCAAACACTGGCGCACCCCTGCGAATGCCCTAAATGCGCGAACGGCGTGCATGTTTTCCGAAAAACCGAAAATTCGGGAGTTTACCCGGCGTCCCACCGAGCCACATTTTTGTGTACCTCCCGGCGACGCTGCCATCGCGGCATGCCAAGCGCGAGTGCGTGACGCCCTCGAAGTCACGCAATTGCGTGACAACTCCTTTTGTTGACTCGACGATCTTGGTCTAAATCAGTAGAGACCCACAACCTGTTGGATTCATGAAACATCCAAAAAACGACCCCAAATCTGACAGAATTCGAGCTTGTAACGACCACTCGAGGTCTGAACCGGCCTGGTGTGAGCGATTCGCTTCTAGGAGGGATGTATGCACAAAGTGCTACATGGCATTCAAACTAACCCACTACCCCCACCATCGGGATGATACTGGGAGTCATCCCACTCGGGGGAACACCCCGTTGGGGGATCATAAATGGACAAAGGCAGGTAGAGTTAGGGAGCCCCCGATGACCCACTGTTCTGATATCCCCCAAGTCGTGCGATAAACATGATATATTGTAATCGACCCTCTGAGCGCGACATACTGTCGGCAACAACTTAAAATGATAGCCTGTCTCTATAGATCTGTGTCGTTTGGCGCCGCCTGTCGACACCGCAGCGCGCGTATGTTCGTCGCGATTAATTTGTTGGGAGGTGAATATTGGATATATCCACGGGTATTGCCCCAATAAGTAGCTCGTTTGATGTTCGCAATTTCCCAGGGTAACCCCGGGCGTTTCCACGGGGTAATTCCCGGGGACCCCCAGGGTATGGTCCCGATGTTGGGGGTGGTGGGCTGTTTTGACACTCAGTCTAGGGGACCTGTCTGTGTAGTACCCAGGAAACACCTCGAATCGCGCCAGTTGATATTCATAACTTTTGCGGGTTGAAAGGCATGCTACGCCAGGGGTGCAGTCACTAGGGTGGGGGTAAGGGCGGAGTTTTACCGCCATATCAAGCTCGCACCTCCTGCAGCTATCGCTCTGATGCAAACTGCTCAAGTGGGCTTCTACCCTGAAGGCCGCCCGGCGGGCCTCACACACGCATCCCACCGAGGCAGACGGAACAGTTATCAGTTGGTTTTACCAACGCGCGGGATTGTGCTGGTTGGGAGCGACCGCTACGATGGTGTTACGCCAGTCACTTTCAGTGCTCAGCAGGTGAAATGCATTGTTTCCATCGAGTTGCAGACCACAATCAATGCCAAAGAAACGTCCCAGATATGACGTGCGTCACACCTCACGGCGGCAGACCTTCCCGCCGGTTCTAGATAAAGCACGTCTAATCTTGGTAATGTCTCGCACTTGCCCGTGGGCAGCCGGGCGTCAGATTAATTGTCAGAACTGGTGATGACCGCCACTAATTTCACTCGACTAAAAGTGGAAACTGGCGAATGTGCGTTTTCCCCTCACCAGATAGGGCGGCCCTCACTCGTCACTGCATTGTGTCTGCAATTTCCGACTCAAAAGCGCGTTCCTCCCGCGATGCACCGCCATCACCCCGCGCCTCCACCCTGCGACCCTTCCCGGCGACTGACCCTGAAAATGTGTTCCCTGCCTCTGCCGACCCCGCCGACCCCACCGACTTGCGTGGCCGATACCGTGGCGCCACCAGGCCAATCTTCCCTGCTATCACCACCGAACCCCCATGCTTCGCCAGCGACCTTGCAATGTCGAACCGACCCAGCTCCTCGAACTGCGGTCGGCTTGGCATGACACCTGGCTCCAGCTCGTTTTCGCTAATGAAGGTCAGCACCTCACACTCTACATTCACCAGGTCGCGCCAGTACCCGCGTGGCTTCCTCCGGTTGTTGGTCCAGCCAAGTCGCTCGGCTACCGCCTCAAAACCCCCGGCATCCACCACCGCTCGCTCGACTTCATAGGCCTCCAAAGATCGCAGTTCGGCACGCCGTGGCATTAAGCCGTCGGTGCCGAAACCGAGTTTGAGAATTTGCAAACGAAGCGACTGCATGGGGTCGATCACGCCCCCCCGGCGCGTGCTGTTGCCGTCATGCATTGAAGAGACTGCTGAGGCCGAGGACGGGGGTGAAGTAGCAGCCGGCGTCCACTTTTGTGGCTTAAGCCTTAGCTTAAAGTACTCAGCCTCCTCGTCCGCAGCTGCCCACTCGGCCAACCGACCGCATCGTCGCTCCTTCTGGAAGACGCCCTCCATGTGGTCGCGCGCCGAGTGGAGCATCACCAGGATCTCCTCGAAGACGGCGCGCTCAGGGAGCGGGCTGTCGCGGACAGCAGCGGCGGCGGTGGAGCCAGAGCTCAACCAGAAACCCCGACTGGACTGGCGACGGAAGGCACGGCCCTCAATTGCAAATTTGAGGATTGTGGCTTGCGTCCCCGATCCAGACCCTGACCAGGAGCACGACCCTGACCCCGACCCTGACTCCGTCCAGGTACCCACATTTACGCCAGCCATGCCAGCCTCGATGCCATTCCTCTCGTTGCTAACAGCGTTTCGCTGCCTTGCGAATTCCTGCGCCTTCTCCTCTGTGAGCGTGATATCATCTATGTCCGGGCACGGCACTACCAGCCACTTACCCTGCAGCGTGTCCCCCGGTGCTCCCCCGTTGAGCATCCGGAACTGCACCTCACCTTTGACATGTTTTTGCACCACGTCCAGCGTCACCCCGGCCTCCAGGCAGTGATACAGCTGACATTTGAGGAACACCTGTCTTAACCGCAGCCGGCCGGGGCGGTTCCGCAGGCTAAAGGGCAAGGCGACACGCTCAGTGAAGGCGAGATTGGGGACAAAATTGGGCATGCCATCGAAGTTCGTCAAGACTCGGTAGACGAGCTCGGGGGGCGCCTCGATGCGCACAGCACCGAGAGCGCGGCGATGCAGCGTGCTGTCATTGTCGAAGCGGCGCATGTGAACCTCACTCGCCCCCGGATGCGTCAAATCGTTGTCATCCTCCTCGGAAAACCATCGTTCCGCTGCTGCGTGGTTTACTTCACCAACGCGCCCAGCGTCTCCAAACCCCCCGGCTGTGTTTCCGGCTTGGGCTGTGGCAACAACCTCCCCTGTCCACGTGGAAACACGCTGCGCTGGCAGCTGCCCCAGCTGAGCCCTCTTGCAGCCACTTCTGCCCACGCCACTGTCGCCACCAAACGGTAGCGGCAGCTCGCTGAGGCCAAGGTATCCCAACGGCCCGCCCCCCATACCTCCCCGCGCCCTGCCCCTGCCACCTTCGCGCTCCAATTTGCCACCAAACGACGCCTCAAGCGCTGGCAAGAATCGCGGTGCACGAAGCCGTACTTGGTCCAGCTCGATGGATCGTGCCACGACCTGTCGCACCACCGCGGGAAGCTGCGAGTTCGTCCACCGCCTGAGCGAGCCTGCAGCGACGGGGAACCGCGAGGGCAGCACCTCCAGCTCGAGGCCGATGTCGCACACGTACAACGCATCTTTCACTGGGGTCAACGTCCATTTCCTGAATTGCATGAAGACGGGGAGACAAGAAACAACGTCGTCAGCCATCAGTGGGTCTGCATCTTGTTTGCCAACAACGCAAGAGAACGAGTATGTATGTATGTTGGTGGGGCGCAGCTGCGTACCCACTGATGGCGAAATCTGCCCTGTCGTCGACGTTCTCTGTTCTGAACAATATTTCCCCTCTGTTCAGATTCTCCTCGATCTGAACGACGGCGTCGCCTTTCATAGTGCCCCAAAGGAGGTTGCGGTCGCGGCTTTGCAGCCGCAGCACGGTTCGGCCAACGCGTGAGGAGATCCACAGTCTCTTGTTGCTAACTATCGAGGGGCACGTGTGCTGCACGCCGTCGTACTCGGTGAGCGCGCGCCAAACGGACTCGGGCGAAGTGTTGAAGCGGCCGCGCGTGATGAACCTACCAGTCTCGACGTCACCGTCCGGTGCAACGTTGTCAACATCGTTTGTTCTGTTAGCGCTGCCAACGCCACCCGTCGGTGATAAGTGACGGGCAGGAATTCGAGTGCAACGCTTGTTCGCCCGTCGTGTGGTGGCGACCCGACCAATGCCGGGGGTGAATCCGCCAGAGTGGGAGCTAGCGACGCACCACTGGGCGTTATGCACCATAGAAACGCGCCGGGAAACGCAGACAAACGTGTCCACGCCAATCCCCGATTCTGTTTGATATGAAGTTCCGCTGTATGCGGCGCTCTTTGCTGCTGAATAAAACTTGTACGAGGCACGGTCAGCCTAAAAAGTGCATTAGCGCTCAGCGCGATTTGATGTATTTGAAAGGTGGTCTGTTTTGTTTTTTAATGTGTCCGTCTTATATTTCAAGTCTAACGATCAAAAACCCTACAGTAGACCCCCCATTTAGACCCCAAGAGGGAGCCCAATTTTTGAAACCAAAATGACACTTGATCGCAGTTGACCCAAGATCGGTTGATCGAAGAATTCGCGACGCAAAAGCGCATCTTGAACGCGAATTGCCCGCGCCGTCGCGCGCGCTACGGACGTGGCGAGCGCGCGGAGGGGTGTTTTGAAGGGCGTACTTCACGGTGAACGGCTGTCCGTCGCGTGTTTTGACGATCTTGAGGATGTTCGGTGGAATTGCCGCGAGATCTGGCCGACGCGCGGAACGGACAGCCGCGTACAGTGACCGCGCGGACCGTCTGAAACCGAATATCGTATTTTCAAAGCGAGACTCCTATCAACGGCGCGGGCATTTGACCGTATGTAAGGTTGCATTCTTTAGGCTGACCCTGCCTCGTACGAGGCTGACCCACCCAAGAACTTCCCTGGGGGCGGACCGGGTGGTTGCGCGTTCAGGAGTCCGCGTCCTGGGACGCGACGAAGTGTACGGCGCCTATAAGGGGTGTTCCGAGAGTGTGCCACCC
>Ga0307489_10003347_pt1 | contig 10631 bp, 3 predicted proteins | sample SB12metaG_FD_202247 | JGI IMG/M metagenome (GOLD analysis project Ga0307489, IMG submission 202247) | Sea-ice brine microbial communities from Beaufort Sea near Barrow, Alaska, United States - SB 1.2 | ecosystem: Environmental > Aquatic > Marine > Coastal | place: USA: Alaska | collected 2017-05-06
ATTGTACCCACCAACAATATCAGCCAACCCCTGAGAAGGAATAAACCCTAGGAAGGCACGTTGTACTTTCTTAGAGGCAGTCGATAAGAACGACATAGAATCATCAACAAACTTCTGCCTACCTGCACTGTCCATAGGTGTGAAGTCTTTCTGCACGTTACCTACTTTACGCATTACTTCCTCTACACCAGAAGCCGAAGAGTTTTCTAGTAACGAACCAGCACCCCTAGAGTTTATTGTGGGGGCTAATATATCCCTTATTAGTCGGTCTGCTTCAGATAGAGCAGTACCCGTTTCGGCACCTTCAACAATTTCTAATTTAACAGTATCTAACCTTTTCAACTTACGGATAAGGTTTCCTATGATGTTAGTAAACTTCTGCCAAGCACTAGCTGGCTCGCCCTGAACGTTAATAGTAGCTAGTTCCATAGCGAAGTTATCGTTACCAAAGGCTTCTGCCACAAACTCTTCTACATTCGTAGCCCCATAAGAACTTGATAGGTACGGCTTCACAGACTCAAACAAATTAATGAGTTGTTTAGTAGTTGGGTTAGACGGATTCTTTAACGTAATAAAAGTTGCAGCGTGCGTCATCTCATGTAATAGGGTAGCGGATGTTAGCCCGATCTCCCCATCTAGCAAGATAACATTGCTCTTTATACCGGGAGTCGGTACACCCGTAGTGTCGGGACGCCAAATATAAAGCCCTTGCGTGCCAGATTTTCTATCTAAAAGTTCTCTATAACGTCTTTCCGCAGCGTTGGTAGGATTTTTAGGTACAACAACTACCTTAGTGTCCCCTATTACACCCATCAGTACCTTGGCGATGTCTTTAACTCTAGGTCTAAGGTCAGATTTACTTAACGCTTCTAACGCCTCTTTTAAGTTACCCGCCTCTAACTGCTCTACAACCGAATCCGCTAGGGGCGTATCAATATCCATGTTGTACCTAGGGGCGTACGCTTCTAACTGCTCGTTAATTTTCTGGATGGGGGCCAACTCAGCTACAGCTTGGTTGGTAGCAGAAGTTATTACCGCAAGGCGTTTCGTGTTGATAGCCTTCGATTCTTTGTTCAAATACTTACTAATCTGGCTTTTGTTCGTAAAAGATTTAGTTTCTTCCCCGACCCGTACTTGCCACTGCTTACCAACTTTCTTAACGGTACCGACTTTTTCGTTACCTAGTTTGATATCGGTAGTCTTACTAGCGTCAGTGTCAAAAGTAACCTTGTTGGCTTGGCGCTGGTATTTTGCAGCTTGGTCGATAATTTGTTTTGCGTAGGAAACAACAGGCCCCGCACCTTTTCGTTTTTGTTTTCCTTTAGGGCCATCCGCTAGTTCCTTTGTTTCACGGGTAGTATCGCCCTGTCTTGCCTTCTCTTTTGCTGCGTTGGCTTTCCTTGTCTTTGCAGCAGTTTCGTCCTTGGTCTTCTGTGCCATAGCGTCTCGAATGGCGCGCTCAGTTGTTACTGCTGTTGTAACTTTCTCACGAAACTCTGAGGGCACATTAGCTAGTGCAGGGTCTATACCGAGGGGCGACTCCATTACAGCTTCTGCACGCTCGCCAATAGTTAGCGGCTTAGTATCCAGTTCTTGGCGCTGCATATCCCTGCTGACTTCGCTTACGAAGCGTCTTTGTTCGCCTTGTTGCTCAAGATCTGTCTCAGAAATAGACCCCTCAAGTTTAAGTTGCCCGTCAACAACTGCCGCAGGAGTAAACGTAGTGGGTGCACCCCGACCTCTAAGCACCTTGAGTTGTTCTGTGATAGACAGCCCTTCAAGGCTTTTCATATCGAACTTCTTGGGTGTTGTCCCAGTATCTTCTTTCGCTTCTTCTGTGACAGATTTTTCTGCTGTTGTAGATGATGAGGTAGTAACTTCTTTTACTGTCTCTGCCGTTTCGGTTTCCCCAAAGGCAAGCTCGATCTGTTTGTTCTGAGGCACACCCAAGAACTCGTTTATCTTAGCTTTGGTGGGAGCATCTTTTACGTCTGGGTTGTCTACGTATGCTTTGAGTTCGGCATTAAGTTCCGACAAAGGAACTTCTTTATCATCCATCAACCGTCTGTATAACGGTTTTGCCCTCGTTATACCGATACTCTTCAAGAACTTTTGGCTGATCTTTTGTGTAGGTTCTGGCGCAGGTGCTGGCGCAGGTCTTCTGGCTTCTTGCGCCTCTGCTGTAGTGAGTGCCTGCGGGAATAAATCTGTTTGCGGTCTACCGGCTAACTCTGCTTGCGCTGCTCCCAATGCTTGTGCTTCATCAGCAAGCTGTCTTTGCTGAAGTACTTGAGGGGCAGGTTGGTCGGCTAGAATCGGTCGCGCTTCTCGATTAGCAAGTGCCGCAGCTTGTGCAATTTCTGCTTCTAGCCTAGCTTTTTCGGCGTCTACTTCATCTATTATGTAGTTATCTTGGACTTCTTTTAACGGTACAGTGTTACCTTCAGCGTCTGTAACGAAGTCTCTTGGTTCATACCCTAACAGGTTACGGTTATCTTCTTCAGTCCTAGCTATTTGTGATTTTATTGCTTGGTTTTTAAATATAGCGGATGCTTCGGTATTAGCATCTTCTATCAGGGCATCAGGTACACGGAGAGTATTTGCTCTGCCGTAAGATTCACGGAGAGCATCCGTACGCGCTTCTTCTGCAGCAATGGCTTCTTGTTCTTTTGCTTTGGCTAGAGCGCGGAACTCAGTGTTCTGCCGCGCCTCATCGAAGTCGTACCCCGCCTCTTCTATTGTCTCTCTATTGCCACGTAGTACACTTCCATCTTCAAAGATTATTTCTGCTGAAGGGTCATACCCCAACTGCAGTGTTTCTTCTATGGACTCTTCGGTTACTTCGTCTGGATCAACGTCGCCCCTACCTCTTGACTTAGGTAGTGCTAGATCAAGCAGCCCTTGAACCAAGCCGCCAACACCTGCCCCATAGCCAAATGCTTCGCCACTGCCTGTAAATACGCCTTGGTCAGGATCGTAAACACCTTTCTGGACGAGGTTTTGAGCTACTCCTGCTGCTGCTTCCTGTGCACCTTCAGCACCACCTGCAATACCGGCACGTTTGACGCGACCTAGTATTTGTTTAACAACACTGTCGTCAACGCCTTTACGGAGAGAACCTAATACTCTGAGTGGTATTAGTTCGGATAGACCAATTACGGCACCTAACGCAGTAGCAACGCCACGTTCGCCTTCGGTAGCACCAGCAGCACGCGAACGTTCTCTAGCTTCACCAGCACCAGCGCCAACAGCTAACCCACCAGCAAGGGGCATACCAATACCCGGAACTAAAGAAGCAAGGCCAAGACCCGCAAACGACCCAAGTGCCTCACCAAACTTACCACCTACGGTATCTTCAGAGCCACGGTCAGGTGCAAAATACTCTCTGGCAGAACCAGCAGTATCGAGGATAGACTCACGAACACCTTCTTCGCCTTCTTCGGTCAGTATAGAAGCGCCACCTAGTGCAGCCTGTTCAGCTAACCCGATAATCCCCCTAGGAATACCCTTACCAAACTCTTCGATCTGGTCTAGGAAGTCGGGTTCAGGGGGTGGGAAATCTTCCTCCGTTATAATACCCCCTGCAATAGCACGCCGTTTTAGTTCTGCTTGCGTTATATCGTCAGGAACGTCCCGTACAACAACGCCATTTGGTAGGGTTACATCCATTGCAATACCTTATTATTTCGGCAACGAAGCAAATGTTGGCGAAGCTTTCGGTTCTGTCGGTGCTGCAGGTTCAGGAACATCTATCCCTAAGTCTTTTAGCTGTGCATCGTAAGCATCTAACATTGGAGCGTACGTTTTAGCCATTGCTGATAGAATACCTTCTTTCCACTCTGCAACTGCTTCTGGATCGTCTTCCTCTACACTAGAGGGTATTTTAGCCTCTACTGAATCCAATGCAGCCGCGCGTTCTGCAATTACTGCAGCTATATCGGCTTGCGTTTTAGCTTTACCTTTATTTATATTGTTAATTAGGGTGTTTCTGTCTTTCGTTGCGCGTTGTGTATTCCCTTCTCGTGCAATCACATTAGACTCTTTTCGGTAACCAGCCAGATCCGCATCTGATTGAGCTTTCAACGTATTCCTCGCGTTTTCGACTTGCGCTGTAAATTGTTGCCCTGCATTTGCAATAGCGATATCGGCCTCTTGCTGCCTTGCTTGCCTAGCATCAGCACTTTCTGTTGCGTACATTCTAGCTTCAACGTCAACCAACGTTCGCGCATCTTCTTTAAACCCTTTCCTAGCATCAGCACCAAAAGTTACAGCGCCTTTAGCGATATCATCGGAACGCATCACTAACTTGTCGAGTGAATCTTGACGGGCTTTGAACAAACTATCCTTACGTTTTTGGATATCGCCTTCTCTAGCTGACATCGCACCTGAAATACCTGCACCTACAGAACCAAGGCTACCCCTGTTCGCTGCACCTGCTAATGCTTCTCTGATGGTTGTCGCTCTAGAAGGTTTGTAGTTCTCCTCACGCTCCTTGGTTCGCCGCGCCATCTCATTTCTTTCTTCGTTGAGTTCAGGACTTAACCGCATTTGTTTTTTGTAGTCTGTCCTAGCCGCTGCTTCTTCATCTACACCCGCCGTTTTAAGGGCACCCAAACCTTTTGTTATTGCTTCTCTGTCAGGTCTTTGCCCCGCATCTTTTAGACTTTTAGGGGTATCTATACCTGTAGAAGTTATCTTTGGTATTGCCGGTCTCGGCTTCACTACTTCTTCTACTACTACTTCCACTTCTTCGGGTGCACTTTGTCCTACAGGTTTTGGAACTTTAGGGCCAGAATAAGGAGTTAATGGGTCTTTGCTGGGGCCACCAATGTTCTCGTCAAATTGCCCTTGTAGTTCTTTAGTGAGCGTATCAATACCTGTGCGTACGCTTTCACCACCCATATCTTTCTTGATTTGACTCAAAATACCTTCTTGCGAAGTCCGCCCTGCGTTAGCTGCATCGGTAGCTTTAGCTCTGTCTATAAATTGCATATACGGGGTATGTCTAGCTTCTTCTTCTGGGTCAGCCAACCCTAACGATTTACCTATTCCGCTGGTTCTAGCCATTTCAAGGACGTTAGCACCCGCTACTATAGGGGCAGTTGCAATATCAAGCGTGCCAGATGCAACTCGATCTAACCTTGATAAGTCTTGTTTTTGCCTACGTTCAAAATTTATTTGTTTTGCTACCGCTTCTTGTTGCTTAGAACTAAGCTTCGCAAACTGTTCGTAGGTAAGTCCCATCTCTTTTAATTCTTCACTACTTACCCCGCCCCCCTCTGCAAAAGCAACGATGCCGCCACCTTCGAAGTACCGTGGATCTATATTCGGTGCAGGTCTAGATAGCAACCCGCCGCCAGCCATCATCGGAGGTCGCCCTTGTTGTGGGCTTTGTGCAGCGCGCTGCATATTCTTCTGCTGTTGCTGTTGTTTCTGAGCAAGTGCACCACCAACCTGTTGCGCTTTATCACGCATAGGAGGAAGCCCCATACTCTGCTGGGGTTGACCCATACCACCAAGCTGCTGTTCCAATTGCTGTACTACAGTAGCAGGATTGGTTTGTGCCTGAAGATTTGCCTGTGAAGCTTTTTGTTTTTGCTGGTCGGCAATCTGCTGCAACGCAATCATCTTGATCGTGTTTGGCCCCATTGTCTTAATTTCTTCTTGTAGTCGTGGGCCACCTTTCATCATCTCAGCAGAAACATTTCTACCCAAACCTACAGGTTCAATTGGTTGATATGCCATTATTAATTACCCCCTATTCTGCGTCTGACGGAATTAAGCCGAAGCTTTGGAGCAGTCCCATGAGACCGCCAGACCCCCCAAGTAGTTCAGATAACTGGCTAGGTGCCGCGTACTGATACGATTGAGCTGCCAATGGCAACCCTTGCAACAACGACTGTTGGTATTGCGTCTGTTTGTACGGGAAGTCTCGTTCTTCTTCAAACTGAGCAATATCTGCAGCAATACCTTCTGACTGGATAGCACGTTCTTGTGCCCCAAGACTAGCTTGGTTTTGTAGGGCTTGTAGCCCGTACTGATTCGTAAGATTTTGTGCTTGTGATTGCGCCTGTTGTTCAGTATTGAGTTGCCCCGTAGCTGCGTTATAAGCATCTTGTTCACGGTTTTGTTCCGTGTTGAACTGTTGCATAGCTTTATCGTAAGCAGTTTGGTATCCCTGCCCCGTAATATTGGCAAGGTTCTGCCCTAACCCACGGTTCAACTCGGACTCCATAATAGCTTGGCGAGATCCACCATAAGCGCCAGCTTGCGTTAATCTATTAGCATCCCCGAGACGCGTAATCTGCGCCTGTCGTCGCGCTTCTTCAATCTGAGGATCTAACGCAGCTTGCAGGTACGGGTTCATGTAGTCTTGGGCAGACTGCGCAGTAAACCCTTGCGGTTGGAAAGCCGCCCTTGGCGCTTGTGTTGAAAACCCGCCCATTTGACCGGTAGGAACAGATAGATTACCAACGCCTTGAAATGCTGCTTGTTGGCCGGTAGAAGCCCCTGCCGAGAGTGGCCCCGTATAGGCTTGGTACGGTTGGTTCGCAAGGGCTTGCCCTTTACCCAACATGTTAGTGACGTAATCACCTGCCCAGTTAGATAGGGAGGATTCTGTCCCCGTTTGTTGCCCTACAATAGGATCGTCTGCTGCTGCCATAATCTTCTACCTGTTCGGTATGAATTTATTAGGGTTTATCTCTTTACCCTGTTGTTTGTTGCCGGTACGGGCTTGTCGAACTTTGTCCATCATACCGTATAACGTGTTAGCACCAGCACTAGAATTGCCATTGCCGAGGTGACTGACGACATCTGCAGGGACAACAAATTCCCCGTCGCTTAATCTGGCTTCTTGCGTACCGTCAATTGTAGCAGGGATCTTGTCAGCCATTCCATCTGTTGAACCCCCTAAGTAATAACCTCTACCAGTACTTCCACCCGCTGAATATGGATGGTAACTACGATTGTATGCAGAAGCAGCGCCACCCCCAGCTAAAGCAGCAATGCCGCCACCATATTTGTACTGGGGAGAGAAGTTAGCTAGACCCCCTTGTTGAGGAGGGGGCATCATAGCGCCAACCTGTGAAGGAGGGGCACCCATAGTCCTAGGCTGTGCGACGGGGGCAGGCATAACGGGCATCGGCATTTGGGGTTGAGGCGCAGGTGGTGCACCATACTGACTAGACTGTCTAGCCATGTTAGCAACGTTCTGTGCTTTTAAGTTTAGAGCCTGTTGGATCGCACGCTGTTGCGCTGAAGCTTCTTGGCCTTGTTCTGCAAATTCTGTCTCTGAAAAGAACCGCTGCCCACCACTCCCGGGCCGTCTATTGGGGTCATAGGTATCCTGTACACGCTCTCTAACGGCTGTGTAGTCTGGGATCTCCCCTTGGTACCCTGTTTTCTCTATTTGGGTATCAAAGAAGTCATTACCCGAAAACGCTGCTGTACCGAGCATACTGAGTAGCCCAACAGTGCCTTGGTTTTCTTCCTCTTTTAACCAAGCAGAAGCATCTTTAAGGTAGTCTAAAAAGCCTGCCATTTTATTCTCCAAAACTCATTATTTGTGAGATTTCGTTTAGGAAATCATAATCTACTTTACCACCTGCGGCCATACCTAATGGCCCTCCCATTGGCCCTACCGGTGCGCCTTGCAGGTTCAGTGGCCCCTGCATAACATTAGCGATTGTCTGGGGTCGTCTGCTTTTCCCTGCAGCTAACGACTCTCCGTAAGGGCTTGCTGCACCAAAGAACCCGCGCTGTTGTTGGTTAGCTAAGGGATCTTGCCAATCATATATGTAATTGATCTGCGCCAAAGGAGACTGGCTTACCGTAACTTGCTGCCCTTCAAGATCCTCAGAACCCAATACCATATCAAAGAAGTCTCTAGCTGCGCTCTGGTTTGCCGTAGTTTGTATCTGTTTTTGAGTCTCTGTCGCAGTTTCGGTTATAAGTTCTTTGGTAGACTCGATCTGACTATTGAACTGGTTAGTGAGGTTGGTCTCAACTTCAGTAATTTTGTTGGTTAAGGTGTCTTGAGTTACTCCCAACTCAGTCATCAAATTAGCTTCGGTAGTCTTTAGATCCGTAGCCAAATCTTTAATAGCTAACTGAGTTGCTTCGTCCCGAGTTTTACCTTGTGCTTCGTACTCCGATAACTTTAAGTACAGCTCAGTTTCAAGCGCGTTAACTTGTTTCTTGGTAGCAAGCAAAGCCAAATCTGCATCTAGATTTGTTTGGAACTCGGTAAGTTGTTTAGTAATAGCCTCTTTAGTAGTACCTAAATCAGTAGCAACGTCATTTATTGCAGCTTCTAAGGCTTCATCTGCCTTCATACCTTGCCGCTGGTATTCGTCTTGTTTATCCCGAATACGAGTTTCGGTGTCTAAAACGTCTTGCTTAGTTGCAAGTTTTCCTAGGTCTGCATCTAGATTTGTTTGGAACGCGGTAAGTTGTTTAGTAATAGCCTCTTTAGTAGTACCTAAATCAATAGCCAATTCGCCTAAAGCGATGTCTAGAGCGTCAAGACGAGTTTTACCTTCGGTTACAAGCTCACCAATACGGGTGTTTAAACGCGCTTCCGCATTTACTACGTCTTCCTGAGTGGCGAGACCTGATATATCGTCTTGGGTTACAAGAGTGTCCAGTTTACTTTTTATTGCCACAACATCAGCAGCAGTTGTACCAAGTTCTGTAGCAATACCATCAACTACTTTTTTGATTGCCTCGGCTTGATCTGAAGTAGCGAAATTACCAAGTTCTGCGTATATCCCCGATGGGCCTCCCGATTGTCCTGCAGGTACACCGATAGCTAAAGCAAGAGCCTCATCCCGAGTTGCCCCCGCTGTTTCTAATTCGTTTATTAACTCTATTACGTTGTCTTGTAAGGCACCTACTTCACGATTAAAGTCTTTTACTTTTACGTAATCATCTGGGTCGCCCTCAATGGTTGAGTCTTCTAGCCCATTATCAGTACCAGAGTCAGTGTCATTACCAAGCTGGTACTCTGTAACTTTATCTGCGACTGCTTCGTCTATGTCAGTAGCGGCACCAGAAACAATATCCGCAATAATCTCGTCAATTTTATCTGCAGCTAAAGTTACACCAGCCGCCGTTACAGCCGCTACTACTTGGTCTCTAATACCAGAGTTACCACTACCTTGGTTATCGGTACCTGTTGGTGATATGTCGCCCGAGTCAGTATTTGACCCTTCAGGATCTTCAAAGAATTTAGGATCTGCGCCTATTTCGGGTGTAAACCCTATCGCTCTAAGTTCATCTGCGCTATAAATACCGTCCCCGTTTATATCCCCTCCTTGGATTTCTATACCTTCAGGCCAAGCATTAGTGTCTAACCCATACCGACCGAACAACCAATTCATTGCTTGGACATCAAACGCAGACATGGCAGGGGTTTCATCAGAGGCAGTATTCGGGTTCTCAGGGTAATCTGCATCTGCAAGATAAGCATCTGTATCGTAGTTACTCACTTCAATATCCCTTTCTACTGTTTTTACTGCTTCAGCGATAGTAAGACCGCCACCGATAACCATTCCGATATAGCGTTCAAGATCAGTAGCAGATAGGGCAGGAGCGCCAGCGGCTGTAACGGCTGCTTTAATAGCGGTTTCTGCTGCGGCTTTTTGTTCTGCTGCAGTTGCATCTGCTACCCTACCTTCAAAACGTGCTTGTTCTCCAGCTAAAATATCTCCCGCAGGTACAAAGTTACCCTCCGCGTCTTTCTCCGCTATATTACCAACCAACGCGTAATCGCTCTCTGTAAGATCTTTAGGGTCAATGCCAGCACGTCGTGCAGCAGCGTTTATTTCTGCTTTTGTGATTGCGCTTTCATTAAATTGATTTTCTACATTAAGCAGTGCTTGGGCAGCGTTAGAGTTGTTTCCAATTAAGGCTCGATCTGTATCGGTTAAGGTATACCCTTGTTCGTCTGCTATCGCTTGCAGTTCTGCTTCTGTAATAGCCCCAGCGTTAAACACATTTCCTTGGCTGGCTATAGCTTCAGCTTCTGTTTGCCCCGGCAATATTCGCCCAGAAAGGGCTTCTGCTTCACCTGTTGATAGGGTGTATCCTTGTTCTGCAGCGGCAGCTTCTATCTCTGCAGTCGATAGGGACAATGGGTTAGCGTAATCAGTAGCTTTGCCTATGTTGCTAGTTTCAAAATTAACACCGCCTTGCCCTGTAAATTGGTCAATTTCTTCTTGTTTTGGATTGGCTATACCTTGCGCTTGTAGTGCGGCCCTAGCTTCCGCATCGTCTATAACTCTTGGGTCAGCGTATGCTTGTATTTCTGTATTCTTAGTACTCTGGAAATTCCCGTCCCCTTGACCGACGTATGCAGCAGCTTCTTGGTCAGTGGGGTTGTTTATACCTTGGACTCTAAGTGCGTCTTTAGCTTCCTCTAGAGTAACTTGTCTGGGGTCTACATAGACTTCTATATTGTTGAGTGTACCGGCTTCGTTATTTTTGCCAATGTACTCGTTTATTTCTTTTTCTGTAGGCGTATAGCCTAGTTCATCAAACTTCTCTTCAGTTTCTAGTCCCGTGGTGTACGACGCATCATCAACACCGTTTAATATGTCTGTCTGGAGGGGTACGTCTGCTAACCCCAT
>Ga0307489_10003348_pt1 | contig 10630 bp, 13 predicted proteins | sample SB12metaG_FD_202247 | JGI IMG/M metagenome (GOLD analysis project Ga0307489, IMG submission 202247) | Sea-ice brine microbial communities from Beaufort Sea near Barrow, Alaska, United States - SB 1.2 | ecosystem: Environmental > Aquatic > Marine > Coastal | place: USA: Alaska | collected...
ACCGGTACACAGCTACACACAGCTACACACACACGTCTGTCTCCCTGCCAGGGTTGCGCTTGGTATGCATCTCCTGCTCCACCTCGCTGCGGCACGGCTTGCCTCACAGTAGGGCCTGACAGCTGTTGCCCGCCACGTCACCGGCATGTGTGCTGAACCCTCGTTTTATTGAGTCAAGCGGCATCCACACCCGTTGACGAGACGGACGACAGCTGGCAGGCCTTGCCGCACGCCGCGCACTTCATGATCTTGATCGCTTCGGTGGACTCCCCGAAGTCGGAGTGCCCCGTCTTCTCACCATGGCTCTGCGCCTGCACTTAAGGCCTGGCAGATATTGCTCGTCACGTCATCGACACGCATTTCGAACACTTTCGTCTCGAGTTGAATGCCATCCTATGATGCGGCGATCAATATCTGCCAGGCCCTTGGCCCACCACAATATCCAACGCACAGCTGGAAGGCACGGTTTGATTCCTCGTCTCTGAGTAAGACGGCATCCTATGTCATGCAGTACTCGAGCAATATATGGCAGGCCCTACCTCGGCCACGCTCTTGAGTTGCGCGCCGCAGGTGTTGCACTTCAGTGACAGCGCTTCCGACATCCTGCGTCATATTGGTGTGAGGGGAGTGACATAGGTGTTAGTTGGGGTGTCAAGGGGGTGTCTAAGGGGTGTCATGCAGTCATGGGGGTGTGGCAGGGGTGTAGGGTGGTGTGGGTGACACGGGGGTGCCTTAGGGTATCATGGGGTTGTCATGGGGGTGTCATAAGGGTAGCATACGGGTGACATAGGCGGGGCATGGTGGGCGAGTCAATGAGTCATGAGAGTCAGGCCACGACGCGGTGACGTGTCACGTCACCGACACGTCACCGACAGTTCAAAGATTACCACGACACCCACTCACTGGTCAACCTACCAAAGAGAGGGCAGGAGGGGCACGGCACGGTGGACGAGTTAAGAGGCACGGTCTCCACAGATCGAGGGTCGCCAGAATAAGGCGCGGTATGACCACGTGAGTATGGTCACGTCGCCGAGCCGACACGACCGCGCTCAACATGGGCAAGATCTGCTTGGGTGCCGTACTTTTTGGCGGGTCTGTCTCGTCAAATCCGAGATCTATAGACAGAGAGACGGGCAGGAACGGGGCTGCGGGGCGTGCGGGGCGCGATCTTACAGGGCGTCTCACCTGCGTGGAGCTGTGGGTGTGCGGGGCCTGCTTCGTCTGACGCCGTGAGGATGGGCGCGTGCGTAGTGGCAAACAGTGACTGCAAATCTTCCAGCATTGTTTCCCTCCTGGAAAGTCAATGTTGACTGAGCTATCTCGGCCGTTCATAAAACTACCACGTGGCATTGACGAAAGGAATAACTGGCCCAGTTCTTCCCGTCATAAAACCGTTTTATGCGTCTGAGGCCCAAGATAACTCGACGACGCTTCACAAAGAGCAATAGCCGCGCGCGGTTGTGCACAGCGCCGAGGCATATATCGGGTGTACGACTCGGTTTGATACTCATACAAAATCAGCCAGCATGGCGGCCGTTAGTTGCGCGTCCCCCGTCAGCTGCAGCGCCAGCCCCGGGGTGCGGGCGGCGCACCACTACCCTCGGTTTCGGACGGGCATCGGATGGGCCGCCAACGCCGGGCGCCCCTCGGGAAGTAGTATTGGTAACCGCCGCGCCGGCGTCGTCGTCGCAGCCACAGCCTCCGAGGTGCGTTGCATGTGTTCAACGTACATTGATTCGAAGAGCCAGATAAGAAAGTAACGAGCTTGTACATAAGAAAGTAACGATACTGACGGTCGCATTGGTCGGCACTGACAATTGTAATACGTTTGCCTGCCACTGCCACAACAGGCGGCGCTGCGCGAGTTCAAGACGGGCGACCTACTGTCCCTCGACTTCAACGGCGACCTGTTGGAGGGCGACCTCGACCACACTCCTGGCGCCTCTGCTGCGGCTTCCGGCGCCGCCGCTACCGCCGCGGGGCCAGAGTGGTTCCTTGAGGTCACCGATGCCTCCCCATCCTTCCCTGGGGCAGGGCTGTCCAAAAATGGTTTCTGCCAGCTGGCACCTGTTTGAGTACTGTACCGATGCGATGCGGCGGGTATGTACTTCGTTCGTGTGCACCGCTGGTATCAATACACGTGCGAACACAGGATGCTATGTCCCAGTAATAACAACTGTCCGGGGCTCAAGTTCGATCGGCTAAGTTTTAGACTGTCGGGTTGAGCTGAGAAACATCTGTTTTAAGGCCCTGCCTCCGGGGAACCGGTGGCTCCCTCATAGGCACATGTAAGGGGTGGGCTCTGACGCTCACCGCCGACGCCGGCGGGTTCCACGTAGCCAGCGCAGCTCCGTTGCGGCAGGGGCTTACACTCGCTCACTTCTCAGCTCAACTTGAGCGCTTTTTATGGGATAGGGGGTGCGCGTAGGGGTTATGTAGCCCATTTTAAGGGGGTGTTAGGGGATGTTCAGGGGGTGTTTAGGGTGTGTAGGGTGTTCTGTATGTGTCAGACACGGCTCGAGTTGAGCTGATGAGTGAACGAGTGTAAGCCCCTCCATTGCGGCAGCCGTGTCTCAGCGAGGAGGCCTGGGTGCGCCAATATCCTGAGTGGGCCGAGGTCGGGCCGCCACACATTGCACCCGCGCATAAATATTCGCTCATAGTGTACCAGTGTATCTGCATACACTCTCCAAATGGCCGAGGTCGGGCCGCCACACATTGCACCTGCGTATAACCGTTCGCTCATAGTGTACCAGTGTATCTGTATAATAATTAAGCTTTCAAAACGAGTGACTCAAGAAAAGTGACAAATCCCTAAACCGCAATATATCACCTCCGTGAATATGCGTAGGTGCATCTGCGGTGGTGGCCCTGGGAATCGGTGCTGAAGGAGCTGAAGCGCTCGGGGCGGTACCCGCGCACGTTACCGTCGGTGCCCAACGGCGGCACTTGTATGGGCGTGGCTCGGGTCACATCCTACGACGATCTGAAAGCGAAGGTGGCGGAGGACTCCACCGGGTTTTGGCGCGATGGCACCGCCGCGGGGGCGCCGCCCATGACGCCACGTGAGCACGCGACGCTCAACGCGGGCGAGATCCTGTCGCTCTTGGGCAGGGCCTGACACATCTTGCCCGCCACGTAATCCAACGCATGTGGACCCCTCGTTTTTTGAATTAATGGGCATCCCATAATGCGATGAGTGGTGCCTCCTGACACACGCGGAAGCGTCTACATTTCTCTCTATATATCTCTCTGACGTGGCGAGCAATGGCTGCCACGCCCTACTCGCGGCCGGCCGCCGCGGCGTCACCATGGTGCAACAGTGGGTGGGCTGGGACGACGAGAACACCGGGCCGCAGCGGGAGCACGTCGCGCAACCGGTGGTGGGGCCGCTTCACGACCGCTGTCGCACTCTGTTCTGGAAAGTGGCTATCTCGCTTTCATGCATGTATTAGACACTCTGCTCACCGCGTCAGCATCATCCACCTCGTTTGCCCACCTCCTCATTGACATGATCGACATCATATATACTCGGCGATAATTAACAATTTCAGATGATCCGTGTTGACTCTGGCAATTGGACGCCCCGTTTGTGGTAAGGGCGATGCGAGAGGCCGCAGGCGACGCTGGCATCGCAGCCACTATGGTCCCGATTCCCGGCCAGCCCACCTCGATGGGTCTGACCGCCTTGCTGCACAGCTCCTCCGCGCCGTACCCGCAGCAAGCTGAGCATCTCGCGTCGTTCGGAGCGCAAGCGGCAGGGGGGATACACTCGTCCACCTCTCGGCTGACGTGAGCACTTTGTGTGGGTTATATTGGGTGGTTTCAGTGACAAAAACGGTTGAGCGGAAGAGTGTGCGAGTGTAAGCCCCTGGCAGGCGGCGACCGTCGCTGGCTCGCCCTACTACCAGCTGCTAGTCGGGCTCATACTGGGGTACAAGGTGGGGTCATGCAAGTTGAGACCCGTTAGGTCTGAGCAAGGGCCGGTAAAGCGACCCCAGATTTTACCAGTCAAGAGGGGTATGTTTTGATTTTAAGGGGGTATCAGGGGGGTATCAGGGGGGTATTAGGAGGGTCGTCTCGTGAAAATGAAACCCTAAGACCTACATCCTAAACCCTACAGTACTTTACAGTCTGTTAACTGGTAAATTCTGGGGTCACTTTACCGGCCCTTGGTCGGACATACCCGTGTAACTAACGCCTGCGTACTTTGTCTCCCGCCGCGCGCCAACGCCTGCGCCCCGATGGGAATGCCGGCGGTAGCTGTAACACTTATGTCTGCCAGGCCCTACCCCACCGCGGCCGGCTTGTTTGGGCTTTCCAGGTCCTCTGCTGCAAACCCCACTTCTTTGCCCCTACATGCGCTTGAAAGTGACGTATTACAGCTGACTTTCAATTTCAACTTGCGGCCGTACAACAAGTTGAACAACATCGACGCTCACATCACGTCAAAGGGCGGGCGGCTGACGAAGCCTGTGATGAACGAGGCGCTGAAGGACCTCGCGGAGCTGTCGTCGGTGGTAGGGAACGGCAGAAATCACATCACCTGCAGTGCAGCCCGAACCCTCTCGAGGCCCCACCTCGTGGTATGTCTGAATCACCCTGTCCCCGCGTCACTGCCGCATGTGGCATTCAACTCAAGAGTCGAGGGTGCAAATGTATTAATTGACGTTTTGAGTGTTTACTGCCGGGCCCTGGCCTAAGGAGGGAGCGATGCCGTGGCGGGAAGGGTACGGCCGCATCAGTGCAAGTGATGGCGGGGCGGAGGGTGCGGAGGGAGGCGAGAGTCGAGGGGGCGAGAAGGGGGGTTGGGGCGACAGGCGTAAGAAGAAGGGGCGAAAGAGTAAGGCGAGCACGGGGGGCAGCGTTGCGGATGTGGAGTCTATGTTCGGCGGAAAGAAGTCACGATAGGCGAAGGGGGGGGTTACTGTCCATAGCTCGTAGGATAATTCCTTAGGCCCCACTAAGACGCGTAGGCGTCGACTTCCTTACCCTGTCAATTGCTACTTGTACTCTACGTAGAGCCACGGCTGGAAAGACAATGTATGTTTGACCCGAATAGACGAGCTTTGTCTGTGCTGTTCTGGTTGTGCGTTGCGTTGTGGAGAGGCCGAGTGCGTCCCAGCGTCCGTGTCCATCCGGGTGTTCTTCACCAGATAATTCAGCTGTTTAGGGTTTAGGCGCTCTAGTGTTCACTGGAAGGTTTCAGAAGGTTGACAACAGTCCAAAAAATCACTGGCCGTGTCCGTCCAGCCAGCTAAGCACCTCCTGGTGCCCTCCCGCTGCGGCGCGTGCACGGACAGAATCCGCGTTCCACTGGCAGCCGAGCTCCCGCAACCACTTCAGCACCTCCAGGTGCCCGCTGTCGGCGGCGAAGACACACATTCACGACTCCTCCCGCGGACACCCATGCTCCCGCGCCCACTGCAGCACCTCCAGTTGCCCGGCCCTAGCGGCGTATTGGCACGTCTCATCGCTCCACTGGCACCCTTGCTGCCGCACCCACCGCGCCGCGCCCACCGCAACACCTCAAGATGCCCGCCATAAGCGGTCATGGCGCACGTCCACCAATCCCACCGGCACCCGCTCGCCTTGGCCCAAGCCAGCCGTCCTTCGGACGTCAAACCTCGTGCAGATCGAGCCGCACGACTCCGCCCGCACGAGGCACGTCAGAGGACTCCACGTACCCGAGTGACCCGAGTGACTCAAGCAGGGAGTAGTAACCCACGCCCGGTGTGGAAATACGCCCGCACCTCCCCAGCGAGCCGGGCGCGGTCCGCGGGGTTCAACTGCCGCATCCCCACCCTTGTCCCCGCGCACGGGAGTACAGAGGCCAGCACCGCCACCCGGCAGCCGTGCGACACCTGGAACGACGCGTGGAACTTAGCACCAGGTACCTAGGGGTGGGGCGGTGCAATTTGAAACCAGTTCAGCCCGTGTTGAAAGTTCCTGGTTTCAGCTCTTCACACTTGAACACGAGGCGACTGCATCATTCCTTTCTCATGCAGTTTCACGTGTTTCAGTCCATCACGTTTTCGCGTAGTGTACCGGTGCTCTCAATCAAGGGGGTGAACCCAAGATGTTTTCACTGATTTGATTTATAGATTAGAAAGGGAATTGTTACGATTAACGCGAGGGTGCGCGCGTGTGGCTTCGACAGGTAGTATTGTTTTATATGCAAACTAAACACCCTCAAGGGATCGAGACACAGCCACTATGGCGTCGCACACAGTGCTGCCTCAGTATTTTTTGCCGTTGTATTTGTCTTTGCCGTTGTACTTGTCTTTGCCGTAGTGGATGTCTCTGCCGTTGTACTTATCTTTGCCGTAGTATTCATTGCCGTTGTATTCTTTGCCGTTGTAATATTTGTCTTTGCCGTAGTATTCTTTGCCGTTGAATTCTTTGCCGCCGTATTTGCTTCCGCCCTTGCCGCCTTTGCCGCCGCCTTTGCCGCCGCCGCCCTTTTTCAGCAACATGCGAGTGGCGCCTGCGGTGGACGTGGCGGCGCCGTCGGCGTCCATTCCGTAGAGTCCACGAGTTCGCTCGTCGCTTCATAGATGCCCATTTCACTCAATAGACGAGGGTTTAACTCAATAAACGAGGTTTACATTGCGGAAGATGACGTGGCTCACAGGATGCCATTTAGCTCACGAAACAGGGGTCTATCACGCGGCGGATGACAAGCCCCACCAGGTCGACCACGTCAGCGAGCCTGACCTGGACCTCGTCCTCGTCGTCGTCGAGGGTGAGGGCGGCGGCGGCGGCGGTGGTGGCGGCGAGGGCCGCAAGGAGCGCGAGGAGCAGGCCCGCGGCGAGCAGCGGGCGGCGTGTTGAGGCGGGCATGACGCGCGACGCGGGCTTGGCCTGTTGTGAGGAAGCGGGGAGGACGGTGGCGTCAGAACCAAGGAACAAAACACAATTTATGGGGACAACCGAACTTGACCCCAGGGGCCGCGGGGGGAAGCCAAACAGAACAGAAAGGAACGCGACGCCGGGACGCACGGCGCCGCGGCGAACGAAGTCAAGTACACGCCCGGACGCAGACGCATTCGCCCGCGCCCGCCGATATCGCGCGCGTGGCTCGGGGCCAGGCCGATATTCCGTGGTAAAACCTTTGGTCGTTCGCTCCCCGCGTTCTTCAGTAGTTGAGCGGTGGTAGGAGGTGACGAGGCTCGAGCCGTCGAGCGCGGCCGGTGTGGCGCTCAAGCGCGCGGAGATGCAGCCCGCGGCGACGCACCGCGGGGTGTGTCGTGTGTTCACATCCCCAAAGGCGCGCTGCGTGTGTCGCCGCCGCCGTCGCGGGTGAAGAGGAGGAGAAGAGGGGGCCCCCCGTCGGGGGGCGAAGGAAACACAAGAGCTATCGAGCAAGCGCGTGGCTGGTTCGCCCGGTGCGCGATCGCTCCCCTGAGGATCAGGGATGGCGTCTCGGGGGTTGAGGGGAGGGCGCTCACCTGCCGGAGAGACGGCGCCATGTCGTGTGTGGTCGTTGGGGCGTCGCAGGCCTGCTTGCGCGATACACTTGTGCCGTACGGCCATTGCCGTCCTGTTTTTTCCCTCGTGATAACTGCCCTCACGTGGCTAACTAAGGGAGCCTCGCGCTGGCAGGCTGGAAGAAAGTTCAGTTGTTTCTTCATTTGTTCCTTGGTTATGACGAAGATTTTCTCCAACCGGAAGGTCGCGTTCCTTGCCAGGTGGGATGGTGCTAGCTGAAGAGCTCGAAGCCCGAGCTGAGAGTGAGCTCCAAACCAACGGCCACGAGGGCGATAACAATTTCATCGTCCAAAGCGACAGCCACGACGATTCATACCAGTTCAAGTTCCTTGTTTCGTGCACCGCAGATAAACACGCACACACTCACACAGGCCGCCCGCGCCTCCTGCTCGAACGTCATGGCCTCGCTCTGCGCTGCTGCTGCCCAGCTCGCCGCCCGCGCCGCGGCCCGGAGGAAGTTCCCCGCCGCCGCCAAGAGACCACAAGCAACGCGAGGTGCTCCGGTCGTCACCCGCGCCGCGGTCCCGAGGTTATTCACCGCCACGTCTTGGGGGACGGCCCAGCGTAAGGCGAGCGTGGACCTTCGCGTGCGCGCCGCAGCCGAGGTGCGTCAGCAAGGTCACGGCGTACACATTTCCAGCCCTTTCCCCGAGTCCGTCGTCGCCGAGTGCCCCGCCCCAAACCGCCTCCAAACACCGTCGTCCTCACCGGCAGCGACACGTTCACTGGTAACACCGCCGACGCCTTGGGTGGCAACGACACGGGTGACGGCCGGTGACGTCACGGAGACGCCGCACGTCCTCGCTGCGCGACCGACTATCCCACATCCTAGCCATCCACCATACCTTCACAGCGGAGGAGCAGCGGAGGAAGGGCGGCGGAAGGATACTCCCGTCAACCCGGACTGTGCACGACTTGTGCCAACGAAAAACACGACAAAGGCTCACAACGGTCACTCCGGAACCTCTCATCGTCGCAGGTGACTGCCGCCACCGCCGCGACGGAGGAAACGCCCGTGAAGGGAACCAGCCCCGATGCCGCCGCTGCCGTTGACTTCGAGCTGGTTATGGACGTTCCCACCACCGCCGCCGCCGCCACCGCCGCGGTCAGCGCCCCCGTCACCGTAAAGGAAAGGCACGCCGCTGCGGTACGCAGCGCAGCGGCCAGCGCCAACGCCGCCGTGAAGCGGGGGACGTCAGCCGCCGCCGCCGTCGCCGCCGCTGCCCTTGACTTAGAGCTGATCATGGACCCTACTGCCGCCGCCGCCCCCGCCGCCCCCGCCGCTCCCACTGCTCCCACCGCCCCCGCCGCCACCGCCGCTCCCACCGCTCCTACCGCCCCCGCCGCCACCGCCGCTCCCACCGCCCCCGCCGCACCTGCCGCCACCACCGCCACCGCCGCTGCCCTTGACCTTGAACTGGTCATGAACGTTCCCGCCGCTGCTGCCGCCGCCACCGCCGCGGTCAGCGCCCCCGTCACCGTGAAGGAAAAGTTCGCCTTGAACAAGGATAAGCCGGCAGGGGCTTACACTCGTCCACATTTCAGCTCAACCTCAGCCATATTGGTCACACCTCTCCTTGGCCCCCTGTCTAATAGACTGGGGGAGAATCATGTGCCCGACATGTCCCACAAAATGTGCTGAAGTTGAGCTCAATAGTGGACGAGTGTGAGCCCCTGTAAGCCGGTAGTGAAGGAGAAGCCGGTGGTGAAGCAGAAACCCGCGCCAATCGGACCCCCCCGCGGCTCTCAGGTGAAGATCCTGCGGCAGGGGCGTCCACCCTCTGACCTGGGACGCATTCGGTCACAGGCACACCTAAACCACCCGGCGTATCCCACAAATGGTGCTTACGTTGAGCTGAGATACGGACGAGTGTAGCTAAGGGGCTTCCACTCGTCCACTTCTCAGCTCAACCTGAGCCGCATGTACCCATTGCAACACTGACACCATCCGGCGCATCCCACACACGGTGCTTACATTGGGCTAAAAGTGGACGAGTATACGGGGCATCGACTCGTTCACTTCTCAGCTCATCCTGAGCCGTATGTTGTCGTTGACACACTGAAACCATCCGGCGTATCCCACACAAGGTGTTGACGTTGAGCCGTAAAGTGAACCAGCATAAGCCCCTGTCCTGAGGCCCGAGTCATACTGGTACCGAGAGTACGGCAAGGTGAGGCGGTGCAGATTGACCCCAGGCTGACCCCGGGCCTCGCTTGCTATGCTATCATTCCTTGAACAACGATGACCATGAATCGCCTTCAGTTTTTGCTTTCAATTTCAGCGTGTGCCGCTACGGCAAGGTGATCTCCGTGGACCAGAGCGCAACTACCCGCTACCCGGTCGTGGTGCGCTTCGACAAGGTCAACTATTCGGGCAACTCCACCAACAATTACGCCCTGGACGAGCTCGAATATTAAACATCACGTCGCGTGTGTGCGAGAGATCGATGGCAGGCTCATGCGAGCGATGCAGAGGGGACCGTGCAATGCTAATATGCGATAGCAATCCTCTCACTGGCTAGCTCTAGCCAAGAAACCCTCCAACTAAAGCAGCTTCACCATTCTTTGTATTTTACATCAGCAACGCTGTCCCTCTCAACATCGCCCACTCCCTCGCATCGTCATCTCTCACTCACATAGCAGTCTGGCCACTGAGGCACAAGTCCACCTTCTCCAGCAAGTTGGGATTCTCCAGCGCCGCCGCCACGCGTTCCTTATCGTTCAGCTGTTTGTTGATCGCGATCTCGGAGGAGTGCGACCCAGGGCTGACCGTGACATCCACCTCGCGGGAGGGTCACTGAGAACAAGCAATCGACAGAGATCGGAGCATGACTCACCTTCAGGGTGAATGTTCGTACAGACGCCGATAGTTCATACAGACGCGCGGGCACGCTTCGTCGAATCAACGTCGGTCGAGTGCGTGTTGTCAGCAACCCCCCGGATGAGGAGGAGGAGAGGAGAAGAACGATAAGGAGGAGGAAGAGGAGGAGGAGGAGCAGCAAGAGGAGCAGCAGCAGCAGGAGGAGGAGTAGGAGGAGGAGGAGGAGGAGGAGGAGGAGGAGGAGGAGCAGGAGGAGGAGGAGGAGGAGGAGGAGGAGGAGGAGGAGGAGGAGGCGGAGGGGGAGGAGGAGGAGGAGGC
>Ga0307489_10003350_pt1 | contig 10627 bp, 19 predicted proteins | sample SB12metaG_FD_202247 | JGI IMG/M metagenome (GOLD analysis project Ga0307489, IMG submission 202247) | Sea-ice brine microbial communities from Beaufort Sea near Barrow, Alaska, United States - SB 1.2 | ecosystem: Environmental > Aquatic > Marine > Coastal | place: USA: Alaska | collected...
GGTGCTCTGCCCCAAGAAAACTCCCTAGATGCTGGCGCTACAGCACCGGCGCGTAGACGTGGAAACGAGGCGGCGGGTCAGGCCCTGCCGTGGCCTTCTGCTTGTACATGAGCAGCCGCCGCACAGTCGCCGCCGACCGCATGGACGTCGACCCCTTGCCGCGCGCGTCCGTGCTCATGGAGTGCGTGGGGCCCTTCTTGGCTTTGCCCCCGCCCCCGCCGGCGCCGGCGCCGCTGGCGCCGACGCCGCCGCTGGCGCCGCCGGGCACCTTGGCCGCGCCCGTGGCACCCGTGCGCACCTTCTTACCCATGCTGTGCGTGTGGTGGGGGAAAGCTGCCGCGCGCGGCTGAAAGTGCGGAGCGCGGGCGCCTAGCAATGCAAAATGTTCCGGAAGGCAGCCGCCGCCGCCGCCAGTCTCCGCGACGCGAGTGTACCGGGTACACATATGCGGGCCATTTGTATGAGCAAACAGTCTCGAGGGCACCCTCCGAGACTTCTGACACAACTTTTCTGCCCACCGAATCTGACAGTCTCGCCACAACCCCACGCGCCGCCGCCCCCACCGCGGCAGCTGCGAAGTACCACGGACTAGAGGAGCGCACCACACTTCGGCTCCGAGCTCCGCTGCGTCGCCACCGCGCGCGCTCCAGCCGCCGGGCGCCCGCACAGCACGTACCTCCCCATTTCACTTTCACCTTCCACCCGGGGAAGGAAGCGCAGCGACGATGCAGTATTACGAGGATGAGTATGAGGAGGAGGGCCTGTCGTGCCACACGGCGCCGGGCGTGGCGTTCACGACCATGGACGAGCTCAAGGAACATTACCGCAGCGACTGGCACCGGTAGGCCCTGGCGGATACTACTCGCCACGTCATAGGCGGGTGCCATTTAAGTAAATGGACGAGGGTTCACCTGAGCGACCTCGTCGGCGGCCACCTCGGTCTCCTCCTCGGCGGGGGCCTCCTCGGGCTGTTTCTCCTCATCGTCCTCGATGGGAGCCTCCTCAGGCTCCTCATATGAAACGCTTGAACGAGCCCATGAACCTAGCGGAGGTCATGGCGATACGATAGCGAAACGATGATTTCAAGGTGCGTGTCGAACACGTGGCGAGCAGTATCGGCCAGACCCTCGGCACCGGTACAACCTGAAGCGCAAGGTGGCGGGGCTGCCCGTGGTGGGCAAGGACCTGTATGAGCGCGTCATGGTGCAGGCAGGGGCTTGCACGCGTCCACTTCTCAGCTCAACCTGAGCCGTTTCTGACACAATAGCACACCCTAAACACACCCTGACATGACGCCTCGTGAACACCTGTTAAACTCCCGACGCACCCCCTATCCCATGAAGAGCGCTTACGTTGAGCTGAAACGTGGATGAGTGTAAGCACCTGGGTGCAGGCCGGGGCGGCGCAGGCGGCGAAGCAGACGGGCACGAACCATCTGAAGCGCAAGGACGAGCTGCCGCGCAGCGTGGAGCGCGCCAAGCGCATGGAGATGTGGGTGGACAACCACCGGGAGGAGATCGAGGCAGGGGCTGACACTCGTTCCCATTTCAGCTCAACTTGAGCTCTTCTGTGCACCGTATAATTCAACTCAACTCATGATCGTGTCCTTGAGCTGCTAAGTTGAGCTCTAAATGTGTCGATTGTGTCCTTGAGTTGCTCAAGTTGAGCTCTAATGTGTCGATTGTGTCCTTGACTTGCTCAAGTTGAGCTCTAACGTGTCGATTGTGTCCTTGAGTTGCTCAAGTTGAGCTTTAACGTGAACGAGGGTAAAACCCTGGATCGAGGCGGCGGAGGCGCAGCAGACGGAGCGGCGCCGGCGCTGGCACGCGGGCGAGGACGACGGAGACATGGACGACGCCGAGGAGGACGAGGCGCGCGACCAGTTCAACGCGGAGGACGACGGGGAGGACTCCGGCTGGGAGTCCATGGACGAGGACGAGTCGGAAGAGGCGGGGCTCCGAGGACATACAATGGTGCCCTGAACCTTTTTCAGCTCAACTCCAGCGCTTTTGAGAGATAACATATATGGGGGCAGGGACCAAACGGCTGAAGTTGAGCTGGAAAAGGTTCAGGGAACGATTGGAATTACTACTCAAGTTGAGCTGAAAAGGTCAAGGGAACGATGGTAAGTAGTCTGAACACCGGGTCTCCTTTTGGTGCTCACCTTGATACCTCGATGATGCCGGAAGCAGTCTTGTAAAGGGGGAGTGGTGTTGGGCCCTAGGAGGAGGTGCTCAAGAGGATGGAGCGCATGGCGGGCGAGGAGGAGGGCAGCGGCGACGACGACGAGGACGAGAGCGAGGAGGAGGAGGAGGATACAATGCAGTTGGATCTGACCAACGGGCCGGTGCGCCTGGCAGGGGCTTACACTCGTCCACATGTCATCCAGCTTGAGCCTCCTCCTCCGTTTGCTACTCCTTCTTATCCTCCCCATCCTCCTCCTCCCTCCTCTTCTCCCTCTCATCCTCCTCCGACGTTTCATCTAGACAATGTGCACAGGTAGACACTCGATGCCTGCTCCTTCTCCTAAGGCTCGGTGTCATCAGACTGTCTCCACAAGGTGTATCTGTACACATTAGCCCGGTGTCTTTATTGTTACTGATGCCACCAACATATCATTCAGAAAGTGCTTGCGTTGATCCGGAAAGTGAACTTGTGTTGCGGCCGTGGCGGGTGGCGGACAACGGGTACGAGCTGATCATCACGCGCGACGACGGCACGGTAGGGTGGTGCAGGTAACCCCGGCTTCACCGCCCTTGGTTTAGCGCCTGAAGCTATAACATGATGAACGGCTTTCACACTTTGCTTTCAGTTTCAACTTGCGCCGCTACGACACGGTGAAGCGCATCGGCCCGCGCGAGCTGCGCCGCTACTACAAACAGCGCCCGCGCCCGATTGACGACCGCCAAATGGTCATCGCCAACAAGGATTCCAACCACGAGCGCGGGATCATGCGTGTGGGTGAGACCGGCTTGGCCAAATGGAGTTTGCACGGCAGGGGCTTACACTCCTCCACTTCTCGGCTCAACCTGAGCCGTCTCTGCCATGAAACACACCTTGAACAACCCCTACCAGCCCCTGGTACCCCCCAAACATCCCCTGAACAATCCCCAAACGCACCGCACCCCCTTTTACGCAGAAAGCGCTTACGTTGAGCTGGAAAGTGGACGAGTGTAAGCCCCTGAAACTGGGAGTGTTCAAGCCACTGATGCAGATCAGCATCATGCAGAAGCGCGCGCAGAAGTCGCTGCGCAAGTACGAGGGTGTCCACGGATTCGGGCGCACTGGTGGCAGCGGCAACGGCAACAAGAAGTTCGACATGAACGGCAAAAACGCCAAGACCAAGCTGCCCAAGGCGTGCCCGTATTAGTCCTCACGCGGTAGGGCCAGGATCCCCCCTTTAGCCCCCTCCGTTGCCCCCTTCCTCCCCTTCCATTCCCCCCTTTCCCCCCCTCGGTTCCCCCCTTCCCTCTCTCATTTTCCCCCTTCCACCCCCTCCGTTTTCCCCTTCCCCCCCTCTTACTTGCTAAGAGGGCCCCAGGCGTGCCCGTATTAGTCCACACGCGGTCGGGCATGGCACGTGTTGATCTCACGCCATTCAACGCATATTGAACCCTCGTTCTGTTGAGCTAACGGCATTTTATGACGTGTCGAGCAGTATCTGTCAGGCTCTAACATGCAGGCCGCGCCTCGCGTGCACACCGCCGTCGGCTGGCTGGCCTCTGGGTTGGGTTTGGGTTTTGTTTTTGTAGTCACTACGCGCAGGAGGGTTGTGAGTGTCTGGGAGAACGATGCTTTCAATTCAACAGAATGTATTTGAATAACTCCGTTCGCCAGTCCGGGTCCGCTACCTACGTTTATCTTTTTGATATTGTCACGGTCGTTCGACTCAATATCGTCTGCCACTGCTACCCACCCACCCACCTTGGACTCCCACCGCTCTCTCGCTCCACCTCGCTCTTTCCTGCAACTCTATAATTAAATCTCCAAACCCAGACAGACCTAGTGCCTAGTCTGTAAAGCGTACTACCTGTAGTATCTCGTACTACCTGTAGTAAGTAGGCGTTTGGTGATTTGGAGCAAATCTCATTTGACTTTTGGCCAGATCACCAAACTCCAGCTTACTAGAAGTTACTAACCCACAGACTAGGCACTAGAGTCTGTCCGCTAGGAATAGTGGAGGGAGTTGGTTGATGCTCACCACGTGAGTTCCTTGGGGCTCAATCAATGTTAGTAAAAAATGAAATCCCCATGCACGCCACGACCCTCTAGATAAGCTCCACCGCATCCTCCTGCAGCAGTGCTTGGATGAACCGGTACCGCACCGTTCGGGAGGGTCATTGAGACAAAGCACTCGACCGAGATCGGACCACGGCGTACCTTGAGTGTGAATGCTCATACATTCGCACATAGCGTACCAAGGAGGAGGAGGAGATGCAACAACGTCGTTCGAGCGCTTGTTCTCGAAAACATTGAGGGTGAATGCTCATACGGACGCACAGAGCGTACATAGGGGGAGCAGGAGGAGATGCAACAACGTCGGTCGAGAGCTTGTTCTCAATAGACCCCCTGCCATGATAATGTCGTTCTGCACCAAATCCAGCGTGTTCTCCACGTCGTTGGGATCGATCTCGAAGTTGCCCCGGTCCTCCTTCACGCGGCAGAACACGTGCTTATCCAAATTCGGCTCCGGCACCATGTCAAACTCCGTCTCGTCTTCCCCTAAGGCCCCGCAGCCAATACGACCAGGTTCAGAGGGTTCTTTTCATGGACGCTTCAATTGGGCTCCCTCTGGGGATATGAATTGGGGGTCTTCAATTGGGCTCCCTCTGGGGGTCTAAATGGGGGGTTTAGTTCAGGGTTTTTGATGCCTTACCCTCCTCGATCTGCTGCAGCATGGACGTGTACTTCTCCGGCAGCTGCCCCAGCACCGACCCGAAGTGCTCCTCCACCATGTTGGTGTAGTTGGTGGCGTACTCCTGCTCCTGCGGGCTCAGCTTGGCAAACACCCAGCACCAGGGTCGTTCAGAACAAGCACTCCACCGAGATCAGAGCATGACTTATGAACTACCCGGGTGAATGAACAACGGTCGAGTGCTTGTTGTCTATAACCCCTCGGTCGATCTAGCGTCGGTCGAGTGCTCGTTCTCAACATCCCCCCTGCCGCTGCCTCCTTCACCACGTGCAGCACGTGCTGCTCGATCTTGAACAGGCGCGTGCGGCAGGGGCTCACACTCGTCCCATGTTCGGCTCAACGTAAGCGCGTTGTGTGGGATAGGGGCTGCGTTGAGGGGTTGTTGACGGGGTGTTTAGAGGGTTTCAGGGAGTATTAAGGGGGGTGTTTCGGGTGTTTTCTGTGTCAGAAACGGCTCAGGTTGAGCTGAAAAGTGGACGAGTGTAAGCCCCTGCCGTGCGGTAGTACGCGCGCAGCACGAAGCGCACGCGGTTCAGCTCCATGTGATAGCGCCGCAAATTGAAATCGAAAACAAGGTTTAAAGATTTGAAGACGGTTCATCATATATCAGCTTCAAGCGCTGAATCCAAGCGCGGTCAACCAGGGTCAACCCGGGGTCAACCTTGGGTCAACCTGGGGTCAACCTGGGCTCCTGCGCCATCCTACCATGTGGTATATGTGGCTCATCAGGTCGTCCGCCATGCTGCCCCCCGCCGCCCCGCCCGCCCCTGCATTCGCCTTGGTGGTGCTTACTGTCGCCTCTTGGTGCTCCACTTGCTCCGTGATGTAGCGGCGCAAATTGAAATTGAAAGCAAAGTTTGAAAGCAGTCCATCGTATCTTAGTTTCAAGCGCTTAGTTGCAGGCGCTTTCAACGTGGGTGTGATAGGGTCAACCTGCACCGCCCCACCGTGACGCGCGCGATGAGGTCTCCCTGGAACCAGAGGCTTACACTTGTTTTGCTCAACGTTAGCACTTTATGTGGGGTACGCTGATTGGCATCAGTCTGACAGTGGCCAAAATGGTTCAGGTTGAGCTGAATCGTGGACGAGTGTAATCCCCTGCCTGGAAGGGCAGCAGCTCGGGCGCGCACTTCTCGTTCACCCACGCCTTCTTCAGCCGCGCGACGTCGTTGTCCGGGTTCCTGCACCACCCCAGCACGAGGGGGGGGGAGCGGCACGTCAGCTGAAGGCAGTGGGGGCGTGACAGGTGGCGGGTCGGCCAGTGGGGGCGTGACATGTGGTGGGGCGACCAGTGGAGGCGTAACAGGTGGCGAGGCGACCAGTGGGGGCGTGACGGGTGGCGGTGCGGCCTGTTAGGGCGTGACAGATGGCATAGCGGCCAGTGAGGCCGTGACAGGTGGCGGGCCGGCCATTGGGGGCGTGACAGGTGGCGGGGCCGTACTCAGCCGGCGCGGGGAAGAACCTTCAGTGCCGAGTTCTTGGCGGGATATCTACGAACTGACCGAAGTTCCGTTTCACCCGTGGATCGAATACGCGCCGAAGAAAGCGAGCGGCGGCCCGATGTTGGGCCCGCGACCAGTGTACGCGCAGCGTCACGAGTGACTGCGGCAAGCTCCCGCGCAGAGTGGGAACGGAGGAGAGCGGGCGAAGAGTTGAAGTTCGACGTGCGACAAAAGTCACATCTCGAGAGAGGTGTCTACCGGAACGCATCTCACCAGGTGTTCATACCTACAACGGAGAGTGAGAGATCATTGGAGAGGTGGATCATGCAACACACGACGGCAGAGACACATCAACGTGAGGGATTAAGGGGGAGGGGAGCGGCCGCTGAGGCGGGAGCGGGAACGGGGGTTGGGGGCGAGTGGAGCTCGGAGCTGAGCGATTCGAATGAGAAGCATTTATTTTGTGGAGGTGGTTGGTGCCTGGGACGCACTGTGAGGCGCCGCCCTCGAGGGCTTGCGAGAGTTCCTCCATCACGGCTACACTGGTCGGGATCCGAGTGGGTGGTCGCGGGAGATGCGGCGCGTCGCTGGCGAGCGCTGTGTTGCAAGTTGTTGAGTGCCCGCGCCATCCACGGTACCAGGTTTACCAGAACCACCAGACCGGGCGACCGCGACCGCCGACTCCGACCGCCCGACCGGCAGGAGATGACGCGCTTCGCGCCAACGGCCAGCAGACAAATTAAATTGCTCACCTTGGGAGTCGTTTTGAGGCGCTGAGGGCACTCGTAAGCGCCGGCACGATCGAGCGGAGGGGCGCGTCGTGTGAGGTCTCGCCGGGGGGGGACAGGCACCGACAAGCGGAGCCCTGTGAGCGCGAGGAGGAGTAAACACAGGAGGCAGCATGGCGCCTCCGGAGGCGATGCCGTTGGTGGTGGCGGGGGATGTGGAGGCGGAGCCGCTGAGCACGGAGCCGGTGACGAAGACCAGCATCCGGGAGCTGACGCTGCGCAGCGTCAAGCGCACGCACGAGATGTTCGAGGGCCACCACACGCTGCGCCCGCCGATCCACGAGCAAAGGTGCGCCCGCAAGCGCAAGGCCCCGTTTGATTTGCGATTTGCGACGCGAGACGAAATAAAATGCGTTTTGGCGCCCTCTATTATGTGTGTGCCCTCCGCTACCCTGCCTCCTCCTCCTCCGCTCCGCAAGCACTGAGTCTGTTTCCTTTCCTCCTCCGCGCCTCGTTCCCGCAGCACCAAGCTGAAGATGGCGGTAAAGGTGAGCGCCGCACCCTGGTCTCTCAAACACCCCCGCCGCCCAACGATCGCTCGCCCGAACCGATCTCTCGCCACCTCACAACCAAACCTTCGGCCACTTTCTAACCTAAACAATCGCTGATCGCCGCTCTCCACCTCTCCCGATTGTGCCGCAGATCCGTGACGACTACCAGGCGGTGCGTAACATGGCGCCGCCAGCCCTCGGCGCGCCGGTCGCGCGGGATCAGGCAGGGGGGTTAACGCGAACAAGCGCTCGACGGACGTTGACTCAACGAACCGACTCCGCGCGTCTGTATGAGTACACACACTCAACTTGAGCCATGCGGGCACGCCCCCGATCTCGGTCGAGTGCTTTGTGCTCTTTGACTCTTCTGTACGGTGCGAGCGGCGTCGGGTGCGGGTGCCGGGGCGAGTGCGGGTGTAGGGGCGGCGGCGGCGGCGGCGGTGGTGGCGGCGGCCGCGGGGGGGCTGCTTCCGGGTCTAGACGCGGCCAAGGCGGCAAAGAAGGACAAGGCAGGGGGGTTATTGGAAACAAGCTCGCCCGATCTGCCGACGATGGGAGAGGTTCTACCAGCAGCGCCAGACCGGCTAACCTCCTTCTGTCCTGTACCTTCGTACGTGACCCCCATAGCGACCTGGCCTCATCTGGCCTCAGCGTAGCCCCCATCGGCTCCGGGGAGAGACTGGTGCTAGGCCTGTTCCAGTGAAATTCGGAGAGTTGGAGAGTTGGGGGGCTCGGCGAGTGACGCTGAATTAGCTCCGTCTCGACACCACGTCTGTTTGAGGATTGACCCTGAAGACAAGCCCTGAATGTACACCGTCAGTCAGGCTCCGATCTCGGTCGAGTGCATGTTGACAGTGACCCTCCGGCAAGGAGAGCGACTTCTCGAAGCTGATCGACTCCATCGACGACGGCGAGGCGGCGCGGAACGCGGCGGCGGCCACGGCGGCCAACGGCGCCGGCGCCATCGTGCAGTTCAAGGGCGAGGCGGGCTCCATGGTGACGGCGGCCAAGAAGGCAGGGGCTCACGCTCGTCCACTTTTCAGCTCAACCTAAGCCGTTTTTGGCCTCACCCCCCTGCGTCCCCCTGTCTGATAGACTGGGGGAAAATCATGCACCCAACGTATCCCGCAAAATGTGCTTACGTTGAGCCGAAATGTGGACGAGTGTAAGCCCCTGCAAAAAGGACTACCAGCACAGCGCCACCATGATCCCACGGCTGGCCAGCAAGTGGCCCAAGCCCGAGTGGCACGCGCCGTGGAAGCTGTACCGCGTGATCAGCGGCAGGGGCTTACACTCGTTCACTTTTCAGCTCAACCTGAGCCGTCTCTGATACAAAATGCACCCTAAATACGCCCTAATATCCCCACCACCTTCTAAACACTCCCCTATACAATCCCTCAACGCACCCCCTATCCCACAGAAAGCGCCTACGTTGAGCCGAAACGTGCACCAGTGTTAGCCCCTAATCATCGGCCACCAGGGTTGGGTGCGCTCCGTGACGGTGGACCCCAGCAACGAGTGGTTCGCCACCGGGTCCGCGGACCGCACCATCAAGATCTGGGACCTGGCCAGCGGGCAGCTCAAGCTGACGCTGACGGGTCACATCGAGCAGGTCACGGGGCTGGCGGTGAGCGACCGCCACCCCTACATGTTCTCCTGCGCGCTCGACAAGATGGTCAAGGTGAGGCGGTGCCCTATCAAACCCATGTTGAAAGCGCCTTGAACTCAGTGTCGGCGTTCCTGGGAACGCTGATCTCCTCGAAATCGAGGGTCTATTTACTCATGATTCGCGACCTGGTCGGACAGTCGACGAGTCGGTTGGTGGGATGTTCTGAATGGACGTTTTCAATTGGTCGAACGGGATTCGATATCACACCTTCGATACCAGACCCGACACTTAGTTTAAACTAATCACTTTAATACTAAAGTATGATGGACCACTTTCAACTTTTGCTCTCAAATTCAACTTGCGCCGCTACATCAAGTGCTGGGACCTGGAGTACAACAAGGTGATCCGGCACTACCACGGGCACCTGTCCGGCGTGTACTCCTTGGCCTTGCACCCGGAGCTGGACGTGCTGATGACGGGCAGGGGCTTACACTCGTCCACTTCTCTGCTCAACTTGAGCACGGTTTGTGGGATACGATGGGTCTGTGGGTGGAGTTAGTGACAATAAACGGCTCAGGTTGAGCTGAAAAGTGGACGAGTGTAAGCCCCTATTGATGGGCGGGCGCGACTCCGCGTGCCGCGTGTGGGACATGCGCACCAAGCTACAGGCCATGTGCCTGACGGCAGGGGCTTACACTCGTCCACTTCTCAGCTCAACCTGAGCCGTTCTTGGTCACTTAAGCCATATCAAGTGCCCACTTCTCAGGTCAACCTGAGACGTATTTTTGTCGTTGGAGGCTACCACCACATCCAACGAAAAGTGCTCACGTCGAGCCGGAACGTGGACTGGTGTAGCTCACAAATAGTGCTTGAGTTGAGCTAGAAGGTGGACGCGGGTAAGCCCCTGCCTGACGGGGCATGACAGCACGGTGGGCGCCATCGTGAGCCAGCGCAACAACCCGCAGGTGATCACCGGCTCGTTCGACTCCTCCGTGAAGCTGTGGGACCTGGCGGCGGGCAAGTGCATGAACACGCTCACGTACCACAAGAAGGCATGGGCTTACACTGGTCCACTTCTCAGCTCAACCTGAGCCGCTTTTGGTCATAGAAGCCCCAACAAGCGTCCACGTCTCGGCTTAATCTGCCACGTTTTGCCCCTAAAAGTTCCCCACATGGCTCACGAAAAGTGGTCACGTCAAGCCAAGAAGTGGACACGTGTGACAAATATAAAGCGCTCAAGTTGAGCTGAACAGTTGACGAGTGTGAGCCCCTGCAAGAAGGGTGTCCGCGCGCTGGCACTGCATCCCAAGGATTTCACGCTGCTGTCGGGCTCGGCCGATAACATCAAGAAGTTCGGCATGCCCGACGTAGGGCGGTGCAAG
>Ga0307489_10003351_pt1 | contig 10626 bp, 16 predicted proteins | sample SB12metaG_FD_202247 | JGI IMG/M metagenome (GOLD analysis project Ga0307489, IMG submission 202247) | Sea-ice brine microbial communities from Beaufort Sea near Barrow, Alaska, United States - SB 1.2 | ecosystem: Environmental > Aquatic > Marine > Coastal | place: USA: Alaska | collected...
CTCGACGGCCCTCGGTGATGGCGTCACGTACGAGGTGAACCACCTCGTTGTGTCGGTTGATGATCAAACCCCGGAGTACAGGGTGGGCACACTGCGAGACCGTGTGTTCCCACCCTCCACCCGCCAGCTGAGATTCGCAGATACTCGGCACCTTACTCGGCACCTTATGAGCTCAACCTGATTCGTGATTGTACGGTGCCGGTGTACCCGCACACACTCGCCGTATATTCCTCCCTGGCACGGGATCTCGTTCCATATCTAGTGTATCAGCCAATGCTCGAGAGTACCGCATCACCATCCCTACCATTACACTCGTGCCTTACACTCGTCCCCATGTTTAGCTCATCAAATCGGATAATGATTGGATGCGAGGAGGCCACCCCCTTCTTAACTTCTTGTTGGAACAATAAAACTAGTAAACAGTTAGGAGGAGGTCAGACGCACTGGATTCAGGGACACAACAACCGCTGATATTAGGGTGGTACCGGTTGACCCAGGTTGATCCCGTTTTGACCGCACTTGGTGTCAGCGCTTGAAGCTAATTGATGGTGTACAGCTTCCAATTTAAACTTTATGATGTTCAGCTGAAAAGGGAACACATGGTATGATCATGGCACGAGGCGAGCAGAGAGCTACTGGCCTCGACCCCCGGTATGGGATCTAATGAACGCGTCAGCGCGATGAGCAAGATGCAGGGCAATGCCGGTTGACAGTATCAAATACACCTGTGTTGATAGCGCCTGTGCTTTAAGCGTTGGATGCTACGAGAATATCATCAACTGCTTTCAACGTTTGCTTTCAATTTTCACTTTCGCCTTTACAGAGAGGTGGGCGGCAGCCCCGGTGAACCCGGATAACGGCGGGGCCGACGGAGAGGTAGGGCGGTGCAGTTTGACCCCGGGTTTGGCCCCAGGTTGACCCGGGTTGACCCCGGCTGGGAGCGCTTGGTGTCCGTGCTTGACACCAAAATATGATCAACTGCTTTCAAGTTTTGATTTCAATATCAAGTTGACAACTTGTGCCACTACGCCGAGGCGTGGAGCAAGATGTGTGACGGCGAGAGAGAATGGTGGGTCATGCAGTCGTGAGTGGATCCGCACCGCCACGCGCCACGCAAATGATAACTACATCGCACGGTATAGCATGCCAACCCGCATCTGGGTCAGCCACTCTGCGTAGTCTCTGGTGATCCACCCATATGCGCATAAAAAAATACGTTTATGCACCACCAAGCCCACGGTGCGGGGTTCAGATATACATACCAAGGCAGACAAGAGAAGCGCGCGGGCACAAGCGATTGACTGTGTCACAAAGGTATGCTCCTCCCAATCACGGGTGAACCCCCGAGCACACATTGTCCCAACGCACGATGACATCTAACACATCGTGACATCACTATGCGGAGCTCTCCTGCACGATTTTGAATGTAATAGAGATGCAATCCACAAAAGCACCCAACTACCCCGCCAACGCAATGACGCATCCCAAACGGCGTGCCGTCCAGCGAGTGAAGTCAAGACGACGAAAGTGGTTGGATCAGTTGTTACCATTGACACGAAGTTTCGGGCAACACCGACATAACTGAGTGCGCACGTCACCGCGCTGACACCGCGCTGACCCAGAGGCACACCATAACGCCGTTGACGGTGTCCGCGCCACGGCACATCGGGCGCAGCGCGTATAGAAGCTTGGCCTTGCGGTTAGACTATACACAGAGCCCTAACTGGTGTGCTTGTGAGCGATTGTAAGTGGTCGGACGGCGTATCCGCGCAACACACACGCCGAACAATGAAAAGGCGGCAAAAGCCACGACGGGGTACCGTCGCTCGCTCACAACAGCCTCCCCCCGGCTCCACCCCCCGACGCCGCCCTCGTCGCCCCCGCTGTCGTACCGTATCGCCACCTCCCGTGTTCGACTACAATCGCCACCGCGCATGGTTTTGGCCGGGATCTTCCTCGCGGACGCGGGCGCGGGCGCGCCGGGCGCGATCGCGATCGTCCGCGACGGTACCGACGGGTCGCCGCTGCTCGGGCGGCTGCTGCAGGAGCTGCGTTATCTCTTTGCGGCGGAGGTGCTGTCTCTGCTGGACCCCATGGACCTCGCGCTACTCGCGCGCGCGTGCTGGAAGTGCGGTGAGGCGGCGCTGTCGTCGGACGTCGATATCGCGGGGGAGACCGAGGGGGAGTCGCTCAGGCTCACGAACTTTGTCGGTTCCGTCAAGCTGTTGGCTTGGGGGAAGGACAACTGGTGCCCTTGGAATGAGAGAACCTGTGCCCTCGTCGCTGCAGGCGGGAACCTGGCGGTGCTGCAGTGGGCGCGGGAGCACGGCTGCGAGTGGGACACGAGGACGTGTGCGTACGCTGCTGGGGGCGGGCACCTGGCGGTGTTGGTGTGGGCGCGGGAGCAAGACTGCCCGTGGGGGGAGGGGAACGCGGTGTGAAGCTGCCGCTGAGGGTGGGCACCTGGCGGTGCTGCAGTGGGCCCGGGAGCACGACGACCCGTGGGACACGTGGACCTGCGCATTCGCCGCTGGGGGCGGACACCTGGCGGTGTTGCAGTGGTCGCGGACGCACAACTGCGAGTGGGATGAGCACACCTGCGCAGACGCCGCTCGGGGCGGGCACATGGAGGTGATGCAGTGGACGCGGGAGCACGGTGCCCTGTGGATCGAGGACTACGTTCGTGCATCCGCCGCGGTGGGCGGGCACGAAGAGAAGCTGGCGAGGTGGCTGGCCGATCACGGTGATCCTTGACGGCACTCCTAGGGAAGAAAACCAAGCTCATGCACACGCGGCCGCGGACGGACTTCCGAAGGAGGTTGAGACGTGGCTGGCCGAACACCATGACGATCCTTAACGTTGACGTGAACCATGATCCTCACAGAAGCGCCCGACCACCGGACATACATTGTCCAACGCAAAATGGCATCCTGATGACATGACCCAACATGACACTGCTCTCGCTCACCATGTCGAATGCAACAGTGATGAATCAAGTCGAATGTCATAGAGATGACGCACGCGTAGTCAACTGCATGGTGGTGTTTCAGTTATTCGTATTACAATAATACATGCATGTGTCTTGAGTGTGGCACGCGCGTGGTCTCCTGCCAAATCGTCATCACGTGGCCGCCCTTGCTCCTGCGCAATCCGCGGAGCATGTTACAGCAGCAGCATGCATTATGATTCAGGTAAGTGTATTCGTATAACTATGAGTATTCAGGTATAGATATGTGTAGAGCTAATATAAGTATTCGTATTCGTATTCGTATTCGTAATGTGTTTGTAGTTATGGTGTATGTATTTGCATGGGTGTTGCCTGTCGCGAAGCCCGTCTGGTCGATGACCAGGCGGCACTCGACCGATGAGCGGCCTGATTTACAGACAGCTGAACTAGCACTGTGTTTGCCTCTGGTTACAAGAGCGTGACAGATGGCAGGGCGGCCAATGGGGGCATGCCAGGTGTCGGTGCGGCTGGAGGGGGCATGACCGGTGGCAGGGTGGGATTCACGGGCAGCTAGACTGAAGCTGTGTACGCCGCTGCTTCCAAGAGCGATGCCTTGGCCTCGACTCGACCCTTAGTGTAGCGACTCAAACTGAAATTGATAGTATAACTTGAGAGCAATTCATCACATGTTAGTTTCAAGCGCTGAAGCCAGGCGCTTCCACTGATGTCAACACTTGTAAGCAATTTATCACATGTTGGTTACACGCGCTGACCAGGCCCATTCACCACGGATGTCGACATGCATCGCCCCACCGACAGCTAGACTGCAGCTGTGTCCGCCGCCGCTTCCAGGAGCGATATTTGGCCGCGGCTCGACTCTTCGTGGTGTCAGCCTCGGCAGAGGCAACCGGGCAGGAGGGCCGTTTAGAACAGGCACTCGAGCATGAGCTGGCTTCCTGGTGACTGCGCGTACACACGTGTGAAGGTGGGGGAGGAGAAGGAGTAACAGGAACACATTCGACGTCGGTAGAGTGCTTATAACGTCGTTCCAGTGCTTACTCTGAATGACCTCCAGACGCGCCGTGGAGGATAAGACACAACTTCAGACGAGTGCTTCGTTGTTCTCATTCACCACACAAACGCCGGAAGAGGATGCGGAATTTGACCTACAAAGTCAGTAGAGTGCATGTTCTAAACAAACCCCCTGCCAAGAGAAGCCGCTGGGCCTCCGGGGTCACCGCCGCCTCCAGTGCCGTCTCCAGATCGGCACGTGCCCGCTTCCCGAGCGCCTAGCACGAGGGTCATTGAGAACCAAGTCCCCATTTGTTTATAAACAAAGCTTTGTGAGAGAATCGTTCTATTGTAGAGCGAGAGCTCCTTCTGGTATAGACTCGCGGAGGGGGATAAGGAAGAGAGTAATCAATTCATTCACCGTGGGTCGAATGCTTGCTCGCAATACCCCCCCGCTTTGATCCACCGTGTGCGCTGATACGCGAGGTTCCGCCCCGCGACAGTCATAGCCATGCCGCCGCCGCCGCCGCCGCCACCGCCGCCGCCTAGGGACTGCGGGATCGGTATGTTGCTCGCTGCATCAAGTGATACCATGTCACCCAAGAGACTGCGGCTCAAAAGTCGTTTTGTGACGTGGCGATCAATATGCGTCAGTCCCTACGCCGCTGCCACCGCCGCCGCCGCCTCCACCGGCTGCGGCACCTGCCGCCACCTGATTGTCGCTGACGTCAACGATCGACTCGCCGTCGCTATCATTGGTGAAGTCAAACACCTGGCTGTAGCGGCGCAAGTTGAAATTGAAAGAAGTACTCGTACTCTGGCTTCAAGAGCTGGAATCACATTTGGTCAACCCTTGTCAACCCAGGTTCAACATGGGGTCAACCCAGGGGTTGAAATGGGGTCAAGCTGGGGTCAAGCTAGGTACAAGTTCGGGTCAAGCTAAGGTCAAGATGGGTTCAAGCCGGGTTAGACCTGGGGTCAACCTGCACCGCCCCACCAGGCCCGCCGCTTGTGCTTGCGCGAGCGACTGTGCCATGACTTCCTCCGGGTCCAGAGCCTTCTCGAGGTCACCTCCTCCTGCTCCTCCTGGTGTGCCACCGCCGCATCCCTCGCCGCCGCCGCTTCCTTCTCAGCCGCTACCTGGAATGAAGCCGCAGCCGCAGCGGCAGCCGCTTTGACCCGAGCCTCCTCCTTCGCCGCCCACTCCATGTTGATGCGAGCAGACTCCGCCGCGTGCGCTGCCGCTTTGATCCGAGCCGCCTCCCGCGCTGCCGCCTCCCCCGCTGCCGCCACCGCTTCCGCCTTCTTAGCAGCCGAAGCGGCGGCCGCTTTGACCCGAGCATCCGCCACCGCCGCCGCCGTCAATGCCGCTGCCTCCGAAGCCGCTTTGACCCGCGTCTCCTCAGCCTTCACCGCCGCATCTTTGACCCGGGCCTCCTCCATCGTCTTCTCCCTCGCCTCCTCCGCCGCCGCCACCTCCGCTGCCGCTTTGACCCGGGCCTCCTCTCTCGCCGCCGCTGCTGCCCTGTACCGGTCCACCTCCGCCACCGCCGCCGCCGCTTTCCTCCGGATCTCTTCCTTCGCCGCCGCCACTGCTTTGACTCGAGTAGCAGCCGCAGCCGCAGCAGCCGCGATTTTGGCCTCCGCAGCTTGCGAGTCAGCCTGCAGGGCGGCTCTCTCCGCAGCCCGCCTGCCGGCTTCCACTGCAACCTCCGCTGCCACCATGTCCCGAGGATCCACTGCTCTCTCTGCAGCCCGCCTTTGAGCTTCCACCGCCACTTGCTCTGCGACCTTGTCCCGTGCTACCTCCCTTGCCGCCTCCCTCGCCACCTCCACCGCCGACACCTCAGCTGCCACCTTCACCCGAGCCTCCTCCCTCGCCACCTCCGCCGCCGCTGCATCCACCCCGATGCATCTGCTCTGATGCTCCTCCCTCGCCGCCACCGCATCCCTCGCTGCCAACGCTGCTTCGAAACGAGCAACAGCCGCAGCTACCGCAGCCTTGCCATTAGTCTCCACAGCCTGCAGGTTAGCCCGCCTGGTAGAAGGGTCAGTGAGAACGAGCACTCGACCAGGATCGGTTCATGGCTCATCTTCAGGTTGAATGCACTTACAGACGTGCAGAGAAGGATGAGGAGATGCAACCTCGGTCGAGTGCTTGTTCTCAACCCCACCCTACCTGGTAGCATCCTCTGCCGCCCGCCTGTTGACAACCGTGACCAGCTCAAGCGCCAGCTTTCGTGCATCTACCTGCCACACCTGCCGGTCGGCCTCTTCCTCCTCAGCCTTCCGGTTAGCGCGCATTGCATCCTCTTCCGTTGCCCACCAGTTGGCAGCCGTGACCTCCTCATGCGCCAGCTGCCGTGCCGCCCTCAACGGCGGTGCATGCCGTGCCTGAACCTGTGCCACCTCCTGCGCTGCCCGCATGGTAGCCTCCTCCGTTGCCTGCCTGCTGTCACCCGTGGCCTGCGCAGGCGCCATCCGCTGTGTCACCTGCACCTGCCGTGCCGTAGCGGCGCAAGTTGATCTTGAAAGCAGCAGTTGAAAGCCGTTTATCATTTTTATGGTGTCAAGCACTGAAACCACACGCAGTTTCAAGACGGGTTTTGAAGCTTTCAATCTGTACCGCCCTACCGTGCCGCCTCCTGCTGTGCCACGTGCCGCGCGAGCTCAGCCACCCGGGCCTCCCGCACCCTCGTCCTCACCCTGGCTTCCTCCTCCTGAGTCCACTTCAGACGCGCGGCCTTCGCCTTGAGCTCACGGATCTCAGCCATCCAGGCATCTTGCCCCGTCGCCCGCGCCCTCGCAGCCGGGGCTTACACTCGTCCACTTTTCGGCTCAACGTAGGCGCTTGATATGGGATAGGGGTTGAGTTCATGGGTTAGTCAGGGGGTGTTTACGAGTTGTCAGGGGGTGTCAGGGGGTATTTAGGGTGTATTTTTGTGTCAGAAACGGCTCAGGTTGGGCTGAGAAGTGGACGAGTGTAAGCTCCTGCCTCGCAGCCGCCGCATCCTCCTCCGCCTGCGCCCGGACGGCGACTGCGGCGGCATCCACGTTGACCTCTGTCTCCGCCGGCTCTGCTTCGGCCGCCGCCTCCGCCGCCTCCGTCGCGTCCTTCACCGCCGCCGCCGCCGCCCCGGGGCTTACATTCATTCACTTCTCAGCTCAACCTAAGCCGTTTTGGTCACGCCCTCCCGTGTCCCTCTGTCTAATAGACTGGGGAAAGATTGCGCACACAACGTATCCCACAAAAGTGCTCACGTTGAGCTAAAAAGTGGACGAGTGTAAGCCCCTGCCGCCGCCGCCACAAGGACGACAACTTCCTTCCTGCTCATCTCCTCCTCATCACCGTCGGTGTAACGCACGCGGTACCAGCGTTTCCCGGCGGTATAACCCACGACCTCCCCCCGGAACACGCCGTGGGATCCAAACGTCTTCTGCACTCGGATGCCGTTGGGATCTGGTCTGCCGCCACCGTTGCCGCCACCGCCGCCGCCGCTGCCGCCGCCGCCGCCGTCGCCACCGGCGCCGCTGCCGCCGCCGCCGTAGCCGCTGCCTCCTCAACCGCCTTATCCGCAGCCTCCTCCTGCGACCTCGCCCTCGCAGCCGCCCCGCCGCCTCCTCCTCGGCCTTCGCCCGGGCAGCGACAGCGGCGGCCTGTACCTTCGCCTCCGCCTTCGCCGCCGCCACCGCCGCCACCTCCTTAACCGCCTGAGCCCTGGCCTCCTTCTGCGCCCTCGCCCTCGCAGCCGCCTGTGCCTTCGCCGCCGCCGTTGCCTCAGCCAACGCCGCGTGCTCCAGCTTTCGCTCCTGCTCACGACGATCCCACAGCCGCGCCGTCTCGGCCGCTTCCCGCTGCTGAGCCTGCTCCTGCGCAGCCGCCGCCGCCGCCGATGCCGACCCCGTCGAAGCAGCCTCCTCCTCAACAGCCTTAGCCGCCGCCGCCTCCTTCGCCACTCAGGGCCGTAAACTTATAATGTCCCCATTCTGGCTCACCTAAGACCATCCGAGGTATCTAGGAACGTTTACGGGGGCCAGGGCAAAAGCCTGGTGCCCTCTTATACACAGGGTATCATTTCTCTTTTGCAACGTTCCGAGTGCTATTACAGACGCAGCCTCTCAAGTTGGCCGAAACGGGGAAGCCGTGCACCGCCCAAGGGCTTACACTCGTCCAATTCTGCCCTCACCGTAAACACTTTTTGTACATAGACTGAATGGTCCGAGAAACAAGAAGGGCTCAGGTTGAGCGGGAAAGGGTAGACAGTGTACTGAGTACCGCCCTGCCCAATGCTTAAGGTGTAATGCCACCGCAGCCGTCTCCTCCATGACGATCTTGCGGCGAGCCATCTCCGCTGCCGCCCAGGGGCTTAGACTTGTCCATTCAGCTTATCGTAAGCACCTTTTGTGGGATACACTGAATGGCGTCAGTCTATCGGTGACTAGAACGACTCAGGCTGAGCGGAAAAGTGGATGAGTGGAATTCCCTGCCGCCGCTGCCTCCTTGGTCTTGCGGCGAGCCGCCGCTACCGACACCTCCTCCATGCGGATGCGCTGGTGAGATCCGAGATCGACGTTGGTGAGGTTCTGCATTCCGCGCGCAGCAGGTGCACACGCCAGGCCGGTACCGCCACCGGGGTGTAGCGGTGCACGTTGCGACTGTATGAAACACTTGAAAGCAATCACCCTCGTATGATAAAGTGCGTGAACCCACTTAGACACTTAGCAACAAGTCGTACTAAGTCGTCCAAATGGAGCATTCTCACTGGTCGAGCGGGCACTAAGTCAGACTAAGTAGCACTAAGTCAGACTAAGTGTCTAAGTGGTTGGCGCACTTTGTCATACAACGTTAGTTTCCAACGCTGCAACCAGGGCGCCTTCAACACTACTGGTTTGAGGGTTGCCGCACGTTTCGCATCCTGTGACGTGGCGAGTGATGTCTGCAATACCCTGCCGTAACCGGAGGCAGAGCCCGCGCGGCCACCGCTGATGGCAGCCGCCTGGGGGAGGAAGTAACCGGATGCCAGCTCGCGCTCGGAGCATGTGCGCTGCGCCTGCTGGAACTCCTTGAGGACGGCGTTGAAATCATTGACGAGCTTACGGTATTTAGATCCGGCGTCGGGGCCGGGGACGTTGCGCTGCGACACGGCCTGCGCGAGGCGCTTCACGTCATTCACCTTCGGCCAGGGGTGTGCACTCGTCCATTCTTTTAGCACAACAAAAGCATTTTTTCTGAGATACGCTGGTTGGCGCTAGTCTGGCAATGAAAAAGAACGGCTCAGGTTGAGCTGAAAAATGAACGAGCTTCAACCTCTGCAGCCCTTGCCATCGACCCGATGGTCTCGCGCTGCTTGTTCAGCTTGGCTCGCAGCTCGCGCGTGTCGTTGCCCGTTCCCAGCGCGTCAATCAGGTCGGAGGGTCACTGAGAACAACGACTCGACCGATGTTGTATGGACGAAACACCACACTCGGGCAGAGGGTACACGCTCATACGTCGGTCTTCGGTCTGGCCACCAAACCCGAGTCCGCGCGTCTATACGAGCGTTCACGCTGAATGATTCTTCGTTTGAGTCGTTGTGCTCAATAACCTCCCTACCAGGCGCTTGAAGATGGCGACGTTCGTGGTAATCTGGAAGATCAGAGTTTCAACCTGCACACCCTCGCCCGGTGCGATGCTGCCGCTGCCGCCATCGCTGGCAGCGCGCGGCGTGCCCGACGGCGCGCGCAGCGGCGAAGGCGGCATCCGCATCCGCTTGGCGACGGGCAAGCTCGGCGAGTCGATGTCCATGGGGTCGTCGTCGTCGTCGTCGTTGTCGTCAAACGAGATCACCTCGCCATTCGTCGTCGCACGCTGTAGCTCCCTGGCTCCAGGGGCTTACACTCGTTCACTTCTTTATAGCTCAACTTGAGCGCATTTAATGTGATAGGGGGTGCGCGTCAAGAATGTATATCCCGTGTTAGGGTGGTGTTAGGTGGTGTTTAGGGGGTGTAGGGTGTATTTGCGTGTCAGGCACGGCTCAAGTTGAGCTGAGAAGTGGTCGAGTGTAAGCCCCTGCCTGGCTCGCACTTCGTCCGCGCTCAGGCCCACAACGAACTCGAACCCCTCTGTCGCCTCCGCCACCGCCACCTGCGCCGCCTCCGCCTCTGCTCCTGCCGCCGCCGCCGCCATCACTTAGAGCCTTGCACTGCTCTACTTCCCCGGTGGCTTGACTTGAGAATCTTCGGGGTGTTGAGGGTGCTGGGTGATTGCGGATGCGTTGACGGTACGAGGATTGCTTTCTCGTTCCGGGAGCGAGACGGGGATAAGTAACGGGACCACAAATGGCTGACCTTGAGTTTTAAGAAACCGAGTGTCAGGCCCTACCGCCGCCACCACCGCCGCCGCCTTTTCAGCCGCGGCCGCCACTGGTGCCACTGGTGGCGGCCACGGCTGATAGGGAGGCTGCTGGCGCCCCGCGGCACCGGTCAGGTAGTTGATAACAAACATCGTTTCTCGAAAAAAATAAGCCTATGAAGCGTAAAAGGGAGGAAGTTGTGTCCATTTCTCGATTTGCCGTGGTCTGTTCAATATGCACCGACATCATGCACGCGCCGCACCATCTGGCATGCTCGTGCCGGAACAGCTTCTGCAAAACGTGCATTGATCGCTGGATGATTACGAACGACAAGTG
>Ga0307489_10003353_pt1 | contig 10619 bp, 9 predicted proteins | sample SB12metaG_FD_202247 | JGI IMG/M metagenome (GOLD analysis project Ga0307489, IMG submission 202247) | Sea-ice brine microbial communities from Beaufort Sea near Barrow, Alaska, United States - SB 1.2 | ecosystem: Environmental > Aquatic > Marine > Coastal | place: USA: Alaska | collected 2017-05-06
CCAACATATCCAACAGAAAGTGCTCACGCGAAGCCAAAACGTGGACGAGTGTGAGCCCCTGGGCAGCGGCGTTAACTACACCACCGTGGACGTGGAGCCAGACAACCCTCCCTCGACGCAACGTTCTGGGTGCTTCTGTTTCGCTCCGCCCACGCCGGGCCACACGCCTCCCCGCGGTAGGGCCCAGCCGATGTTGAGAAACATGTCATAGGATGGTAATTAAGTCAAGGTACGATGGTTGAAAATGAGTCGGTTGACAAATGGCGGGCAATATCTGCCAGGCCCTACCCCGCGGCCCCAGCCCCCGCCTGGGGAACCACAGCCCGCCGTCGAGCGTGACGTCCCCTACCTCCAAGATCCCGCGGACGAGCAAGTCCAGCGGCAGGGAACTCAAGATGTACTATTCATTTTCTCATTTCAAAGGTCTCCAAGGCTACTACATGGATGTGAGTGGACAGTACTGGTAGTTGTATATTCAGCTCATGACTAAATGACCTCGGACGTATTGAGCTGAGTAGGCAAAATGTCGAGGATGCTTCAATTGGGCTTCCTCTGGGGGTCTAAATGGGGGTTTTTCTGTAGGGTTCTGATGGTTAGACTTGAAATATAAGACGGACAAATATAAAATGTCGAGGCCCTGGCCAGAGGACGCGTGGCGCCACCTCCCACACCCACAACCCCTTCTCCCCGGTCCTCGTGCCTGCCGCCGCCCCCGGAGCTGGCGCTGCCGGCGTTGTCGTTCGGGCGGCAGCGGGTGCGGGTGTGGCTGGAGGTGGTGGGCGACGAGTCCGATCAGGCAGGGGATTATTGAGAATCAAACACCCGACCGACATTGAACATCCTCCTCCTCCGTGCGTCTGTATCAGGGGGTCATTGAGGACAAGCGTCGACCGACGTTCAATTCTTCCTCCACGTTCGCGCGTCTGTGTGATCACTCAACCTGAAGACAAGTCCTGCTCCGATAATCAATCGGGTGAATGTTCTCTGTGGCCCTCCGACCAGGCGGCGATCGTGCAGCTCGTCACAGAGGCGCAGCGCGCCGCTGCCGAGACCGCACGCCGCATGAGAGGGCAAACCCGGCACGACTCTTGGCAGGGACAAGCAAAGAACGTCAGGCCCCTAGTGGGGCCGCGGCTTCATCCAATGCAATTGAAACCTCATTTCCTATTTTAAAGACATCCCATGACGTGAAGGGCACTGTATGCTAGGTCCTGTTGCATGGTGGGGCCGCACCCCCTCGGCATTTCTCAACGAGGCAGAGCCGAATCAGGGATATATTGCGGACGACGACGGCGAGCCTGTCATGTGGTAAGGCTGCACACTCCACTCACTCGGACACTGTTATTACTTCAATCATCCTATCACATGCTACTACTCATCATTTGCTACCAGTGCACCGGATTGCGCTGCACCGGATTGCGCTCTCGGGGTGAAGCAGCGTCGGCGTTTGCGACTTAATGCCGCGTGAGCATGATTGAAATATTCTTGATATTGTTCTTCATGTTTACCGGTACGATAATTGATTGTGGAGCCTACTGCGTGGGACGTGGACAATGACGACGAGGACCCCGATTCAACGACGACGTGGCCGCGGCGGTCCCGCAAGACGCGGCAGGAGGGCGATTGAAAACAAGCAACCCTCGAATGCCGTTGGATAACCTCTTCCACCCGCGCGTTTATGTATGAACATGCACAATCAAGGCTCATGAAGCTCCGATTTCAGTATCGGTTGAGTGCTTGTTCTCAATGACCCTCCAGGCAATTCACACTAAAGTCGAGTTATGCTCCAATCTCGCTTCAGTGTCTGTTCTCAATGACCCTCCCCAGCGGCGCCGGCGGAACGAGCCAGGCTTCGGGGGCTCGTTCGTGCCGCAGTTCGTGCCGCAGACTATGCGGGGCACTAGCTTGTTCGGTCCCGCGCCTGATGTCCCCCCCGCCGCGGCCGCTCCGCTGAGCTCCATCTCCTTCACCTCCGCCGCCGCTCCCACAGCCGACGACGTCGCTGCCTCCGATGCTGTCGCAGCCGCTCCACCTGCCGCGTCCGCCACCGCGACGGCCGCCCCCACACCCGCCGCCGACGCCGCCGCCAGCGCTGACGCCGCCGCCGCCGCCCCGGACCCCGCCGCACCTGCCGCCGCGACTCCAACTGCCGCCGTCACCGACCATGCGGCCCCCGCCCCCGCCTCCGCCGCCGCCGCAGCCGCAGTTGACCCGCTCGGCTCAATGTTCTTCACCACCGCCGCCGCTGCCGCTTTCCCATACCTCGCCGCCGCTGCCGCTGCGGTCGACGCTACCGCCGCCTTCGATGCTGCCGCCAGCCCCGCTGCTGCTGCCGCCGCTGCCACCACCACTACCACCCCCGCCACAACCCCCGCCGCTGCCGCCGACGCTGCTGGCCCGTTCAGCTCCAACGCGGTCACCCCTGCCGCCGCCGCCGCCGCCGCTGCCGACCCTGCCGCTGTAAATGCCGCCGCTATCCCCGCCCCAGATGCCGTCGCCGACATCAACGCTGCCGCCGCCGCACTGCCCGTGGCCGCTCCCGCCGATATCCCCCCCGCCGCCGCAACCCTCGACGCCGCCCTCATTGCCGGCGCCCCCGCCGCAACCCCCGCCGCTGCCGCCGCTGCGAACGTCACCACCACCCCTGCTGCGGATGTTGCCGCTCCCGCCACCGCCGCTGCCCCCGCTGCAACCCCCGCCGCTGCCGCCGCCCTGCCCGTCGCTGCTCCCGCTGATATCCCCGCCGCCGCCGCTGCCCTCGACGCCGCCCTCGTCGCCGGCGCTCCCGCCGCAACCGCCTCCGCTGCCGCCGCCGTTGCCGACGCCCTGCCCGTCGCCGCTCCCGCCGCCGCTTCCGTCGCCGTCGCCTCGGCTATCACCGCTCCCACCGCCAACCCCGCCGCTACCGCCGCTCCCGCCCCTGCCGGCCCCGTCGACTCCGCCGCCGCCGACGCCCCTGTCTCCCCTGCTGCTGCTGCCGCCGCCGCCGACGACAACCATGACCCCGTCGCTACCGCTGCAGACGCCGCCGCCACCCATGACGCTGCCCGCACTGCCGCCGCCATCTCAGCCGACGTCCCTGCCATCCCCGCCACCCCCGCGTCCGACTACGCTGCCGACGCTGCCGACGCCGCCACCGCTACTGCCACTGCCGCCGCCGCCGCCACCCCTGAGGTCGTCGACACTACCGCCGCCGCCGCCGCTGCTGCCGCTGACTCCGCTGGCGCCGCCCCCACCACCGCCGCCAACGCCAACGCCGCCCCCGCCGCCCCAGCTGCAGCGACCACCTCTCCTGCCCTTCCTGCCGCCTCCGCCGCCACCGATGCCGCTGTCACCCATGCCCCCGCCGTCACGCCCCCTGCCCCCCCATCCTCCCCTGCCTCCCCTCTCCGCACCACCATCCCCTTTCCGGCCTCCACCGCCACCACCGCCGCCGTTGCCCGCCGCGACACGCCCCCCGCCTCCGTCTCTCCCGCCCCCGCGGCTGGAGCCGCTACCTTCAGCACTTGGGCCAAATTGGACGGGCGATGGGTAGAGGCTCCATACACTCGTCCACTTCCTAGCCTAACCTGAGCAGTTTGTGTTGGTGAAAGCCTGCGACCACCCAACACATCCCAGAAATCATGCTAACGTCGTGCCAATAACTGGACGATTGTAAGCCCCTGGCGCTGGGTGCAGGTCCCGAAACCCTCCGCCGCCGACATTCGGGCGCTGGAGGTGGTGGGCAGGGGCTCACGCTCGTACACTTCCCAACTTGACCCGAGCAATGTTTGTGTGATACGTCGGGTATTTGAATAGTTTCTGTCCTTCGGATGAGACCTAAGAGATGGTATGCTTCTTAGTATGACATTCAAAGACAAGCTGGAGCTCGAAAATATGTTTGGCTTGAGGTTTAACATCAACGCCGGTTTGAATTTAAATGTCGTAACACATTTGAGCAATGGGGGATTCCCCAGACACTTCACGGTCTTCAAATTCTGCGACACATCGTGCTGCCGTGAGAAAATAAACGTCGAGCTGAGAAGTGGACGAGTGTACGGCCCTGATGTTTGGTGATGAGAGGGTGCACAACGCTGAGCTGGCCAAGGAGGCAAAGGTAGGGGGGTCATTGAGAACATGCACTCGACCGACGTTGAATAGACAAACCGAGTCTGCGCGTATGAATGGGATTTCACACTCAAGATAGGTCATGCTCCGATCTCTGTTCAAGTGCTTGTTCTGAGTGTCCCTCCTGCGAGGCTGCAGACGCCGGTGCCAAGGAGGGACCTGGCAGCGGGGAAGAAGGCGAGGGGTCGACGGCTGCGTGATTGGCTCTCCCGATGGAACGACGTTGAACGATGTAAACAGATAGAACGGCATGAAATGCACGAAATGCACGATGATGATAATGATAGATGAAAACGCAGCGGTGAGCGATAGGACTTGTGGACCGCATGAAACGCTCGATGTTGAGATGATGATGAAATGATATGATGACACATCGATCAATGTGATGATACTGCTAGGGTGCTTTTACGCATTCGCTGGGTGATAACATTGCCTATGGTGTTTCCTCAAGGCAGCGAATTTTCAGCGCTCGATCAAATGCGTGATTGTCTCGCGCTGAGGAGGAGTGCTGGAGGTGTGAGTCACACTGCACCTGCGTAGGACGTCTGCGATGGGGTAGTGCAAAGTGCTAGTCTAGGTGTTGTCCTCACTCGCACAAGTGACGACTATCAATTGCTCGAAGCATGTCAATAACATGCCTGCAAACTCGCGAGTTCCCCTCCCCTTTGTTCACGATGAAGTCCGCGGCTTGATCGATGAACTCCCGTGTTGTAGAGACACAGGCTGAAGTTGAAAATTAAACTTGAAAGCTGTGACGTACGTTTACAGCAAAGAAGGAGCAATAGAATGTTCGTTCTGCTAAACACATATTGACTCGATTTTATATCTTAGATTTAAATGAAGAAATCAGTGTGTCAGCGAAACCATGTGGAGGGGGATGGCGCTGCGTCAGGTCTTCGCTTTAATTCATGTCTTAGATTCTGGCGCTGAAACCAGATGCTTTTGACACGGTTGTTTCAACTTGCACCGCCCCACCGGGTGGCCTCGTACGGAAACCCGTGATGTAGGGGCGCTAGTTGAAATCGAAAGCGCAACCTGAAAACGTTCCACCATATTTTAGCATAAGCCATAAATACTGGCACTTTTGACACGGGTACCAACTCTGTGGAGCGGTTGCTGGGACGGTTCCTGGAACGGTTGCCGGCACGATTGCTGAAACGGTTGTTGGAATGGTTCCTAGAACGGTTGCTGGAACGGTTACTGGAACGATCGCCGGACCGGTTGCTGAAACGGTCGCCGGAACAGTTGCTAGAACGGTTTCTGGAACGGTTGCTGGAACGGTCGCCGGACCGATTGCTCAAACGGTCGCCCGAACAGTTGCTAGAACGGTTGCTGGAACGGTTGCCGAAACGATTGCTGAAACGGTCGCCGGGACAGTTGCTATAACGGTACGTTGCTGGAACGGTTGCTGGAACGATTGCTGAAACGGTCGCCGAGACAGTTGCTATAACGGTTGCTGGAACGGTTGCTGGAACGGTTGTGGAACTTGCACCACCTCCCACCGTGCGAGTACGGCCCGGGCACAGGGGCTTACGCGTGTCCACTATTCAGCTTAATGTGAGCACTTTCTGTGGGACACCTTGGGTTATTTGACGGAATTTCAGTGACAACACGGCTCAGGTTGAATTGAAACGAGGACGAGTGGAAGCCCCTGCCCAGGCACGACCACCAGCTTTCCGTTGCGCAGCGCCGCCACGTCATCCCGCTTCTTCGCCACCGTATAGGGACTGATGGATAGTGGTCGCCACGTCCCAAGATGCCATTCAAACCAAGAAACGGTGCTCGCCACATCATGATACGAGTTTTGAACCCACGTTTATTGATTTACATGGCATGTTATGACGTGGCGAGCACTATCCCTCATTCATGCATAGTGCTCACGACATCGTCAAACGGGTGTGGATCCCTCTTTCGTTGGGTAAGATGGCATTCTGTGATGTGGCGAGCACTATCCATCGGTCCCTACCAGTGTGTGACCCGCGAGTTCGTCACCCTCAACATGCATGTGCAGCACCGGCACTGTGACCAGCGGCAGCTCGGCCGTAACTTCGAAATTGATCCAGCTGCCCACAGTCCAGGTGTACCCGTCAATCTGGCTGGCGCGCACATTAAGGTCGCCCAACATTTGGAAGTCGAGGCCCTCGCGGTAGGGTCTTCAGAGAAACGACGATTCACAATGCGTTGGATGACATCTCGGGCATTGGGCATGGCAGGCGTGGCTGGCGTCATGGGATGCCGTTCAACTCAAGCGATGAGGGTGCAAAAGGCGAGGCGACTCAGGGCCTGGCAGACATTCCTGGCTTGCCACGTCATGTGATGCAATTAAACTCAAGAAATAACAGCTCAACATGCGAGTTGATAACATTGCGGGCAATATCTGCAACAATGTACCTCTGATATCGGGTTGGGCTCGATGGACGTGTCCTTGAAGCCCAGTTGCGAGAAGAGCAAACTGTCGTTTCGGCGCACGCCCATAGTGCGCACGAAGGGCTGGGATGTGATGACACGCGATAAGAGGCGCTCCTGGAAGGTGCGACCGGCCATGTAGTTGGATGTGAACCCGAAAAGCACGGCGCTCTGCACCAGTGGGCCGGTGTGTAGGGGCATATGTTAACATTCAAAGCAAAATTTGAAAGCAGGCGTTCGTAGATAAGTTACAATAGACCTGGCGCGTGCAACGCAGGTTTATGGTCTTTCTCTCTCAAAGAAGTTTACACGTGCAATACCATAGTAACGCCGTCTGTTAACCATCCTGATGTTGAAGGCGCTTTTCGCGACCGCCGCCGCCGCCGTCGCCGCCGCCGCTGCCATCCCGCTCAAGCGCCCCACTACCGCCACTGCTGGCGCTGGCGCCGCCGTCGCCGCCGCCTCCGCCGCCGCCGCGACCTCCTCCTCATCCTTTAAGGTAGTCGCGTCAAGCACCGCCATCCAGGGTCTTAGACACATCAATTCCTCCTCACTTGATTACTTGAGCCGTTTTGTGCGTACATCCAATTCAAAGTTTCCACCTGATAGTGGATCCCTCAGCTGTGCGCAAGTTGAACTCAGAAGGGTGGTAACGAGGGTGACATGTAGCTCAATTAACGGAAAAAAACGTGAGAGTATTCAGGTGACCATTGAAAATGACGCAGCCTCACCGCCAACTGCAGCGCAACCGCGGCGCCGAGCGAATAACCGATGACATGAACGGGCTCCGACCGGTCGAGAGAGCGCAAAAACGCGGCGACATCCAGCGCCATCATCCGAACGGTGTAGGGCCCGGGGCTGGGGGAGCCGCTGCGGCCCTGGCCGCGCATATCACAGAGCAGGACATTGAAGCCGCGGGACAGCAGGTGGGAGACGGCGCCGCTCAGGCGCCAGGCTGCGTGCAGAGTGAGCGGGTGGAAGCGTGATAGAGAGGGTGAACGTGTGAGATAGGGACGCGTCAGCGTGTGTGCGGAGGCACCAGGCTATCGCACTGTCCGCCGTTGAGTCAGACAGTGAGAGAGCGAGAGCGTGCGGGCACGAGAGAGTGCGATGGTGAGAGGGTGAGAGGGTGAGAGAGTGGGGAGAAGAGTGTGACATGTACCGTCCGTGCATCCCCCGGTGGGGTTGAGGATGAGCGCGGTGGGCGCGGCGACGGCGGCGAAGACGGCGGCGGCTGGATCGGCGGCGGCGGGATCGGCGGCGGCGGCAGCGGCGAGCGCGGGGTACGTCTCGTAATACATGTCGAACGTGGCCTCGCCCGCCTCCTGCTGCGTGTAAATCCTTTCAAGTTTGTCAGTTACGAGGCGTAAGAGTGACGGTCCCGGTCTAGACGGTGGCGACGGAGGCAGCGGTTGGTTGGTTTGGTCGGTTTGGTAGGAACGGCACCCCGCCAACTCCCGCCGGCAGTAGGTAGGGGGGGTCGCCATGTATGGCGGCAGCAGCGGCGGCGGAGCCCCTCTTCAATAACGTCGCCGCCACGGAACCCGATGCACCGGGAACGGGGTCAGCAGGGACGGGGGGAGGGTGTTGGTGCGCACCTGGCTCGAAGCGGGCCACCCGGTGGGCACAACCGGGAGCGTCACCCTGCCGCTAGCGCCGCGCGGCAGGCCGCCGTTAAGCTGCGACCAGGGACCGGGGTCGTCAAGCGTCAGGACGGCGGGGCGGCGGAAACAGCACGTCATCGCGGCGCCCGTCCGGGCGGGGGCTACGCAGGCGGGGGCGAGCGCGGGGACAGCGGCGGCGGAGGGGAGGCTGGCGCGGGGAGGCGGCCGCGGCTGTGACAGTGGGGGAGGCGGCGGCGCCGGGGGTATTATGCGCGCCGGTTGTGTCGGCGGTTTCGGTAGAAGAGCTGGCAGGGGAGGCGGCGGCCTGCGGGGCGGCGGTAAACTGTCTGGCTGTGGCGAGCGCTTGAGGTACCTCTGGCCTGTAACTGTGCACGGGCGCGCGTGTTCTGTCTTGTTGCCTCGGGACCGCTACCCCTGCAACAAGCTAGTGCTTCGGGTCGCCGAGGGTTGCAAGGATAAATGTCGCCGTCCCTTGAGGTCATTCATTATGCGTAAATACTTACCCGGTGGTGCCGACTACCCGCCCCCCCCACCGGATCTGCGCTTTTTGAGAGCGCGCCGCAGCAGATAGACGCCCGGCTCTGTTTTATTGGTGCGCCCGCGCGCGCCTCACTCTCGTCGCCAAAACCTGTGCCCTCCTCGTCGAGAGCATGCCCCTGTGCATTTCGGACCGCCCGTCGCCTGTGACTTGACATGAAGGGTGGCGCGGTCAGACCTCACTGCCTGGAAGGGTTTAAGACTGTATCGATTGGTCTCAGCCCTTGGAACTGAAAGCTGGTTATTAAGCGTTTCCATACTGTGTTTTCGGTTTCAACTTGTGCTCCTATTCGGTGGTCGGGGTGGGGGCGGAGGTGGGAGACGGCACATGGAGCAGCGGGAGCCACCGGAAGCTGCGGCGACTGAGGGAGCGAGTTGACGTTGACGGGAGCCACTGGAGGTGCGCGTTCCTCAAAACCATCACTCCACCGACTTTGAATCCGCCAAATGCGTCGGCGCATCCGTATGAATATTCAACCTGCGGTGTTGACCGTGCTTGGTTTCTGAAATTATTATGACTCGATTCCCATCTGTGCTTCCAATTTCTATCTGCGCCACTCCACGATGGTGCAGTGGATGGCGGGGTCGGTGGTGGGGGCGGGGGCGGAGGTCGGCAATGGCACTTGGAGTAGCCATAGCCGCAGCCACTGGAAGCTGCGGCGACTGAGGGGAGCGAATTGATGGGTCACACTGGGACATTGGGAACTGCGGAACTCGACACTGTGGGGAGTGAGTTAATGTTGATGGGTGGATGATAGCAGGCCCAAGTACTTCGTTCTATATTGCAAGTCTAAATATCAAATCCATATCAGGGCCAAGTAGCCAATGCTAGCCGCGTCGTAGTATATAGGATGCAGTCGATTCATGTGGCAGGGAATCATTATCATATTCATTGTCGTGACAGAGCATAACTGTCCGTTCATTAGTGCTGTCTCCGCAGTGTCTCTGCGTTCGTGTTGAGCTTGCCAACCATCTACGCGAGGGGACCGGTGGCTCCGGCCGCACGGAGCCGTTGCGCCACATCCGCGTGGCCGCGTCCGAGAGCGGCGCCTAGCGGCGTGCAGCCGCCAGGGCGGGCCTGGTTGACGTCCACATTGGAGCGGCGATCAGTCGCTCTACCACATCCAGGTGCCCCTCAAAGGCGGCGGCGTACGACGGCGTGGCACCGAAGCTGCGTCCCAAGTTGACGTCCACCCCCGGGGCAGACAACAGCCGCTCCTCCACATCCGTGTGACCTGATTGGGCTGCGACGTACAATGCCGTGGCGCCGATGTTGCTGGACACGTTGACGCCAACCCCTGGAGCAGCGAGCAGCCGATCCACTACGTCCGGATGTCCATTGCAGGCTGCGGTAATCAGCGGCGTGTTGCCCTCAGCCGTGAGTGCCGTGTTGGCGTCCACCCCTGGCGCAGCGAGAAGCAACGCTACCACATCCGGGCGACCATATTGTGCTGTGATGTATAATGGTGTGGCGCCGGAGTTGCCGACCAGGTTGACGTTCAACCCCGGGGTAGCGATCAGCCGCACCACCACATCTCGGTGTCCATGTTGGGCGGCGATATAAAGCGCCGTACGAGTAGAGCCATCAATCGGACTGACGAAATTGACGTCTGCCCCTGCAGCAATCAGCCACTCCACCATATCCAGATGCCCGCGCTCAGCGGCTACACACACGTCCTCTCATCCCACGGGCAGCCGTGTGCATGCGCCCACAGTAGCGTCTCTAGATTTCCGCCCATCATAGCAACGTAGGCACACGTACTCGCCAGCCACGGGCACCCGCTCGCCTTGGCCCAAGCCAGCCGCTCAACGGAAGTGCAAAACTCCCTGAGCTTGTGCGTCACCACCCACACACTCCGCCCCAGCAACTCCCGTCTCGTCCCCGCGCGTGGCAGGTCGGAGGCCGTCACCGCCTCCCGGCACACGCCTGACGCCTGCGCGAGG
>Ga0307489_10003354_pt1 | contig 10619 bp, 19 predicted proteins | sample SB12metaG_FD_202247 | JGI IMG/M metagenome (GOLD analysis project Ga0307489, IMG submission 202247) | Sea-ice brine microbial communities from Beaufort Sea near Barrow, Alaska, United States - SB 1.2 | ecosystem: Environmental > Aquatic > Marine > Coastal | place: USA: Alaska | collected...
CGGCTAGTAGCCTCACAACGCCTCGCGTGGCGTGCAGCTAGTCGCCATAACACAATCCGACAGCATGATATGCACGCAGATTACTCGTAGCACCCTTCGGTCATGAGCCAACAACGTTTGCCTCCAAAATGAAAAAAAAAAAAGTAAAGAATCACGCTCTGGTGAGCGCCGCCATGAGCTCCAGCGCGGTGAAGTCGAGGACGCACAGACTGGCGCCCGCAGCCTCCAACCAGGGGCGTACACTCGTTCAGTTTTCGGCTCAACGTGAGCACATTTTGTGAGATAAGTTTGGTGCATGGTTTTTCCTGAGTCTATTGGACAGGGGGACACGAGAAGATGACCAAATCGGCTTAGATTGAGCTGAAAAGTGGACGAGTGTAAGCCCCTGCCTCCAACGCTGCCCGGAGCGTAGGGGCTGACATATGCTGCTCGCTGTGTCATCCAGGGTAGTGTGAACCCTCGTTTCCTGAATGAAGGCCCTAACTCATCACAAGAGAGGCGGAGTGTGGGTATGGGCAAATGGGATGAACCGCCCTGGGTATACAGGGCCGAACTCACAACAAGAGAAGATGAAATGATATCTTATGACGTGGCGAGCAATGTCCGCCAGGCCCCACCTCGGCTGGCTGGTCATCACCCCCACGGTGGGTATCCCTGCCGCCACCGCTGCGCCCAACCCGGTCGGCGAGTCCTCGAATGCCAAGCATGTCGCCGCACACTCCCCCCCCACCACCCCGACCAGCCTCATTCCCTCACCGTAAGGCCCAGGTGTGCTGTGGTGTGATATTAAGCTATGGCATGGTGCGGTCACTTGACCAAAATTGGCACAACAATAAAAACGCGTTTTCTGACCAGCCTGGTGGCTCTAGTTTGAGAACCTGACCACATAAACGTCATATGATTCATAGACCACGAGGCTGGGGGTCGTGTAGCCGCTGGATGCAACAATACTGGGCCCGGGCCTCACCTCAATATAAGGGTCCGGGAACGGTTTAGCCCGCGAGCACTCACTCCCAATCACGAGGTGCTCAAAGTACCCATCCAGTTTCAGCGCCGTCATCGAGGGCCAGACAGATATTGCTCGCCACGTCATTTAACGCATCGTGAACCCTTCGTTCATGGGTTGAATAGTGGCGAGCAACATTGGCCTGGATTTGTCTTCCAGCGCATCGTAGACCCTCATTCCTTGAGCTACATGACATCCTACGACGTGGCGAACATTGTCAGTCAGGTCGTACCCTGATCATCATCCAGCGCATTTTGGACCCTCATTCATGTATGGAGTAAAATGGCATCCTATGACGTGGCGAGCACTATTCGTCAGGCCGGACCGTCATCATCATCTCCGCGTTGAGCCGCGGCGCGTTGGTCACCGCCACCTTGCGTATCCCGTTATCGTCCACCCACTGTAACAACTCCGTCAGCCCCGGCAGCCGCTCGAGCTTCGAGCCGGCGAGCTCGCGAAACCTGGCCTCCTTCTCCTCCGCCATGGTGATGTGTGTTCCCGCGTCGAGCTCAGGCCATATTTCCGCGAAGATGGCCTCGTGAAATGGGCTTGCACGAGTTCCCATCTCAACTTGAGCATCTTTGAGGCTGAAGAACCTTCGAGATGAAGTTTGAAAGTTGGGCACCCTCGAAGAGGACAGGTATTACAGCGTCGTCAGTTGAAGTGAACATGGAAACTTTTGTCAGGCCCAGCCTCGTTCGTGCGCCCCGCGATGTGCTTGAGGAAGAACGCCTCGTCGATGGGCACGCCGCCGTTCTTGCCGTGCGCTAGTAACAGGTGCTTGAACACCTCGTGGTGGATGGGGTCCGTGTCGCACAGCGTGCCGTCCACCAGGGCCTTCCAGTCGTTCCCTTTCCATTCTTAGCTCACTTTGAACCTTCGAGGGATAACTGTCAGTGGTTCAACGTAAAGACAGCTTACACGGTGATAGAAGGATGAGGAGGTGTGGGAGGAGGAGGCGGAGGAGTGAGGTGGATGAGGAGGAGGTGGTGGTGGATGAGGAGGTGGGAAGGGGTGTTCAGCTACAGGATACACGGGAACGATTTGTTAAGGCCTTGGACCTGCCGTCCATGTCAAAGAGCACGGCCGTGGGGAGCCGGGGAATCGGCAAGGCGGCGGAGGCGGGGGCGGAGGCGGGCGGGGCCATCACGCGGGTACACCGGGGGCGCGAGACAATCCGACTGGGGACAGACCGTGGGACAGCCGCCAGTTTCATGTGTGTATGGACGGAGGCGCGTGAAGCCACGCGAAAGCTGTTGCCCCGCTCGCCTCGCATGCAAGCGTGTTGGGAGTTTATTTTGAGTCAATTGAGTTTGGTTTTTGGTAGAGCTCTACTCCGCCCTTTGGCGACACACTAATTTGGCCAAACGCCCATTTACAGGGTCGATGTCGGCACCCGCACCCTCGGCCTCTGCCTCACTTTATCCGTCGCAAAATGACGATGGCGGCGGCGGCGGCGGCGTCACGCGGCACCCTCTGGGCTCCCGCGCCTCAACGTCAGGGCAACGCCTCACTTCACGTACATGGACGTGGTGCGCGCGGTCTCGTCGGCCGCCGTCCCACCGCCGCGGCCGCGGGGTCCGTCGAGGCCCCAACCGACGACCTCCCTGCCGACGCGCCGACGATCGTCGTGGTCGGGCTCGGGCCCGGCGACCCAAAGCAACTCACGCTCGAGGCCTTTGACGCGCTCACCGCCCCCGGCGCCCAGGTGCACGTCCGGTAGGGTCGAACATGTGTTGCTTGCCGTGTCAACTACACGCGGTTCCAACAACCGATTCATCAGTTAACTGGCATCAGCAGGACCAGATATTGCTCGCCATCGCCACGTCAGCTGAACCCTCCCTCCCCTTCACCCTTGAGTTGAGCTTACATGGCGTCGGACGACGTGGTGAACACTAGCTGCCTGGCCCTGACGCGCGCACGGCGCAGCACCCCACACTCGCGGTAAGGCCTGGCAGACATCGCTCGCCATGCCATAGGATGCCAATTCATTCAAGAAACACGTGTTCAACAGCTGTGGATGAGAGGATGACGTGGCGGGCAATATCTGCCAGACCCTAGCGTGAGGGCCTGCCCTCGTCCGTTCAGATAAACACCTTCGACCACGTGTACGAACACACCAAACGCTTGGAAGACGTCTACCCTGTAATCGCAAAAGAGCTCCTGGAAAACGCGGTCGCACTGGCTGACGGCAGGGGCTTACACTCGTCCACTTTTCGGCTCGACGTAAGCACATTTTGTTGGATACGTTGGGTGCATGAATTTCCCCCAGTCTATAAGACAGGGGGACACGAGGAGGTGTGACCAAAACGGCTTAGGTTGAGCTAAGAAGTGAACGAGTGTAAGCCCCTGGCCGACGGCGGCCACATCGTGTACGCGGTCCCGGGGGACCCGTGCGTGGCTGAGAACAGCGTGGTAGAGAGAAGCATATATAGCCCGCCACGTCATTCACCGCATTTGGAACTCTATAAGCAGATACTGCCTGCCACGTCGTCCAACCTATTTTGCCCTCGTTTCTTGAGTTGAACGGTATCCTGTGACATGGCGAGCAATATCTGCCAGGCCCTTTGTCCGCCGCGTCATCGACACGCATTTCGAACCCTCGTGTATTGCGTCAATCTGTATGCTGTAACGTGGTGAGCATTATCTGCCAGGCCCTACAGCGTGGCGATACTGCGCGCCGGAGCGTTTTCGCGTGGCGTGCGTGTGCGTACTATTCCAGGGCTGAGTTTTCTGGAGCCCACGCTCGCGGCAGTTGGCGCGGATATGATGCCGAGCCTGTGCATCGTTGACGCCATTGACGTGGCGCGCGCGGGGCACGCTGTTGGCGTATCGGTTGACGCGCCGTTGCTACTGTGCCAGCTGTACAGCCGCGCCGTGGTAAGGCGGTGCAGGTTGACCCTATCAAACCAACGTTGACAGCGCCTGGAACTAAGCGCTTGAAACTAAAATGTGACGGACCGCTTTCAATCTTTGCTTTCAATTTCAACTTGCGCCGCTACACCGTGGCGTCGGACGTGAAGCTCACGTTGATGCAGCAGTACCCCGAGGAGTGGCCGGTCAGCCTCGTGCATTCCGCAGGCACCAAGGTAAGGCGGTGCTGGATGACCCTATCAAACCCGAGTTCAAAGCGCCTGGATCTAAGCGCTTGAAACTATGTCATGAGAAAACGCTTTCAAACTTTGCTTTCAATTTCAACTTGCGCCGCTACACCAAGGACGAGGTGGTAGAGGTTGGGCCTGGCAGCTGTTGCTCGCCTCGTCACCCAACGTATTCATATATTTGTCCGTCTTATATTTCAAATCTAACGATCAAAATCCCACAGTAACGCCCCCATTTAGACCCCCAGAGGGAACCCAATTGAAGCGTCCACGAAGAGACCCAGCGTATTTTGAACCCTAGTTTCATAAGTTGAATGGCATGTTAAGACGCGGAGGGCGATATTTGCCAGGCCACAGGTGAAGGTGCTGCCGCTGTGTGACATTGACCGCAGCGAGCACATCGGTATCCTGAGCAGCGGGTATGTCCAGGCCATGAGCTCCGGGGGCAAGGGCAGGGGCTTACCTCGTCCACTTTTCGGCTCAACGTAAACGCTTTGAGCGGGACAGGGGGGTGCACTGAGGCGTGTGCTGGGGGTGTTGGGGGGGTATGAGGGATTGTCCGGGGTATATCTTGCGTCAGAAACGGCAATGGTTAAGCTGAAAAGTGGACCAGTGTACGCCCCTGGGCAAGGGCAGCGGTGGAGGCAGTGTGGAATCGCTGCTGGACGTGATAGCGAGGGCGCGACACGGCGACGTGGCCGGCGAGGCAGGGCGGTGCAGGTTGACCCTATAAAACCCACGTTGACAGCGCCTGGAACTATGCGCTTGAAACTTAAATGTGGTCAACTGCTTTCATGTTTTTATTTCAGTTTCAACTTGCGCCGCTACAGCGAGGGGGCGCCGGAGGCGGGTTATGATGTCGATCCGGGTAGTAGCATCATCGACATCAGCAGTGAGCAGGACATCATCAACGCCTTGGGTGAGGCGGGCGAGGAGGAGGAGCAGGAGGGGGAGGAGGAGGAGTTCGATGAGAGGTTGATGGAGTTTGATGGAGGTCTTGTCGGCGGCGGCGGCGACGGCGACGGTGGCGGCGGCGTTTGGACGAGCGCGGATCACGCGGCGACGGAGGCGGCAGGGCCCGATAGACAATCTTCGCAGTTCTCCAGGGTACCTCAAATTGCGGTCGCCAATTCTTGAGTAATACACGGTCGAATCGCCATATGGCACCATTGTATGGCAAATCTGACCGTTTATTTACTCGACTCGAAGAGCGTTGACCGCCATTTCAGGTAATCTGGAAAACTGAGAAGATACCTGCCACGTCATCCTCCACATTGTAGACCCTGGTTTCTTGAGTTGAATGGAATCATATGGCGTGGCGTGCAGTGTTTGTCTGGACCTGACAGACGATGCCTGCCACGTCATCCTCCACATTGTAGAACCTCGTTTCTTGAGTTGAATGAAATGACATGGCGTTACGTGCATGACTTGTCAGACCCTATGCCTGCCACGACATCCACCACATTGTAGACTCTCGTTTCTTGAGTTGACTGCAATCACATGGCATGGCATGCATTTTTTGACACACAATGCCTGCAAAGTCATCCTTCACATTGCCCACCCTCGTTTCTTGCGTAGAATGGAATCATATGGCGTGACGTGCAATAACAGACAATGCTTGCAACGCCATCCTCCACATTGTAAACCCTCGATTATTGAGTTGAATGGAATCACATGGCGTGGCGTGCAATATTGTTGAGGCCTTAGGAGGTGGTGGAGGGTCTGCGCGCCGCCGCCGCCGCCGCCGTCGCCGCCGCCGAGTTGGACGCTGACCCCAACACACGCGCGGCGGCAATGGGCAGGGCTTGTCATGGCGTCACCGCATTGTTGGTTTATAGTCTACCCGTACACACTCGCCGCACGAGGGGACACTAGTGCCTGGTATATGGTATAGTAACTTCTAGCAAGCTGGAGTGTGGTGATTTGGCCAAATGTCAAATGACTTTTGGGGAACATCACCAAACGCCTACCTACTACGGGTAGTGCGAGATACTATATATATTACGCTTTATAGACTAGGTACCAGTGTAAAGCTTGCCACTTCATGATGTATCGTGGTAACTCAATGATCGAGGTTGTAAGGTGCCGTGTAGAGACTGACGCGGCGTCATCCTCCCTGGCTTTACACGGCGCCCTGGATGTTTGCTTACAGGATACCCATACACACTTACCACGATCAGAAATGTCGTAATTCAAGAGTCGAGGAAGTATGGCAACGCGCATTAAGCTATCGACGATATCGATCAGAATTGATCGACGCCGATCGATGTTTACGGGTTGTTTCGCTGCTGTGATTGGCCGAGAGGATGACTTAGACCTATCGACCAATCATATCAGGGTATACATCGACCGACATCGTCTGTTAGCTCTGAGCAAGGGCCGGTAAAGTGACCCCAGAATTTCCCAATTACCAGTCTGTAACAAGTACTTCAGGGTTTAGGGTTTAGGTCTGAGGATTTTATTTTCTGGACGCGACCCCCCTAGGGATAATACACACCTAAAACCACAACATACATACCTCTCTGAACTGGTAAATTCTGGGGTGACTTTACCGGCCCTTGCTCGGACTTATATATACCTTCAAGCGCTTTGTCATAAGGCCCTGGCGGATGGTGGGCTGCTAGCGCACCTCAGCCTACACGTGTCTATGTCGGCGGAGGCTGGGGAATATGCCATGCGGGACGTGGTAGGGCGGTGCAGGTCTACCCTATGAAACCCAAGTTGAAACCGTCTGGAACTAAGCGCTTGAAACTGAATTGTGATACACTGTTTTCAACTTTTGCTTTCAAATTCAACTTGCGCCGCTACAACGTGGTGGCCTTCGCCATCGAAACCGTCGAGAACGACGGCAAGTAGACTGCCGTTTAGATTGCGTAGTTTGTTCGTTTCATTATGACGCTGAGCCCACGTTCGGAAACAAATTGGTCCGGTACTTACCAAACTTTTTGCCTGATGTGATTGGTCGTGATGGTAAAAGTCGTCCTCTCGACCGATCACATCAGGGATAAAGTTGAGTTTTCACCAGGCTAATTTTATTTCGAACGTGAGCGCGTCTTTAAATGTCATATATATTTTGGAGAATCATTATTTCACTTCATCGAGCCCCACGGCGCTCGCAAGACCCTATTTTAGTTGAACTCACATGGACTTAATATACTTTCGCGCAGCAGCGTTGCCTCCCCAAGAAGTCGCGCGCGCCTATTCCATGATATCCCGTGATCCCGCATTTATACAATGTTGAATCGTGCTCACTACGCCGCTCGATGGATGGTGAGAACACTCCATCATTAGACTGTTTCCACCAGTATTCGTACAGAACCGATTCACGGACACACGCTCAGCGGCGCTCGATGTGGATGATGAGATCCATAGTGTAGCGGCGCAAGTTGAGATTGAAACCAAAACTTCAAACCAGCTCATCCCACGTTAGTTTCAAGCGCTTGGCTCCAGGCGCTTTCAACGTGGGTTTGATAGGGTCAACCTGCACCGCCTCACCTTGGACTCGTCCAGCGCCACCCGCACCTCCTTCCAGGGGCTGACACTCGACCACTTCCCGGCTCAAATCAAGCGCATTCTATGGGACAGGGGTGCATGAAGGGGTTGTAAAAGGGGGTGTTTAGGAGGTGCTAGGGGGCACTAGGGGGTGTGTAGGGTGTACTTTGTGTCAGGAACGGCTCAGGTTGAGCTGAAAAGTGGACGAGTGTAAGCCCCTGCCTCCTTCCCCTTCCGCCCCCCGCTCTTGGACCTCGACGACTTGGACCTACCCGACGACGACGCCTCCGGAATCTAGGGACAAGCCCATATTGCCCGCCTCGTCATTCAATGCGTCTTGAACCCTCGTGTCTTGAGTAAAGCGGCATCCTATGACGTGGTCAAAGCTGACCAATCAGGGACAGAGGAACATTATCCGCTACGGCATCCTGTGGTTTTATCCTGGTTTATCGACTCAAATGGCAGCCTGTGACGTGGCAAGCATGTGAAATATTTGGGAAGGTCCTACCGGGATGGGCTCCATAGAGTACCCGGCGTTCTCCTTTTCGCTCCTGCCACTGCCGCTCTGCCACGCTGCCGCCACCTCGCTCCAGGGTCACAACCCCCGGTATATCATTTTGCGGGTTGACCACCTACGCAGTTCTGGTGGGGGGGGCAAATGGGAATTTGGATTTGACTGAGTCAATAGACGGTCGCTCATATAAACTACAGTGTAGGTCAGCCTGCAGTACACGTCAGGCTGAAAAATGTATGGACGAGGGTCTATGAACTCAACGATCGTGACCAGACCGCGCTACGCATCATCCCCATCAGCCCCCCCCCCCATCAGAAGTGCGTAGACAACGGTGTAGGCGTGCTTGGTCAATAGCGGGGGAGTCAGTGAACAGCGAGGACATCATCTCATTCACTAGATGACAGTATCCCGGACGAGTATTGGTATAAGCTTGATCGGTGAATGTCAGCAGACTGTGACCGGGGTACTTAGAGTGCGAAATGGCGACTCTACCTCAATCTCCACTCTGAACTTGGAATTCAGTGACAAGTGGCAACCCCAACTCAATCATTTGGTCGGGTGTCCCTATTTGGTGAATAACGAGGGAGTCTGTGAGCATCCTCACCTCGATTTCCGCTCTGAACTTGGAGAGCCACTCGCCGTGTTTACTCAGCAAATCGCGCTCATCGTTCGCCTGTTTGTTCCACGCGTCGACAGTTTTGAAGAAAGTGTCCGACACTCCGCCGCCGGCGGAGCCCGTGGAAAACGCCGACAAGTAGGGCCAACTCGATTGAATATCGAGATCCGGTAAACATTTGGGGTTGAATAGCAGTGGGGGGGCGGGCGAGACAGATCGGCGAGTTCGTCTAAACTGTATGGGCAAAATGACCCCTGTCATAAACCCTAAACTCACAAGAAACCCTGAACTCGAAATATACCGCGTCGTATGGGCAAAATGACCCCAAAACCGATGCGACTCGTCCGAAATTGCCCAAAATCGAGGGGGCGGGTTGACCGGATCTCAATATTAAATCGGGTCGGCCTAAGGGTCTCACAAACATTACTCGCTACGTCAGAGGATCCCCTTCAACCCAAGGAACAAGACTTCGGATGCGGTGGCTGATGTGTCGGGGCACGGAGCTAGCGGACAATGCCTGCCAAGTCATGAGATGCCATTCAACTCAAGGAACATGGATTCAAATGCGCTGAATGATGTGGCGGGCAATGTGCTTGACAGATATTGCTCGACACGTCAAAAGTTGCTATTCAACTCAAGAAATCGAGGGTTATAACGCGTGCCAATGACGGTGGCGGGCAATGTCTGCCTTCGCAGCCAGGGTACCTCAAATGGCGGTCGCCATTTTTTTCGAGAAACAGACGGTCGAATCGCCATATTGTGCCGTTGTAGGGCAAAATTGACCGTCTATTTACTCAAGGTCTCAAATTCAAGACGCGTTGAACGCCATTTGAACTACCCCGGAAACCTGCAAAGACCAAGCCCTACCGACATGTGCGAGTAAGCGCCGCCGCCGCCGGAACTGGTGCCGCCGTTGTGTAGCGGCGCAGGTTGAAATTGAAAGCAACAATTGTAAGCAGTTTATCACATTTAGTTTCAAGCGCTTATTTCCATGCGCTTTCAACGTGGGTTTGATAGGGTCAACCTGCACCGCCTTACCGTTGCGACCGCTGAACGGCCCCGAGATGTTAGCGCGCGCCTCCTCCTTACTCCGCGTCTCGATGCCCAACTTCAGGGTGGATAACGTCGAGCTGAGCTGGCCTAGCGGATCCCGGCGCTGGGTTAACCGCTCGGTGCCGTCCGCTGAAAGCGTGGCGCCGACCCCCGGCGCCGCCTCCAACCCTCCAAAAGCCCCCTTGCTATAGTGGCGCAAGTTGAATTTGAAAGCAGAAGTTAAAAGGAGTATATCACACTTTAGTTTCAAGCGTTTAGTTCCAGGCGGTTTCAACTTGGGTTTCATAGGGTCAACCTGCACCGCCTTACCTTGGGTCCGGAGCTCTTCGCGTCCAGGTTGTACCTATCGCCAGGGGCTTACACTGGTCCACTTCTCAGCTCAACTTGAGCCGTGTCTAACCCAAATACACCCTGAACACACCCTGATACTCCTTAATACCCCCTGACACCTCCTAAACACCCGCTAGACAACCCCTGAATGCAACCCCTATGCCACAGAATGCGCTCAAGTTGAGCCGAAAAGTGGACGAGTGTAAGCCCCTGCCCGTCGCTGGCGAGGACGGTCGACGAGAACGCCGTGTCCCAGGTAGCACCCTTCTCGACCGAGTACACAGCCGCCTTGAGTCAGGGGCTTACACTCGTTCCCATTTCAGCTCAACATGAGCTCCTCTGTCCACCGTATAACCCAAATTAACTCATGAATGTGTCCTGGAGTTGCTCAAGTTGAGCTCTAACGTGAACCAGTGTAAGCCCCTGCCTTGAGTGCGCGAAGATTCCGTGCGTCGTTGTTGAAGTGTGACGCCTGGCAAGAGGGTCATTGGTGATATGCACTCGATC
>Ga0307489_10003356_pt1 | contig 10616 bp, 9 predicted proteins | sample SB12metaG_FD_202247 | JGI IMG/M metagenome (GOLD analysis project Ga0307489, IMG submission 202247) | Sea-ice brine microbial communities from Beaufort Sea near Barrow, Alaska, United States - SB 1.2 | ecosystem: Environmental > Aquatic > Marine > Coastal | place: USA: Alaska | collected 2017-05-06
AATCTACTCGGGTCAAAGTCTACCAATGCTAAAAACAATATCAACGCAAAAGACTTCAATTGAGCTTTTTATACAGATGAAGAGACTTGAACTCTTACGCCAAAGACACGAGAACCTAAATCTCGCGTTTTCAAAACCCTAGAAGGGAAAAAGACAAAAAAGACCTAATATAGAAAATCGAGAATATTTCGGTTCTGTGCTGTTGCTTCTAAATTAGCAATTTTTGATGTAGGCCAATTATCTTTAATCGATGGATGGAGATATAAATTATCGGAACTATTAATTAGAGTGCCTTTTTCTTGAGCATAACTTAAATTAGGAAAGCCTTTTGCTTTATTTTGAGTAACATTCGAAGAAAATTTGTGTTCCTGCATAATATCATAATTACGTTTGACTTCTTTCAGATGCTTTATTTGTTCTGGTGTAGAACAGTCAGCAAATGGAGTACGCCCCATAAATTTCAAACGATCTACATCATCCGATAATTTATTAATACGATGCGTGCGATATCGGTGGTAAATATCTACTACCTGTTTCTCAGTTAATGGATATTTTTCTTCCCAAAGACGATGTTGCACTAAAGAATCAATTGGAAAATGGCGAAAAACGTAACCAGGACGTTCCCGATTTTTAATATTTGTATCACAATCTGGAAAAGTACGAACCCCATCAAATTGAGAAAAATCAACCGGTAATGATTTACTAACGAATTGGAAACCAGTGAATAAATTTTCCGCAGGATATTGAAGAAAAATTTGCCAACTCCACTTAGCTGTACTTATTAAAATTAAACTTAAACTTGCGATAACAATTGATTGATTGAACGGATTTATAAATCGTAATAAAAATGTATTGAAAGTTAATGACTGTTTAACAACATCAGTTTCTTTATTTTCTTCATTTGGTGAAACTATATTTTGCCAATTTTTATAATTGACTAGATAATTCCGTAAAAAATGAAAAAGAAAACCAAAACACGAACTAAAAACTAAAAAACCGATAAAAAAACTTATTAGAAAAAATGCAGGTGATTCAATTTTTAAAATGTCTGGATTTAAAATAAGTCTAGACGTACTAACTATATTTATCGGATTACAAAGAACTAAAACAAAACTAAGCCCACCAACAGATAGTATTTTTGATGGGGTTAATGATGAAATTTTGTTTGATTTCTCTAATTCATATTCGCTAAAACGGGAAGTGTTTTCAGTATAAAACCCGAATAAAGTTTTACAACTTAAAGCAATCCCAATAATAAAAAAAACTGGTTCCCAATCGTACCAAAATTGTACAATATTTCTTGCACCAAAGAAGAGTAATGAAAAGAAAAATGTGTAACCAAATGCTGTACCTAAATACGCTATTAAACCAATCCAAACTCCTTGAATAACCATCTGTCGTAGACAAATAAGCAAAGGTGGGGAAAACGGAAGAGCCATTGAGAGTGAATAGGTGAAACCTAAGAAGAAAGTATCAAGAAGAGAATAATTCTCTTCTAAGTAAGAAAAGTCAATTTCGAAAAAATCTAACATAAAGGTCTCCATAAAAAAGTAACCCTAATACGGGTTACTTACCTTTTTTTAGTTCTAGCTAAAAAAAAGATTTTTTCTAGCAGACCTCCTTTTCTGATGTTGCCACCATACAGTAAGGTCCATAATAAACTCATCAAACTATTTAAGATTGAGTTTGTTGTTCTTTTTGAGGGTATTTAAATGTAGTACCCTTCCCTGATAAAACAGATTTTGCTAAAGAAATAGCTTTTAAAGCTTCTTTAGCTGGTTTTTGTTTCCAAGTAGCGTTACGAGAATGTTTCTTTGATTTTGAAGTACGTTTTTTAGGTACAGCCATAATAAAATGAGGGTGGTTGTAAATTAATTTTCTTTTGTTTTTAATGTTAAAAGGAAAAAAAACAGTCCTTATTTTAGTCCTGTTTTTTAATATAACTGCTCACAAAAAAGAACAAGAAAAAGCTTCTTAAAAAGAAAAAAAAAGCTCTTCTTATTTAACTCTATCATCAAAAGCCATGTTTTGGCAATTTTCTTTCTAATTAAACCCATAAGGTCGGTACTGTTGTTAAACTTCTTTCGTTCTTAACAAAATGTGTAACAACTTGGTCTGTTCGTGTTTCATAAATCTGAGTAACCATTTTCGGGTAAATGCCAATTCCAATCATTGGAACCATTAAACAAAAAACTACAAAAATTTCTCTTGGTCCTGCATCTACTAGTTTTCGTGAATGTCCTATTTGACCGCGTTTTGTACCATAAAACACTTGTCGAAGCATTGATAATAAATAAATGGGGGTAAGAATAATTCCAATTGCCTCAAAAAGTGTAATAACTGCACGGAATAAATATGAGTATGAATCACTAGTTACAAAGCCAAGAAAAACCATAAGCTCTGAAATAAATCCACTCATCCCTGGAAGAGCTAATGAAGCAAATGCGACTGCAGTAAACATAGCAAACATTTTAGGCATTTGAATTGCTAAGCCACCTAAATCTTCTAGAAGAAGACTTCGTGTTCGATCATATGTTCCACCAGCTAAGAAAAATAGACCAGCTCCAATTAATCCATGAGAAAGCATTTGTAACATTACACCACTAAGTCCTGCATCAGTTAAAGAACCTAAACCAATTAATACAAACCCCATATGAGAAACTGATGAATAAGCAATTTTCCGTTTTAGGTTGCGTTGTGCAAAAGAAGTTAAAGCTGCATAAATAATGTTAATAACACCAACTACAACTAAAAACGGAGCAAAAATATAGTGGGCTGCAGGTAACATATCCATATTAATCCGGATTAATGCATACCCTCCCATTTTAAGAAGTACACCAGCAAGTAACATACAAGTACTATAATGAGCTTCTCCGTGTGTATCTGGTAACCACGTATGAACCGGGAATGCAGATAATTTTACACCAAATGCAATCAAAAATCCTGTGTATGCTAAAATTTCCAACGATAATGGGTATTGTTTTTGCGCTAGCTCGACCATATTAAAAGTTATGGGATCACCATAAAAAGCCATTGCTAAAGCACCTAATAAAATAAAAATAGATGCTAATGCAGTATAAAGAATAAATTTAGTTCCTGCATATAATCTCTTTTTCCCACCCCAAAGGGATAATAAAATATACACTGGGATCAATTCTAGTTCCCACATAAAGAAAAACAGGAGTAAATCTTGAGCAGCAAAAACTCCTATTTGTCCACTATACATAGCCAACATTAAAAAATAGAATAATTTACTATTTTTTGTGATAGGCCATGCTGCTAAAATCGCAAGGGTTGTGATAAAACCAGTTAAGAGAATTAGAGGCATTGAAATACCGTCTACCCCAAGGGACCAATGAAGACCTAAATCTGAAATCCAAGAATAATCTTCTGGAAATTGAATTCCAGTACTTTGAAAAGAATAGTGACATCCGAAAAAATACAAAATTAGTAGAAAATCTACCAAGCCTACACCTAACGCATACCAACGTACTGTTTTCCCGTCTTGATCTGGAATAAAAGGAATTAAAAAAGAAGCGGAAATGGGAAACAATGTAATAACCGTAAGCCAAGGAAAATGAATCATGGTTCGCGTAGTCTTTGTTCTTTTTAGAAAAAGAGTCCAATAAACTCTTTTCTTTTTAGCTAATTAATTACAAGCATATCACTAAGCTTATCTTAGATAGAAGACTTGAAAAAATATTTCATAATCTAATCTTTTTAACTAAAATGGACTTTTATAAATCTATTAAATAGCTTTATAAAACGGGTTAGAATAAAAAAAAGGAAAAATAAAAATAACAATGCTTGAAACAAAAACAGATCCCATGGTTGTAAGCATGGGACCTCATCATCCTTCCATGCATGGAGTTTTACGTCTTATTGTAACTCTTGATGGAGAAAATGTTATTGATTGTGAACCTGTTATGGGTTATCTTCATCGCGGAATGGAAAAGATTGCAGAAAATAGAACAATTGTTCAATACCTTCCGTATGTAACACGTTGGGATTATTTAGCAACTATGTTTACAGAAGCAATTACAGTAAATGCTCCAGAAAAGCTAGCAAATATTGAAATTCCTAAACGTGCAAGTTATATTCGCGTCATTTGTCTTGAGTTAAGTCGAATTGCTTCGCATTTATTATGGCTTGGTCCATTTATGGCTGATATTGGTGCTCAAACACCATTTTTTTACATTTTCCGTGAACGTGAAATGATTTATGATTTATTCGAAGCCGCGACTGGTATGCGAATGATGCATAATTATTTTCGTGTTGGTGGTGTAGCTACTGATTTACCATATGGTTGGGTTGAAAAATGTTTTCAATTCTGTTCTTATTTTGAGAAAAAAATCGATGAATACGAACAACTTATTACAAATAACCCTATTTTTTTAAAACGAGTAAAAAACGTTGGGAATATTACAAAAGAAGAAGCAATTAATTGGGGTTTATCCGGTCCAATGCTTCGGGGTTCCGGTATTAGTTGGGATCTACGAAAATTAGACCAATATGAATGTTACAATGAATTTGATTGGGCAATCGCTTCAGAAACAGGCGGTGACTGTTTAGCTCGTTACCTTGTTCGAATTACTGAAATGCGAGAATCAGTAAAAATTATTAAACAAGCGTTACAAATGATTCCTGGTGGACCATATGAAAATTTAGAAGCTCGCCGATTATATTATGGTAGAAAATCGACTTGGAATAGTTTTGATTACCAATATATTGGTAAAAAAGCTTCACCAACGATTAAAATTCCAAAAAACGAACACTATGTTCGCGTTGAAGCCCCTAAGGGAGAACTTGGGGTTTATTTAATTGGCGATGATAATTTATTTCCGTGGAGATTTAAAATCCGCGCGCCAGGTTTTATTAACCTAGCTATTCTGCCAAATCTTGTACAAGGAATGAAACTAGCTGATATTATGACTATTTTAGGTAGTGTTGATCTTATTATGGGAGAATGTGATCGTTAATTCAAACAAAGATTCATTTTATGAATTTACTCGTTCTTTTTCGAAATCGAAATTTTTTTTATTTTGAAAAACACAAATTTTATAGAAAATAATTTTTTTTATAAAACTCGCTATTGTTTTACTAAAGGAGTGAAAAATGCTTCAGACCTTAGATTTACAAACAGGTTTTGTGAACCTTTTTGTTAAGTTTGGATTTTCTGTTACTACCGCCAATTATCTTTGGCTCCCTTTTCCTATTCTTTCAGTTGTTATTGCAGCCTTTTTAGGAGTTCTGGTTGTTGTTTGGTTAGAACGAAAAATTTCTGCTGGTGTACAACAACGGATTGGTCCTGAATATGCTGGTCCCTTAGGGTTTTTACAGCCCGTTGCTGATGGAGTTAAGTTACTTGTTAAAGAAGATATTATTCCTGCAAAAGGGGATTCTTTATTATTTACGTTAGGCCCAGCTGTTGTAGTTGTCCCTATTTTTCTAGCATATACTATTATCCCATTTGGTCGTGATCTTATTGTTGCTGATCTTCAAATCGGAATCTTTTTTTGGATTGCTATTTCAAGTGTTGCACCGATTGGGCTTTTTATGGCTGGTTACGGGTCAAATAATAAATATGCTTTCCTTGGTGGTTTACGTGCCATTGCTCAATCAATTAGTTATGAAATTCCACTAGCTATCTGTGTATTAGCAATTACATTATTATCTGATGATTTAAGTACTGTAGCAATTGTTGAAAAACAGGCAGTCTTTGGAATCTTAAGTTGGAATTGTTGGAAGCAACCAATTGGTCTTATTGCATTCCTTATTGCTGCTTTAGCTGAATGTGAACGTCTTCCTTTTGATTTACCTGAAGCTGAAGAAGAATTAGTTGCGGGTTATCAAACTGAATATACTGGTATGAAATTTGCATTATTTTATGTAGGCTCGTACGTAAACTTAGTTGTATCAGCTTTATTTGTTACAATTCTTTATTTAGGCGGTTGGAATTTACCTGTTCCGATTGAAAGTATTTTAGGGTTCATCAATATAAATCCAGATTTACCGCAAATTCAGGTTTTTACAGGGTTTTTAAGTATACTTGTAACATTAAGTAAAACATTTTTCATTGTTTTCTTTGTTATCCTTACTCGATGGACCTTACCCCGAGTTCGTATTGACCAATTACTTGATCTTGGTTGGAAATTTTTACTTCCAGTTTCATTAGGAAATTTACTAATTACTGCAGCAGTTAAACTTCTATTTTCATAAAATAAGGGAGAAATTATAACGTGTTTCGTTTTACAAAAAATATAGAAGATTATGGAAATCAGATCTTTGAGGCTTCTAAATATATTGGACAAGGTTTTAGTGTAACATTTGATCACATGAACCGGCAGCCAATTACTATTCATTACCCGTATGGGGAAATGATTCCTTCAGAACGTTTTCGAGGTCGTATTCATTTTGAATTTGATAAATGCATTGCATGTGAAGTTTGTGTACGTGTTTGTCCAATCAATTTACCTGTTGTTGATTGGGAATATAAAGCTGCAATGAAAAAGAAGCAGTTAAAAAGTTATAGTATTGATTTTGGTGTTTGTATTTTCTGCGGAAATTGCGTGGAATATTGCCCAACGAATTGTTTATCCATGACTGAAGAGTATGCTTTATCAGTTTATGATCGACATGAATTAAATTTTGATCATATGGCTCTTGGCCGTATGCCAACTATTACATAGAGAATTTCAATCAAAAAATTAAGCCTCTTTTCCGATTTGTTCAAGGTAAGAGGCGGGAGTTTTAAAAATACAAAATATGGAACAAATATTGTATCAGTATGCTTGGTTAATTCCAGTATTTCCACTTTTTTCAGCATTTGTTATGGGATTAGGTTTAATTTCATTTCGAAAAGCAACACAAAGTTTACGAAGAGATTTAGGTTTTTTTACTATTGCTCTTTTAGGAGTTTCTGTTCTTCTTTCGCTTGCCATTTTCTTTTTCCAATATTTCGGAACGAGTTCTTATCAATGGGAAATGGAATGGGTTGTTAGTCAACATTTTTCTCTTGAGATTGGATACCTTATTGACCCTTTAAGCGCAACAATGCTTGTAGTTGTAAGTACTGTTGGGTTTTTGGTCATGATTTACACCGATGAGTATATGGCTTATGACGAAGGATACGTTCGTTTCTTTGGTTATTTAAGTTTGTTTTGTTCATCAATGTTAGGTTTAGTCCTAAGTACAAATTTAGCCCAAATTTATATTTTTTGGGAACTTATTGGTATGTGTTCGTACCTACTTATCGGGTTTTGGTTTACTCGTTCGACTGCAGGGGATGCATGTCAAAAAGCCTTTATCACCAACCGTATAGGCGATTTTGGCTTATTACTGGGGATTTTAGGTTTTTATTGGCTTACACAAAGTTTTCATTTTACAGAGATCGCTACTCGATTAGAAAGTCTCGTGGTTCTGGATCCTCAAATTTCAGGGCTTGCTACTCTTTTTGGTATTCTTCTGTTTCTTGGTCCCATTTCAAAATCAGCTCAATTCCCTCTTCATGTTTGGTTACCTGATGCTATGGAAGGCCCTACTCCTATTTCTGCACTAATTCACGCTGCAACACTAGTAGCAGCAGGTATTTATTTAGTTGCAAGAATGTTTCCTGTTTTCAGTCAATTACCTAACGTAATGAATACAATTGCTTGGACAGGCTGTTTAACAGCTTTTTTAGGTGCGACAATTGCAACAACTCAAGTAGATTTAAAAAAAGGCTTAGCCTATTCAACTGTTTCACAATTAGGTTATATGATGATGGCAATGGGGGTTGGCTCTTATAGTGCTGGGTTATTCCATTTAATTACCCATGCATATTCAAAAGCTTTACTTTTCTTAGGTTCAGGTTCTGCAATTCATGGTATGGAAGGTGCGGTTGGTTTTAGTCCTTTTGAAAACCAAAATATGAATAATATGGGCGGATTACGAAAGAAAATGCCAGTAACAGCGATTACGTTTTTAATTGGTACACTTTCTATCTGCGGTTTTCCTCCATTTGCTTGTTTCTGGTCTAAAGATGCGATTCTTTCAGACTTATTTCAATCGAATCCTATTATTTGGCTTTTCGCTTGGTTAACAGCCGGGTTAACAAGTTTTTATATGTTCCGTATTTACTTCTTAACTTTTGAAGGTGAATTCCGTGGTCCAGATATTAACCTGGTTAAAGAGTCTGGAACGAATATGCTTTTACCATTAGTTATTCTAACCATACCAACAGTAACACTGGGTTTACTAGGTACTCCCTTCCAAGATTTTTTCAAATCTTTTACTGAGAATGCTCCCATTGAAACAAATGTGGATTGGCCTGAGTTCCTTACAATGGCTGGAAGTTCCGTTGGTATTGGCCTTCTTGGCTTTGGTTTTGCCTTCTTAACTTACTACAAGTGTTCAATTAGTAGAGTCTCATTAGCTAATTGGAATTTACCATTATATGAATTCTCAAAAAACAAATGGTATATGGATGATCTGTATGATAGTTTAATTGTCCAGGGGAACCGAAAATTAGCACAGCGTATTTTATTTTTCGATCAATATTTTATTGATGGTTTAGTCAACTTTGCCGGAATTTTTGTATTCTTTAGTGGAGAAGGGCTTCGCTATACAGAAACAGGTCGTTTTCAAGTTTACGGTTCTACAATATTATTTGTTTTAACCAGTTTTGTTGGTTTTCTTGTTTTTCAAGTTCCGTAGAATTAACTTATTTTTGTTTTAAGGAATTTTTACTATGAGTAGTCTCGAAAACATTCAGGAGTTATTTTTTTCGATTTTTAGTTTTATAGCTATAGCTGGTTCACTTGGAGTGATTTTACTTCCAAACCTAGTTTATGCGGCTTTCTTTTTAGGAATTACATTAGTTTCAGTTGCAGGTTTTTATTTATTACTCAATGCAGATTTCTTAGCTGCAGCACAAATCCTTTTATACGTCGGTGGGGTTAATATCCTTATCCTGTTTGCGATTATGCTTGTTGATGCAGATGCCCGTGTAACAAGACCAACAAATCAAAAGAAAAACTTTTTTTGGGTTCTTCAAGGTGGTGCATCAATTGGATTATTCTTCTTATTAACAAAAGCGATCGGGGCCACATTATGGCCTTCGCCACCTTTTGTACCTGTTACTAATACAGTCTATTTTATCGGTAGACATATTTTTAGTGACTTTCTTTTCCCTTTTGAACTTGTTTCAGTTCTTCTTCTGATTGCACTTATTGGTGTTGTAGTTCTTGCAAAGCGAGAACAAAATATAAACGTACCCATTAACCCATCACAAGAAAGCGATCCCATGTTTTTGAAAAGATAAAAAACTTTTTTTTGTTTATGTTTTATGATTCTTTTAAAAATAGAAAACCTTTTAGGTAACTTTTCTTTTGGGTGCTTCTTTTTAACAATGTTAACATATTGGTTTAGAGCAGCATTTTTTGTCCAGTCTAAAACCTTTGGAGCCCAATTAAACAACTTAGGTTTTGTAGGGGTTATATTGGCTAATTTATTTTCCGCTGGTTTACTTATATGTCGATGGATTAGTTCAGGCCATTTTCCATTAAGTAATCTTTATGAATCTCTTATTTTTTTAGCATGGGCACTTAGCCTTGTTCATATTTTTCTTGAAAAAAGTATGCCAACAAGGGAAAATATTGTAGGTATTATTTTTTCCCCTTTACTTTTATTTATTAGTGGCTTTGCAGCATTAAGCTTACCTGCACAAATGCAAGAGATTGCACCTCTAATACCAGCTTTAAAGTCTAATTGGTTAATGATGCATGTCAGTATCATGATGCTTAGTTATGCCGCCTTATTAGCAGGATCTTTAATGGCATTAGTCTTTTTAATTATTCCAAAAAAACCAGTCTCAGCAAAGAATGAAACGGCGAAACCATTAACTGAAATTCTAGACCAATTAAGCTATAGGACTCTAGGTATTGGTTTTCCATTATTGACCCTTGGAATCTTGTCGGGTGCTGTATGGGCTAACGAGGCTTGGGGCTCTTATTGGAGTTGGGATCCAAAAGAAACTTGGGCCTTAATTACTTGGTTTATTTTTGCAATTTATTTACATCTTCGAATAACTTATGGATGGCAAGGAAAACGGCCAGCTATTTTAGCTTCTGTCGGCTTTTTCTTTGTATGGATTTGTTATCTTGGCGTAAATCTTTTTGGTTCAGGTTTACACAGTTATGGCTGGTTTGCTCGCTAAAATAATAGTTTTTTATGTAAGCTTGACTTAAATAGAAGGATTTGCCTATAATCTAAAGGAAGTTCTTCAGTAGCTCAGTGGTAGAGCAATCGGCTGTTAACCGATGGGTCGTAGGTTCAAGTCCTACCTGGGGAGCTCTCTTCTATGAGTAAAGTATACCTATACCTTTAAAGGGCTTGTAGCTCAGTGGACTAGAGCACGTGGCTACGAACTACGGTGTCGGGGGTTCGAATCCCTCCTTGCCCGAACCTTTCATAGAAAAATTATTTGCAGATGTGGCGGAATTGGTAGACGCGCGAGATTTAGGTTCTCGTGTCTTTGGCGTAAGAGTTCAAGTCTCTTCATCTGTATAAAAAGCTCAATTGAAGTCTTTTGCGTTGATATTGTTTTTAGCATTGGTAGACTTTGACCCGAGTAGATT
>Ga0307489_10003357_pt1 | contig 10614 bp, 19 predicted proteins | sample SB12metaG_FD_202247 | JGI IMG/M metagenome (GOLD analysis project Ga0307489, IMG submission 202247) | Sea-ice brine microbial communities from Beaufort Sea near Barrow, Alaska, United States - SB 1.2 | ecosystem: Environmental > Aquatic > Marine > Coastal | place: USA: Alaska | collected...
AATGCAAAAAATGTTGGTCAGTTGTATGCCGCGGGCGGCCGGCGCTCGGTGCTCGCGGATTGCATTTACAATCGCGGCGGGGGCGACACCAGCGCGCAGCACGACTGCATAGTTTGGCCCGTAGTGTACCCGGGTACACCCTCTGCCTCTCCCTTCACCACCCCAACCACGCCGGTCGGTCACCTGCCCGCGCTCCGCGCCCGCGCTCCCGCCGGCGCCGAGTCCCGCTCCTCACCACGCACGTGCCCCAGACAACAAAACAGGCACTTACATGAGGGAGTCGGCGGCGGCGACGGCGGCCTCTCAATAGGGGCTTACACTCGTTCACCTTTCGGCTCAACGTAAGCACATTTTGTGGGAAGCCTTGGGTTCATGATTTTCCCCCAGTCTATTTGACAGGGGGACACGGGGACGTGTGACCAAAACAGCTTACGTTGAGCTGAAAAGTGGAGGAGTGTAAGCCCCTGCCTCCGAGGTAATGCCGAACTCCTTATAGAGGATGCCGGCGGGGGCGGAGGCGCCGAAGTCGTCGCGGCCGATGGACTTCTGCGCGTACTTGGCCCACCCAAAGGTGGAGGCCGCCTCGATGGACACCACCGCCTTGCACGCGGCCGGGAACACGGACTCCTTGTACTCCGCGCTCTGCTCCTCGAAGAGCTCCCAGCACGGCATGGACACCACGCGCGCCTTCTTGCCCTTGGTGTAGCGGCGCAAGTTGAGTTTGAAAGCAGAAATTGAATGCAGCATATCACACTTTGGTTTCAAGCGCTTAGTTCCAGACACTTTGGTCTCGGGTGAACCTGCACTGCCCTACCTTGGCCTCCATGGCCGCGCCCGCCTTGACGGCCAGATCCAGCTCCGTGCCGGTGCCGATGAAGATGCAGTCGACCGGGCCCGAGGTGGGTCCCGCCACGGTGTACGCACCCTTGGCGTAGCGGCGCAACTGGAATTTGAGAGCAAAAGTTGATAGCCGTTCCATCACAATTAGTTTTAAAGCGATTAGTTTTAGGCGCTTTCAACATGGGTTTGATAGGGTCAACCTGCACCACCCTACCTTGGCCACGCCCTCCCGCGAGGTGTTGGGCAGGTTGGGCACAACCTGGCGCGACAGCGCCATGGTGGTGGGGCGCTTGGTCTGCTCGATCGCGATCTTGTACGCACCCGCGGTCTCGTTACCGTCGGCGGGGCGCATCATGAGCATGTTGGGCATGGCGCGGAAGGACGCGATGTGCTCGATGGGCTGATGCGTGGGGCCGTCCTCCAGGGGCTTACACTTGGTCCCATTTCAGCTCAACTTGAGCTCTTCTGTCCACCGTATAATCCAACTGTACTCATGGATGTGTCCTGAGCTCAACTTGAGCTCTTCTGTCCACCGTATAATCCAACTGTACTCATGGATGTGTCCTGGAGGTGCTCAAGTTGAGCTTTAACGTGAACGAGTGTAAGCCCCTGCCGTCCTCGCCCACTCCGATGGAGTCGTGCGTCATCACGAACAGCGTGGGCGCCTGGGAGCAGGGGCTTACACTCGTCCACTTTTCAGCTCAATGTAAGCACGTTTTGTTGGATACGTTGGGTGCATGCCTATTAGACAGGGGGACGCATGAAGGTGTGACCAAAACGGCTTAGGTTGAGCTGAAAAGTGGAGGAGTGTAAGCCCCTGCCTGGGAGAGCGCGGCGATGCGCATGGCGGCGCGCATGTAGTCGGAGAAGATGAAGAACGTGGCGTTGTACGTCTTCAGGCCGGGGGAGTGCAGCGCGATGGCGTTGGCGATGGCGCCCATGGCCAGGGGCTTACACTCATCCACTCTTCAGCTCAACTTAAGCCACCTTCCGTGTGACAGGGGGGTGCAGGTAGGGGTTGTTTCGGGGGTGTTTAGGGGGTCGTAGGGGGTATTGGGTATGGTCAAGGTGTGCTTTTGTGTCAGAAACGGCTCCAGTTGAGCAGAATAGTGGACGTGTGTGAGCCCCTGCCCATGGCATGCTCGCGCACGCCGTAGCGCACGTTGCGCTCCGCCGGGGTGTCCTTTTGGAAGTCGCCGAACTGCTTCATGAGGGTCATGTTGGACGGCGCCAGGTCCGCGGACCCGCCCAGGAAGCCGGGGATAGAGGAGCCCAGTGAGCAGGGGCTTACACTCGTTCACTTTTCAGCTCAACTTGAGTGCCTTGACCGGGATAGGGGGTGCATGTAGGGGTTGTTTAGGGAGTGATTAGGGGGAGACAAAGGGTATCAGGGGGTGTCTAGGGTACATCTTGTGTCAGAAACGGCTCAGGTTGTGCTGAAAAGTGGGACGAGTGTAAGCCCATGCCAGGGAGTTGATCATGGTCTGGCTGTGGATGCGGGTGGCGACGCCCTTGTCCTCAGGCGTGAAGGTGGGCAGCTTGCTCGCCCAGTCGCTGGGCAGCTCGCCGGTGATGATGGAGTTCAGATCCTTGTAGTCCTCGGGGTACTTGGTCTTGTACTCGGCGAACTTGGCGTTCCAAACCGCCTCGGCATCGGCGCCCTTCTTGGTGCAGTCCATGTAGGACGTCACCGCCCAGTAGGGTCCAAGGGTTTAGGGTTTAGGGTTTAGGGTCAACATGCGATGACGCATCACACCGCGGGAAATTTGACTCACGACGAGGGTGTGCGACCGGTCGGGGCAGGAAATGTGATAACACATCAGGCATCAAGCATACGGCACGTTCAACGCAAGGAACGAGGGTTGGCACATGTTCTGAAGGAGTGTTTGAGCGATTTGTGAGGGGCCGCACCGCCTCGGGGACCTCGAAGGGAGCGTACTTCCAGTCCAGGGCCTCGCGGGTCGCCGCGGTCTCGTCGGCGCCCAGGGGTGCGCCGTGCACGTCGTGGGAGTTGGACTTGTTGGGTGACCCGTACCCGATGAGCGTGGTCACCTTGATGAGGGAGGGGCGGGGGTCGTTCTTGGCGGCGTTGATGGCGTTGCGGATGCCGTCGAGGTCGGTGTTGCCGTCCTCCACGCAGGGGCTTACACTCGTCCACCTTTCAGCTCAACTTGGGCCATATCTGACACACAAACACCCTACACACCCTGAAAACCCCCTTACACAGGCTACACAACCACTACGCGCACCCCCTATGCCATAAAAAGCGCTAAAGTTGAGCTGAGAAGTAAACGAGTGTAAGCCCCTGCCTCCACGTGCTGCGTGTGCCACCCGTACGCGTCGTAGCGCGCCTTCACGTCCTCCGTGAATGAGATGTCGGTGTGCCCGTCAATGGAGATATGGTTGTCGTCATAGAAGACGATCAGCTTGCCAAGGCCCCAGTGCGCCGCCAGGGACGCGCCCTCACCAGACATGCCCGACACGCAGGGTCTGGCATTCAACAAGTCCCAAACATCAATCAGGCGAGCGGCATTGCCAGTTTGTCATGCATCAGAATGAGGAGTGGAGACACGTGGGCACAATATGTTGAAGGATGTTGTGACGCACACGCAACATCGGGCAAGTCCCACCTCCATGTTGCAGCCGTCACCCATGATGCTGTAGGTGTAGTGGTCCACAATCTCGCAGTCAGGCTTGTTGAAGCGCGCCACCAGGCAGGGGCTTACATTCGTCTACTTTTCAGCTCAATTTAAGCGGTTTCCGTGGGATAGGGTGTGCGTTTAGGGGTTACTAAGAGGGGTATTAGGGGGTGTGAGGGGGAAGTAGGGAGCGTTCGGGGGTTATTTTCTGTGTTAGGAACGGCTCAAGTTGAGCTGAGAAGTGGACGAGTGTAAGCCCCTGCCGCCAGGTGCTTCTCCACCATGGCCAGACCCACGGCGTTGCAGAAGCCCATGCCCAGGGGGCCGGTGGTCACCTCGTCCTAGGGTCCCACACCACAAGCCTCCCCTCGTTGAAACACACGCGTCTCGCCCTTGTTGATTCCACACTCGTCCCGTCCCCTTGTTGACACCTCTCGCACTCGTCCCCTTGCAGATAGATGGCAGATAGATGGGAGTCACTGCGCCGGACCAGTTCTGGTGGGTGGATGGACCGGGCTGGTTCAGCGCTCGCCGTGCCAGACCCTCGCGCTCGATGCACGTGCGTTAAACTGTGAACAAACGGAGTGTAGGTGGCAGTGCAATGCAAGGCGCAAGGTGCAAGGTGCAAGGTGCAAGGTGCAAGGTGCAAGGTGCAAGGCCGTGCCTCGATGCCGTCGGTCATGAAGTTCTCGGGGTGCCCGGGGGTCTTGGAATCCCACTGGCGGAAGTTCTGAAGGTCCGCGATCTGTGGGAGCCGGGGCGGGAGGGGAGGGAATGCGGTGTGGCGGGGGAGGGAGCGGAGGCGTCAGCACTAAGGAGAGGGTACGGCAGCCGGCGGGGGGAGGGAGCGGGGAAGATAAGGGGAAGCGGGGGCGTGAGGCATGCTGGATGGGGAAGACTGGCGCTCCGAGAGGTTGAGACCGTTTCCTCCGGCGCTCCGAACACTCGCGAATCGGAATGCGCCGCTGGGGTTTTTGTCCGGAACGAACGCCGGCTCGCGGCGGCGCCGCGCGTTGAGACGCCGGACCACGTTCGAGCCCGGCGTCCGAATGCCGACCAGCGCTTAACGCACCACCCCACGTCCCACGTCCCGGCCCCATCCTGCTCTGACGAACCCCGCCAACCGTTCGTTCCAAGGGAAAAGTATTATCCCTTCCGCGTCTCGGAAAAGTTATAATTGCAAGCAGATTTCGCGGAAGATGATTAGCTCGCGGCACGCGACGATCGAAGCTCGCCGCGGTCGGGGAGCCCCGACTGTGGAGGAGGAGGGGAAGAATGGCGGGGTGCTCACGGTGGGGCAGGGGTAGCCGGTGAGGTGCATGAGGGAGTACTGCAGCATGCAGCCGTGGCCCGCGCTGAGGACGAAGCGGTCACGGTTGAACCACTTGTGGCTCTTGGGGTTGAACGTCATCGCCTCGCGGAAGATGACGTAGCCCATCGGCGCGCAGCCCATGGGGAGACCCGGGTGCCCGCTGTTGCTCTTGTTGATGGCGTCGATGGCCAGGAAGCGGATGCTGTTCACGCAGTCCATCACCGTCTCCTTCGTCACCTCCGTCGGCGTGGTCAGCGTCGCCACGGCACGCACCGGCTTCATGGTCCGGGTAGTGGCCTTAACGGCGGTGGCCTTGCGAGCCGCCACCTGCTTACCGGCGAAAGCGGAGTGCACAGCGGCCATGGGGGCGGTCGTCATGGCGGCCATGGTTGTGAGGCCCGCTGGGTGCGTGTGGAAGGTGGGGGGTAGGTGCGGGAAGTATGCCGCCTTATTTCACGGGAGTCGAAGCCCAGCGCTGACGCTGACCGCGAGAAAAAACGTCATCCCATAATTTTTAATTTATCCTAAAACCCGATCCAAGAATGCCGAAACCCTAAACTGATAAACCCCCCAAAAAAAGAAAAAACCCTATCAGCCTACCCCAGTAGCACATCATAGTGGTCAACACGGCACCCATAAACGCCAGCCCAGCGGCGAGCCCCGAGACCGAGGCGGGGCGCGCGTTCTCCCCGCTTAGGCGAGTGAGCGCGCGGAGGCGTCTACAGCGCCCGTCACAAGTTTCTCCCCCGGCGTCCGGGCGGCGCGACGCAACGGGCGGCCGTGCCCAACCGTTCCGCGTCGCTAACAAGAGCAGACGCGCGGGTGGGCAAAGAGTCGAAGAACAAACGCGTCAGTCAAACTGGTTCCAGGATGGTTTGCGTGGCGTGCGTGTCGGTGCAGTGCCCCGCGGGGTGCTGCGCCCGCGTCGACCGCGCGTGGCGCGCCCTATACCTCTTCGGGTTCTTCCTGACGCTGCTGGCGAGCTGGCTGCTGCGCGACGAGCTGGAAGCGGGCGCGGGGCTGCTGCCCGCCATGCGCGGGTGCCGTGAAGTGGACCACCCGGGCAGGGGCTTACACTCGTTCCCAGTTCCGCTCAACTTTTTAAGCTTACTTTGCCCCTTTCCACTCAACTTAAGCTTGCTTTGTCCCCGACATAACCCAAATTAACCTGTGGAAGTGGCCCGAAGGTGCTCAAGCTGAGCCCTGATGGGGGCGATGTGTTCCCGCAGGTCCTCAAGTTGAGCTTTGAAGTGAGCGAGTGTAAGACCCTGCACCCGGGGTGTGACCACGAGGTGGTGACACGCATCTCACTCGGCACGGTTTTCTTCTTCTGCATCCTCAGCCTTGCGATGCTCAACACGCCGAGCTCCAGCGGCTTGCGGCAGCGATATATCCACCGGGGAAGCTGGTGGCTCAAGTTCCCGTTGTGGGCGCTCTGCATCGTCCTGGCGTTTCTGCTGCCGCCGTCCGCGGCGTCCGGCTACTTCGAGGCAGGGGCTTACACTCGTCCACTCTTCGGCTCAACTGAAGCGCATTCTTTCGGATAGGGGTGCATTGAGGGATGGTTTGATGTTTAGGAGGTGTCAGGGGGTTTGAAGGGGTATTAGGGGGTGTTCAGGGTGTATTTTGTGACAGAAACGGCTCGAGTTGAGCTGATTGGTGGACGAGTGTGAGCCCCTGGTCCGAGGTGGCGCGCGTGGGCGCCGCCGTGTTCCTCCTCATCCAACTCGTCATCCTCCTGGGCAGCGTTTACGAAATCAACGACCGCTGGCTGGGCAAAGCGACGGGGTATAACGAGGGGGGCGGGAAGGATGGTTTCTACCGACTGTTGCTCGTGATTAGCACGTTCGCGTTTTACATAGGCTCCTTCGTGGCATCGGGGTTCATGTATGCGCGCTGGGCGCCGTACAAGGAGTGCGTGACCAACAACTTGTTCATCACATTCACGCTGCTGCTCGCGGCGCTCTACACCGCGGTGTCCCTGCGGAGTGACGTCAGGGCCGGGCAGGGGGGTCATTCCGGATACGATGCCACCTGACTGTTTGCTCATAGTCTGCCAGAGCACACGTGGATGCGGCGGCACCTGACTGTTTGCTCATAGTGTACCGGTGTACCCGCAATGACCCTGGCGGTGGGCTGTTCACATCCGGTGCCATGACGGCGTACTGCACGTACCTGTGCGCGTCCGCGCTCAAGTCCGAGCCCGAGGGCAGGTGCACTCCAGGGTTGCGATCCAACGGAGAAGGGTTAGAGATCACCGGATTCGTGGTGGCCATCGCCGTGCTAGCCATCAGCACTGTAGGCCGGAGCAGCTTGACCCTATTAAACCCAAGTTGAAACCGCCTGGAACTAAGCGCTTGAAGCTAAAGTGTGATATAATGCTTTCAAATTCTGCTTTCAAATTCAACTTGCGCCGCCACAGCACGGCGCGGGCGGGGGACGCGCACGATAACTTCTCACTCAATAGCCCACGCCGCGGCGGTGGCGGCGGAGGCAGGGGCTCACACTCGTCCACTTTTCGGCTCAATATAAGCGCTTTCTGTGGGATAGGGGGGGCGTTTAGGGGTTGATTATGGGGTTGTTTAGGGGGAATCAGGGGGCATCAGGCGGTGTATAGGGTGCAATTTGTGTCAGGAACGGCTCAGGTTGAGCTGAGAAGTGGACGAGAGTCAGCCCCTGGGCGGAGGTGGTGACGGCGAGCGCGACCAACACCCATTCGCAGCGTCGTACTTCCACCTGGTGTTTGCCACGGCTTCGATGTACAGCGCTATGCTGTTCGTGGGGTGGAAGCGGCAGGCGCAGGTTTGAAACCTATCCACCCTAATCCCTAATCCCTAGATCCTAAACCCTAAACCCTAATCCCTAATCCCTAAACCCTTAACCCTGGACCCTAAACCCTTGACACTGCCATCCCATCAACTTCGGGCCACCGCGCTGGACTCGGGGTTAGATCTGGCAAACATCCTACAACTTGACAGTTGAACTTTGACCCGAACATCCTGCAACTTTCCCGTCAACTTGAACCCAACGTCCCACAACGTGCCAGTCAAGTTGCTCCTGACGTGCTATGAACCTAAACCCTAAACCCTGAAGCCTGAGCCCTGAACCCTAAACTTTAAACCCTAAACCCTGAACTTGAATGTGGCGCGCAGGTGACGGCCAACAGGCCCTAAACCCCAAACCCTGGACCCTAACCATAAACCCTAAACCTGTGGCGCGCAGGTGACGGCCAACAGACTGGACGCGGGATGGGAGAGCACGTACGTCAAGATTGTGTGCGGGTTCGCCTCGGTGGGGCGGTGCAGGTTGTCCTTATCAAACCCAAGTTGAAAGCGCCTGGAATTAAGCTCTTGAAAGTGAGATTTGATGAAGTGCTTTCAAGTTTTGCTTTCAACTTCAACTTGTGCCGCTACGCCTCGGGGCTCCTGTACCTGTGGACGGCAAGGCCATCACCACTCCGCAGCGCGACCTCACTGTTTGCTCATAGAGCACCGGTACACCCTGTTCCTTAAACCCTAGACCCTTACCCTAACCCCTAAACCTGTACACACCCGCCTCATCATCCTGCCGGGCCGTCGCCACTCGTCCCCTGACTGTTTGCTCATAGTGCACCTGTACACACTCGCCGCCCTGCTCCTTGACTGTTTGCTCATAGTGCACATGTACACACTCGCCGCATCTTGCTCCCTGACTGTTTGCCCGTAGCGTACCTGTACACACTCGCCGCATCCTCCCCCCTGGCATGGCCTGTCAAGCTGAGCTGCCTCGGAGACGAGTGTCACGCCAGGAGGGAGCAGGGGGGAGGACGCGGCGAATGTGCACGGGTGAGCAAACAGTCAGGCTGAGCTACCACGGAATATGAAAGGCCAGGCCCTGGTGATCGGTCGTCGCGCCGCTCATCTTTCCTGACCGAGACTTCAACGTGTGAAGTGCGTTTGCTGCCGAATTTTGTCATCGTTTCCCGCGCCGAGCGCACACAAACAACTGTTTGATGCTGGTTCGTACAACACAGAACATTATGCACAGGACCCTCACTAAAATAACGAAGTGCGGGAAGTGTCGCGGCTGAAGAGTTCATGCAATTAGAGCAGGACCGAAGACCGTTGACGATCGTCCATTGTTTTTATAGAGCTAGCACCTGAAATTGTTCCATTCGTTTCATTTATTTGTAGCCGTTGTAGCCGTGACCTTTGAATCAATCTAGCTAGAGCTAGTATCAAAATCCTAAAAATAATGGTTGTGGGTTGCTTCGCGTTGTGTTGTGTGTTTTTGCAGGTGCCGCTGGGGGCGCACTGTGTTCATCTAGTCCTACTCGCCCCCGTCCCGCTTCCGCTTGCGCTCCTCCTCACTATCAGCATCAACCGCTTTCGGTTTCTGCACAAACTTGAACATCAGCCTGGGCTTTGGCTTCTCCGGCGCGGGTGTCGCCGCCGCCGTAGCCGCCAGGGCAGAAGCGGCGGGGGCGGCCGGGGCGGGTGCGGGGGCGGGGGCGGGGGGCGCCAACTCCAGCTTCGATCGACCGTAAGGGTCACGCGACGCATTTGACAGAGGCTGGCTAGGGGTCAAGCTCGATCCCCCGGGGGGCCTGCTCCCACCTCCCCCCCCCTGCCCATTCGCGCCCCCCCCTGATTGTTTGCCCATAGTGTAAGCCGGCTCCTCCTCCTCCTCCTCTTCCTCCAGCCAGGGGCTTACACTCGTCCACTTTTCAGCTCGACCTCAGCCGGTTCTGTTACAAAATACACCCTCAATACCCCGTGATACTCCCTAACGCCGCCTAAAACAACCCCCAAACAACCCCTACACGCACCCCCTATCCCACAGAAAGCGCTTACGTTGAGCCAAAAAGTGGACGAGTGTAAGGCCCTGCCTCCAGCGCCTCCCCAATGACCACCCCGTCGTCTTCATAGTCCTCCTCGTCGTCATACTCCGCCCCTACCTCGAAGCAGGGGCTTACACTCCTTCACGTTAGAGCTCAACTTGAGCAACTCCAGGACACGTTCATGAGTAAACTTGGGGTACACGGTGGACAAAGAGCTCAAGTTGAGCTGTGATCGGAACGAGTGTAAGCCCCTGCCTCGAAGTCCTCCACCTCCGGAGCGTGTTCCTCGATGTCGTCGTCCTCGGTGGCCTCCGAGTCAGCGTCCCCGTCGCCGCCGCCGCCGCCGCCGCCGCCGTTCGCGGTTCCAATGCCAAACGACTCCCACGTAATGTCTGCATCCTCTTGTGCCGCATCGAACTCTTCGAGCACGGGCACAGAGGGGGTTCGCACCGCCGCCGGGGCCGGGGGGTGCGCCAGCGCTGGCGCTGCACGTGCACGTGATGCCGCGACCGCCGCCCCCACCGCCGCCCCGGCATTCCCCGCCGCGGCCGCCGCATCCGCCGCCGACAGCCGCCGGTCAAACACCGCCGCGCCCGCCGCCGCTACCGCCGCCGCCGCGGCAGCGTTGCCGCCCGCGTTGCTACCTGCGTCGCCACCCGCGTTTCCACCCGCATTGCCACCCGCGTTGCCACCTGCCGCCGTCGCCGCTGCCGCTGCTCTGCTCGCTGCCTTGGCGGCCCTCGCCTTAACCGCCTCGGTATAGGGCCTGCCAGATATTTGCTCACCACCTCACAGGATGCCATTGAACCGAAAAAACCCTCGGGGGTTTACAGTGCACTCGATGTCGATGACGTGGCAAGAAATGTCTGGCGCGGCAATACCTCGGCGTCATCGCCGTCAAGAGCTTCGTCCGCCGCCCTGTACGTGCCCGGGATCAGGGGCGTACACTTGTTCACGTTAGAGCTCAACTTGAGCAACTCCAGGACACATTCATGAGTCCAGTT
>Ga0307489_10003358_pt1 | contig 10614 bp, 18 predicted proteins | sample SB12metaG_FD_202247 | JGI IMG/M metagenome (GOLD analysis project Ga0307489, IMG submission 202247) | Sea-ice brine microbial communities from Beaufort Sea near Barrow, Alaska, United States - SB 1.2 | ecosystem: Environmental > Aquatic > Marine > Coastal | place: USA: Alaska | collected...
AGGTGGTAATTCGTGCGGGCGCTTCCGTTCTGCGCTCGAGTCGTTGTGCTCAATAACCCCCTACCCGGCGCGCAGGACGGCATCCTCTGAGAGGGTTGGGGTTCCGGTGGTGCACGATGCGCGGCGGGACGAGGTTACCCGTGCGCCGCCCGAGGTAGCCCGCGCCGCCGCCGCCTGAGAGCACGCGCTCATGCAGGCCATACCTACACCGCTCTTCCTGCAGCGTACCGAGGTAGCACCGCGTCAATTTAGTGTTGAGCGCGGCGGCGACACACGTCGGAACCGCATCGGAAACAGTTGGGGGGTCGAAGAACAGGGGTTGTCAGAATCTCAGAAACTCAGAATCCATCAGAAAACGCTCAGAAACATGTTAACGTGTGTACTACTGTAGCTCTAGTATGGCCAAATGACCAAACAGGGCACAATGTAATGGCCGTTTGACCAAAGATCAATCGGGCACCCTGCGTATCGCAACCGTATCTCAACACACGAAAGTTTGGACGGTCCCGCGGCTCGGCCACGCGGCGGTTACTGCTCACTGGGCGGGTGTCGCGGTCGGCGACGTCACAAAAGCCGCGCCCCCGTGCACGGCCAGCTCTCCTCCCGGGTCGCCGCCAGCGCCTCGCTGGTTGTGGGCTGGGTGGCGGAAGCGACAGTCGCGCGCGCAATCGCGTGTGATTTTGCTCTTTGAAATCATCACAGTCAACCGTCCGAAACGTCAGGTCCTCCGTGGCAGTGGCGGCATGAGAACCCACGGTGCGCGCTAGTCCCCCGCCGCCGCCTGAACTTGCCAACCACCCGTATCCGTGGCATCGACATTGCTACGAGTATTGGCGCGCTAGGCATTCGCCCTCGGGGGAGCCGCGCTCACGTGCAAAGCTCACATCACATGCCAAGCTGACCCACCCCAAACACGCGGCCAACGTTTTCTCGTTGTTGACAAACCGTCGGGGATTGCTCGCTTCCATTTGCAGGAGGCTCCCGGATGCTGCTCGCCGCCGCCGTGCTGATACTCGCCGGTACGTCCGTCCCCGCCCCGATGGTCGCCTCGCCCAAACTCGGTCGACCGGCGATATGCTGGGTGCCAAATGCTCCAGCGCGTGCCCACTGGCACTCGTTCGACACTGAAAGCGGCCGAGCCCAGGAGTGAAGCGGCATGTGGTGCATCGGTACACTACTCGCTGCTGTTGTCGCGCATTCCCGGTGTCCCCCCTACAACCCAGCATTCGCCTCGCGTCTCACGGGCGGCGCGGCTATCTTGCACCAATGCCCCCGCGCCTTGTGTGGCACTGCCCACTGCCCCAACCACAAACTCAGTGTTGAATCTCACATGCGTTGCTGGCTCCTGACCCCTCGTTGCCTTTTCCACCACCACAGGACTGGCGTCTGGGTCCGCGGACGCCGCGGGTACGGGCCACCTCAGCGTGGCGCCCGCGGGGTTCCCGCGCGTGCGGTCCGTCACCGAGGCAGGGGGTAATACAAAATAGCGACTCGACCGCAGAACGGAGGACGACTTACCTTCTGGGTGGAAAAGCTCATATAATAAGTGTATAACAGACGCGAGGACCTGGTGTGTGGTGGAGTACTCCAGACCGTCGTATGAGCATGCCTCGGTCCCATAGTGATTGTACGTCCATTCAACGTCAATGAAGTCTCGGATTGACCCTCCCTCGAGGGCGCGGATGCCGCGGCGCCCTTCGGGGTCATTCTGGAGGTGGCCGTGACAGATACGCGCTTCGCCGTGGTGTGGGAGGAGCTTGCCAGCGCCGGCACCGGGGATGGAGATGGCAGGGCCTGACAGATATTGCTCGCCACGTCATAGGATGAAATATTGCATAAGAAACAAGGGTTTACATCTGCGTGGGATGACAGGGCCTGACGATTGTTGCTCGCCACGTCATAGCATGGCATTGACTCAAGTTACGATGGTTACAATGCGTTGGATGACGGGGCGAGCAATATCTGTCAGACCCTACAACGTGGCGTCGTCGTTGCACGCAGTGACCGCGTCATCATGCACGACGCGCACACGCCCACGCAATTCCACGTCGGCAGGGTTCGCAACGGGGCTCTTTTCTAGTCTCTCACCAGTGCTCTAACCAGGGTTGACACCAGGGTTGTTACTCGGGCTCTCACCACCGCTCTCTTTCTCAGACAACCAAACAAAGCTTTGTCGATAAAGTCACAGTCACATGACCTGACAATGTAAATGCACTTGATGTATGACAAAGTGCGCAAAACCACTTAGACACTTAGTCTGACTTAGTGCTACTCAGTCTGACTTAGTGCCCGCTCGAGCGATCATAACGCTCCATTTGGAGTACTTAGTACCGCTTGTTGCTAAGTGTCCAAGTGGTTTCACGCACTGTGTCATATTATGCATTGATGTATCCATTGTATGCGGGTGCCTCCCTGCGCGCGGGCGGATTCAGCGTGGACAAGCAGTTTGGGCTGCGAGTCATGGTAGTGGACCGCACCATTGAGGCGCCTACTGGCCTGAGCAATGTGGTGCAGATGTTCGAGACGGCGCTGGTGCAGTGCGCGCGGCACACCCTGGAGGCGAGGCCACACACGTGGTATTGACTGTGCCAATGTAGTCGCCTTACCAAACAGCGACGGCGTCTGTGTGGTCATCTGACCAAACAATCCGCCTGCGGCTGTGACCCTATGTGGAGACGTGCGATCCCGGGTTGACGTTCCGCGAAGTGGCGCCCGTGGAAACGCGTAACGCTGGGCTGGTTTCAGAGGAGCGCCGCTCGAGGCTGTCTCCGAGCAAGACTCAGGGCAAGAATCCGTTCCAGATCGTGAACGATGACGTGGTAGAGCCTGGCGGATGATGCCTGCCACGTCACACATGTCAGTTTACACCATTCTATGTTACGTGCCAACCTTTTACGTGCCAAGCATATGCCGCCGGGATGTTGCTCGCCACGTCATCCCACGCTCTTTGATTCCTCGTCTGTTGAGTCACATGGCATCCTATGACGTGGCGAGCGGTATCCACTTGGCCCTACAACATGGAGGAGGAAGTGCAGCGGCGCTCGATGCTCCACCTGGACGACAATGTCACCCACGCCGACCACCACACCAACTGCACCGACCCTAACGGCACCGCTGTCGACTGTACCGCCCACAACGGCACCGCTAGCAACTGCACTGCCCCCGACGGCACAGCTACCAACTGCACCGCCCATAACGGCACCGCTTCCAACAGCACCAATGGCACCGCCCCTGCCCCGGCTCCCGGTAGGGCGGTGCAGGTTGACCCTATCAAACCCATGTTGAAAGCGCCTGGAACCGAGCGCTTGCAACTAGAATACAATAAACCGCCTTCAAACTTTGCTTTCAAATTCAGCCTACGCCGCTACATCCTGGCCCGGCCCCCGCCCCCAACGGCACCTATACCAATGGCACATATCCAAACGGCACTGCCAGCAACGGCACTAACGGCAATGACACTTACTGGAACATCACCGAGTTTCACGTTGTGATGCAGGGGTTTGACATGGACGTGGTAGGGCGATGAAGGTTGACCCGGGGTTAACCGCGATTGCGTTTCAGTGCTTGAAGCTAAAGTGTGATGAACTGCTTTCATGTTTGCTTGCAATTTCAACTTGCGCCGGTTAATTTCATACTTTGCTTGCAATTTCAACTTGCGCCGCTACAACGTGGCAGAGATTGACGCCTTGTTCGCCAAACTCGACGACGACGGAGGCGGAATCGTTAGCAGTGAGGAGCTCCAGGATTGGTACGATAACATCTATGCTCACTACGAAAACGGCACTCATTACGAAAACGGCACTCACTACGAAAACGGCACTCACTACGATGACGGGACTTACCACGAAAACGGCACTCACTACGATGACGGGACTCACTACGAAAACGGCACTCACTACGATGACGGGACTCACTACGAAAACGGCACTCACTACGATGACGGGACTCATTACGACAACAACGGCACTTACTACGACAACGGCGCTTATGACAATGGGACTGATTATGGCAACTGCACCGGCAACGCCAATGACGGCAACGGCACTGACGACAACGGCAATGACCGCAATCGCACGTACAACATCAGCGCGTTGCGCGAGGTAGGGCGGTTCAGGTTGACCCAAGGTTGACCCCAGGTTGACCCCGGTTCCACCCCAGGTTGACCCCAGGTTGACCCCATGTTCATCCCACATTGACCTCAGGTTGACCCCAGGTTGACCCCATTTGGCCGCGCCTGGTTTCAGCGCTTGAAGCTGAAATATGGCGACGCGCTTTCAAACTTTGCTTCCGATTTCAGCATGCGCCGCTACCGCGAGGGATGGCGGGGGTCGGGCTTAGACGTACAGCAGATTGATGCCATCTTCTACAGAATTGACGACGACAACAACGGCTGCATCAGTTACGAGGTCGGGCCTGGCAGATCTTGCCCTAAAGCCTAAACACTAAACACTCGACCCTAAAACCCTAAATCCGAAACCCTAACCCTAAACCTAAAGCCAAAACCTCGACAGCGACAACAGCGGCACCATGAGTTACAATGTCGGGCCTGGCAGATGTTTCAAGCAACAAGTCATCGCCGCGCATTCGGAACCTTCGTTTGTTGAGGTTAACGGCAGCCTATGCCGTGGCGAGCAGATATTGCCTGCCACGCCATTGTCACGCATGTTGAATCCTCGACTTATGAGTCAAGCTGTAATTTTAGCTCGCGGCTAGCGATATCTGCCAGGTCCATTGCCCGCCACGTCATTCACAAGCGTGTGAATCCTCGTTTGATGAATTGTCTAGCATCCTATGACATGGCGAGTACTGTTTGCCAGGGCCCCAGGTTGTCCCCATGTTGACCCCAGATTGTACGCGTGTTGACCGCGCTTGGGCGTAGCGCTTACAGCTGATATATAATTAATTGCTTTCAATTTTTGCTTTCAAATTCAACTTGCGCCGCTGCATCGAGGAGTGGAAGGAGTGGTGTTCCACCGCCAACGGTAGGGCGGTGCAGGTTGCCAGAATCAAAACCCGAGTTGAAAGCGCCTATGGTTTCAGCGCTTGAAACTCTAATATCATAAACTGCTTTCAACTGTTGCTTTCAAATTTTACTTGCGTCGCTACACAACGGCACTATCGTCAATGGCACTAACGTCTGCGACGACGGCAACGGCACTGACGGCAACGGCACTTACATCGCCCCCCCCGCGTACTACTACGTGCCCACGGAATCGGTGGGGCTGAGTGAACAACGCGCGCCCCGTCATCCTCCTCGTATGAGAGCCTCGCCTGTTGAGTAACATGTAATCATGTGACGTGGTGTGCACAAGCAAGGTATACACAACCCTCGGAACTCGCTCGCCACGTCATCCCCCTCGTGTGCAACCGTTGTTTGTCAAGTAACATGGCATCATGTAACGTGGCGAGCAGGAGCCCACATCATTCTCGTAGGTAACTACCCTCGTCTGTTGAGTTACATGTCATCATGTCACGTGGCGAGCACAGGCACACGCAAGGGTTACACGACCCTGGGATTCGCTCGCCACGTCATGCATCTCGTTTCAACCTTTGTATGTAGAGTCATACGGCATCGTGTGACGTGCCGAGCACTGGAATGGTTTACACGGCCCTGGGATTCGGTCACGATCCGGCCGGAATACGCGCAGTCGCTGATGGTGTCCAACGGCACTCGCTCCGTGGCAGGGTCAGGTTTAGGGTTTACCCCAAACCGTAAACCTAAACCTTAGTAATTGTCCTAAGCTGGCGCCTTGAGCCGTTTGCCCCTGAATCACATGAATTGTCCCACTTGATACCTCAACGATGCCTGGGAGTACGTCCCAGCTGCCTTGGAAGTACGTCCCAGCTGCCGATCTGAGCCGTTTGTCCCTGAAATCACCTCAACATTTTGAAGTTAAGCTGGGAAAAATCTCTCAGGTGAGGCTCTGCTACGTGGGCGCCGTGTTCACCGTCGACGGGAGTGATCCCCGGATGGTCATCTGCTACATGCCAAGGCAGGGAGGCTATTGAGAACCAGCACTCGACCGATATTGAATTTCCGCCTGATCCGCAGCAGGATGGTTGTCAACAACAAGCACCCAACCGACGTTGAATATCCGCCCGTTTTTACTTGCCTCCACCCTGAAAGTGAGCCATGCGGGCATGTCCGATATAGCTTCAGGTGCTTGTCCACGGCGACCCTCTTGCCAGGTCCACGTTCGACTCCGCGTATCCCTTGTACTCGGCCACCCCGGGCATGGGCTTACACTCGTCCACTTTTCAGCTCAACTTGAGCCGTCAATCTGAGGCAAGATACACCCTAAACACCCCGTAATATGCCCCAACACCCCCTAATTACCCTTTAACAACCCCTGAATGCACCCCCTATCCCATACAAAAACGCTCCTGTTGAGCTGAAAAGTGAACGAGTGTACGCCCCTGACCCCGGGTTCATGGAACGGCCTCAACGCCTCCGATGTGTACGCCGGGGAAAACTGCTCCATGGTAAGGCGGTGCAGGTTGAGCCAATCAAACCCACGTTGAAAGCGCCTGGAACGAAGCGCTTGACGCTGAAACCTGATGAACCGCTTTCAATTCTTGGTTCCTCATTCAACTTGCGCCGCTACACCATGGTTTTCAACGGAACCAAGTACCTCATGTACCCGAGCAACTACTACACCTACCAGAACACCGCGGTCAATGCTAGATTCTCCGACGTTCAGTACGTCACGTGGACTGAGGAGACCGCGGTGCTCATCACATGGCATGGGGGTTATTGAGAAACAACACCCGACCGACGTTGAAACTCCCCCGTATCTCATACCAGCGCGTCTGTATGAGCTTTCACCCTCATGTCATCTTCCGATCTCGGTGGAGTGCTCGTTCTCACTGACCCTTCTAAATGGTCCAAGTGGAACTGGTACGACGTGCAGTATGGTGGCGCTCGGGAGATTTACAACGGCGTGAAGGTCATGTTCGCGCCCCCTGTGGAGGAAACGGCAGGAGGTTATTGGGAACAAGCACTCGACTGACATTGAATCTCCTCCTCCTCCTTCGTTTCCTCCTTCTCCTCCTCCTGTTCCTTCTCATCCTCCTCATCCTCCCCCTCCTCCTCCTCCTCCTCCTCTTCCACGCGCATGTATGAGCATCGACCCTCCAGGGAAGTCATGCGGGAACACGTCCGATCTGGGTTCGAATGCTTGTTCTATGTGACCCTCTTGCACGGTGGACAAACTGAACCTGACGCAGTCTCAGATCCTCAAGCCAAACTCCATGTATGTCAACGGTAAGGCCTGGCAGATACTGCTCGTCACGTCATAGGATGCAACTTACCTCGATGCTTGGGCCTCGGTGATACAGCTGGCCACGTCATGGGATGCCATATAACTCAGTGCATGCCATTCCATCCAGTGCTCGGGCATGGCAGGCACTGCTCGCCACGTCATAGGATGCCATCCAACTCAAGAAACGAGGGTTCAAAATGCGATTCGATGACGTTTTGTGCAATACCTGCCAGGCCTTACTGACCGGGCCGTACCGAGGGTACACATACGTCGTCTACAACACCAACGTCACGGTGGGATGGTGCAGCTTGACCACAAGTTGACGCCAGGTCGACCCCGGGTTCACCCCAAGTTGACCCTTATGTTGACTCAAAGTTGGCCCCAAGTTGACCCCAAGTTGACCCTAAGTTGACCCCAAGTTGACCCTAAATTGAACCCAACTTAACCCCATGTTGACCACAAGTTGACCCCGAGTTGATCCCAGGTTTACCCCGGCTTCACCTAGATTGGGTCCAGCGCTTGAAACTAAAATATGACGAGCTGGTTACAAACGTTGCTTTCAACTTCAATTCTAGCCGCTACATGGCGGTGTTGGGCGGGTGGGACATCAACCTGGCGATCCAACCTAGGACTGCGCCGTGGAGGTTCGTCCCCATCTATGTCTACTGGGCGGCTTTCAACTCGCAGGCTAGTGCTGACGCGGCGCGGCCCATCGACATCGTGAACCTGGCAGGGGGTTATTGAGAGGAGGGTCATTGAACAAGTTCACTCCACCAACGTTGAATCTAATCCTTCTCCTCCTCCGCCCCCTTCACCTCGTTTGCCTCCTCCGCCTCCTCCGCCTCCTTCTCCTTCTCCTCCTCATCTTCCTGAGTGTCTGGATTAGCATTCACTCCGAAGGCAAGTCATGTGGGCACGTCCGACCTCGGTTAGAGTGCTTGCTTTCAGTGACCCTCATGACTGGCCAAGAACAACGGCGCGTCGGCAGAGGTACCCGTCAACGAGGACGGCACGGGCGGAAACATGATTCTCGCCGGGTTCACCTCCTACAAGGCCGGCCTGCACTACTCCACCTACGAGGCAGGACCTGGTAGATAGCCCCCCCCATGTCATCCATGGCCGTTTTTTTCAGACCCACGTCTCTTGCGTTTCATGGCATTACCTGATGTGGCTGAGTTCCTTTTGCTCTTTATGTCATCCACGGCATTTCATCCCCTTGTGTATTGTGTTATCTGACGTCCTCTGACATGGCGTGCATGATCTACGACGGCCTTACTCCGAGGGCTCCTCCAGCGCGTACATCAAAGTCCCCACGTCCGACCACCGCTGGTACATCGCCACGGTGGCGGCCATCTTAAAGCAGCAGTTTCCCGCCTACTCCCAGGCATGGGCTTCCACTTGTCCACTTTTGAGCTTAAACGCAAGCTCTTGATGTGGCAATGTCATGGAATTCGGGGATACGCTGGGCGGTTTCAGTGACGGAAACGGCTCAGGTTGAGCCGAAATGTCGACGAGTGTGCGCCCCTTCTTCAAGGGCACGGACCTGGCTCCGCAGACCAGGGCAGCTAACTATTCTGACGATGACACCAATGCGGCTTACTACGCGCCCCCACCTTTGACGTCTTACTACTCCCCACCAATGGCAGGGCAATGCATGTTGGACCGATGAGGCCCACGTTGAAAGCGCTTGGAACTAAGCGCGCTTGAAACTAAAAATATGATGAACCGCTTTCAAACTTTGCTGTCAAATTTAACTTGCGCCGCTACGCAATGATGGCTGATTTTTCGACACCGTCGCCGTCGCCCCCGCCGTCGCCCCCGCCGCCGCCATCACCGCCTCCTGCGAATCAGGATGATTCAACGACACCGTCGCCGTCGCCACCGCCGTCGCCCCCGCCGCCGCCATCCCCGCCTCCTACGAATCAGGCTGATTCCACGACACCGCCGCCGCCCCCACCACCGCCATCCCCGCCTCCTACGAACCAGACTGGCAGGGACTCACACCAGTTGACTCGTTCCCTCATGTAAAGCTCAACCTGGCAGTCTGACTAAAAGCCCATACGCGAAAACTATATCGAAACTCGGTCCTGATTTGTTCGAAAATGGGCTTACATAAGCCAGTTGAGCGGACTGCCTGGTTGTTTGCTCACTGTCAACCAGTGTACATGTTCACACTGGCCACATCCGCCTCCCTGGCCTTACATGGCAGCCCCTTTCAGGTCAACTCGATACCAAACCCGACGCTGGGTTTGAGCTCAAGAGGGAACGAGTGCAAGGCCCTGTCCCCCCCCCGACCTTAAACCCTATACCCGAAACCCTATACCCTATACCCCCTATACCCTAAACCTTAAACCCTAACCCTGAACCCTTGAGCTGACGATGACGATGGAATGAGTGTAAGACCGTGCCCCCGGGCGGCCGCAGACTCCTGAGCCATGATATGGGTACTGTCTACGACCCCAGCCTGGGCGATCACCTGATGGACGGATTCACGAATAAAACTATCGCAGTGGTGTACACCGACTACGAGACTCAGAACAGCGCGACGCTCGAGAACATCACTTGGAGCCCGGGCAGGGGGGTCATTGAGATCAAGCACTCGACCGAACCTGGTTCCCTCCCTCTTCCTCCTCCTCCGCGTATAAGCAATCACCCTGAAGGCAAGCCATGCTCCGATCTCGGTCGAGTGCCAGTTCTCAATCACCCTCCACGCGTCTGTATGAGCATTGAATCTCAAGGTAAGTCATGCTCCGACCTCGGTTCGAGTGCTTGTTCACAATGACCCTCCGGCTGGGGGTTCTCAACGAGCAAACTGGGAAGTACGATACAATGATCAAGCTACGTCTCAAGGCAGGGGGTAATTGAGAATATGCACCTGTCCGACGATGAATAACCTCCTTCACATCCGTGGGTCGGTATTTTGTATGGGCATTCTCCCTGAAGGTGAGTCATGCTCTAATATCAGTTCGAGTGCTTGTTCTCAATGATTCTCTTGCAAGGAGGCGCGGGCGGGAGTCACGCTGTACTGGGCGCATGTCACCGAGAACAACTACTGGAGCGTGCCCATCGGCGCCGAGCCGTCCATAGTCGCAGCGGGCTACACTCAAGGGTACCAGGGAACAGTCCAGGCGTTGGCCAATGGCAGCTTCACGGCGCCCAACAGCACGGACGAATATCCTCATGCCGCGGTGAGCGTTGGATCGCACGAGGCGGGGGGGGTGTTGAGACCATGCACTCGACTGAAGTTGAATGTCTCCTCCTCCCCCACCTCCTCCTCCTCCTCCGCTGTGCGTCTGCATGCGTATTCGCCCTGAAGGTACCAGTACAAGCCATGCTCTGATCTCGATTCGAG
>Ga0307489_10003360_pt1 | contig 10613 bp, 7 predicted proteins | sample SB12metaG_FD_202247 | JGI IMG/M metagenome (GOLD analysis project Ga0307489, IMG submission 202247) | Sea-ice brine microbial communities from Beaufort Sea near Barrow, Alaska, United States - SB 1.2 | ecosystem: Environmental > Aquatic > Marine > Coastal | place: USA: Alaska | collected 2017-05-06
AACACTAATTTTCCTTTTAGTAGTGTTGCGTAGAAGTTCAGTAATGCCGATATGATGATAAAGATAATCGCAAAGCTGGGTTTGCCAATAGCGTTAGCTACATAAAACCCAGCGCAAACACCAATAAAGGTGAGCGCTATGTATAAATAGTTGGCGGTTTTTTCTGAAACTTTTTGACCAACGATTACTTTTTTAGGTTTGTTCACCTTGTCAATTTCGATATCATTAATATCGTTGATTACATTACCACCCGCCGCGATACAAACCGTTGCAATTACTAATGCAATGAAGCTATAGGTGTTTAATCCTAGAGTAATATTTAATGGTTCGAGTAGTGCTAGTTTTACAACGCATTGCACGAGAATTAATAGAAGCAGATTTATTGGTCTGAGGAGTTTTAAAATTGACATATATTACTATGGTTCGAGTATTGGATGTAGTTAGGATGTCTAATCCATTTTTATGCTAATGCTTTTCTTTATTCGGGATCAATCATATTCCAATATACTTCATAAAAATCTTTCTTTTTATTGTTTTTATTCTCAAAGAAGTCAGTAAATAAATTTGTTATGGCTTCTCTCTCCGCAGATGTTTCGCTTAATAAATCTGTTTCGGTATCATCAAATACCATAACGGAAGCGTAGACATGTTTTCTTTCTTCGAGTCCGTTTGTGAGTATTGTATATTCTTTGCCATTAGAAAACAAGTCTATCTTTTCCCACATTAAGATAGGATGCTTTTTGTTGCTTGGATAAATTTCTTTATTCCATTTCCCATACAAATCATACATTACTTTATGTGTATAAAACGATGAGTACACACATTCAAATCTTATTTCATTATATGAAGTAGTATCGTTACCGTTAATAACTAAATATTTTTCATTTAGTACCGCCGTATATTTGTTTTTATAAATTTTCGGACACTTTACTTCTTGTTTTACATTTTGTGTTGAGGAACAACTCAAAATAAAAATAGACATAAAAATTATGTAACCGTTTCTCATAATTAGATGCAATTTGTGTTAATCATACTTCGCACTCGACTCTTCACCCTTCATCCAATTCCCTTGTACCTTGAGTACCTGTTCTACAATATCACGCACGCAGCCTTTTCCGCCGTGTTTATGAGAAATGTAGGCACTGATGGCTTTAATCTCGGCAACGGCATCTTGAGGGCAGCAAGGTACGCCCACGTGTTGCATCACTTCATAATCTGGCAAATCATCCCCTACATAGAGCACTTGATCTTTATAGAGATTGTGAGTGGCCATATACGCTTGAAGCACTTCTGTTTTTTTGTGGGTACCAAGGTGAATGTCTGTAATTCCTAATCCGGAAAGTCGCTTGCGAACGCCTTCATTAGAGCCTCCAGAAATAACTAATACGTTGTACCCGCGATCTACGGCGGTCTTTAATGCGTATCCGTCTTTCACGTTCATGGTGCGGTACAATTCGCCGTTGGTTGTGACCTGCACGGTGCCGTCTGTTAAAACGCCATCTACGTCAAATACGAGTGTGTTTACCTTGTTGAGTAGTACTTTATAGCTTTCCTTCATTCGTTTTGTTATGGGTTTCTAAAATCGCTTTGGTGAGCAACGTATATATGTCTTTTTGTCGGTTGTCGGTCAGTTGGTTAAGATGTCTCGTGATCGTCTGCTGGTCATCTCGTTTTGCAGGGCCAGTTTGTACTTCCTTTGGGGAGCGCGTTTCTATCTTTGCGGCCGTCTCTGAAATAAGAGGTTTTAAGAGCGTAAAATCGAGCCCATGTTCGTTCATTATTTCTTCGGAAATGTGATACAAATGATTCACAAAGTTATTGACAAACACAGCTGCGACGTGCATCTTAGTCCGTTCTTGGCTTGAGATCTCTGTTACGTTTTCTGAAATTGCAGCACCTAGCTTTTTTAAAAGTTCTAGATCATTTGTTTGTGCTGCTTCTACGCAGATAGGAATTTTATGAAAGGAAACTTCGGTGTCTTTAGAAAATGTCTGTAAAGGATAAAATACACCTTTTCTATTTTTGGAGTCTAGCACATCCATTAATACACTGCCCGATGTATGAACGACGAGCCTGTTTGTAAAAGGTAGTTTTTCTGAAATATCTTGTATATGGTCATCTGGTACTGCGATGATGTAGCAATCGACTTGGGTGAGGTCTCTTAGTGAATTAATGTAGTCAATACCATCGTGCTTTTTGTTTAATGAAACAGCACTACGGGAGTATACCTGTGATATTTTCGCGCAAGCTGAACCCGTAAAGGCCTTCACTAAATGTGAGCCTACATTGCCATATCCTAAAATCGTGACGGTAATCATAAAACAAAAATACATATTTAAATAGTGCCACCTATTGGCTTCTACTTTAACTTATTTTTAGTAGATACTTCAAGACTAAACCATCACTTTTGATTATTTTTGCAAAAAAAATAGCACGATGCAAAAGAAGTTAGCTTCCATCCTTTTTTCTACCAGATTAACGGGAACATTATTCATCGTTTTTGCTGTCGCAATGGCCGTCGGGACGTTTTTAGATGCATCCTCAGAAACCTCACCAACTCCTTATTCTAGAGAGATTATATATAACGCCTGGTGGTTTGAGGCTATTATGGTCATCTTCATGATTAACTTTTTGGGTAATATGACGCGCTACAGTTTACACAAGCGCGAAAATTGGTCTACACTTTTAATACATCTCTCTTTTATATTAGTACTGCTTGGCGCTTTTGTTACACGGTATATAGGCTACGAAGGCGTGGTGCATATACGGGAAGGGGAAACTTCAAACGTGATGCTTTCTGAGCATGTGTATCTTAATGTTTTTGTTGATGGAGACTCTGCGGTAAACGGTCAAGCAATGCGAAGAAAATTACAACCTCGTAAGCTTAATTTAAGTGAACGCTTAAATAACAGTTTTGTCATTGAAGACAATTATTACCAGACTCCTTTTACGGTTGCATTTAAAGACTACATAAAAGGTGCAAAAGAAGGATTAGTGGAATCTGAAGAAGGTTCACAATACCTAAAAATTGTAGAAGCCGGTGACGGAAATCGCCACGATCATTATGTAGAGAATGGTACGGTGCAAAATATTCATAATATTCTTTTTGCAGTAAATAAGCCAACAGAGGGAGCAATAAATATTCAATATAACGAAGCGGATGGTTTTACCATTGCAGCCCCTTTTGATGGGAGCTATATGCGTATGGCAGATAGGAAGCAGGGGACGGTTGTCAAAGATAGTGTGCAGCCTTTTGAGCTTAGATCGCTTTATCAAATGGCAGATATGGCCTTTGTAATTCCAGAACCTATGATTACAGGAAAGCAGGGCATTATCAAAGCAACACCTGAAGAGGGTTCTAGTCAAGATGGATTGCTTTTAGACGTATCATCTGGAGGAGAAACAAAAACGGTAGAGTTACTAGGAGGAAAGGGGTCAAGTTCGCCTCCTACAACGGTTACTGTGGGAGATCTTGATGTTATTTTGACTTATGGATCTAAAGAATACACCTTGCCTTTTGATATTACTTTAAATGATTTTATAGCTGATAAATATCCAGGTACAGAGAAAGGATATTCTGCTTTTAAAAGTATTGTGACAGTAACAGATAAGGATGGAAGTAGCAAAGATCAAGAGATTTTTATGAATAATGTGATGGATAAAGATGGCTATCGTTTTTTCCAGTCTGGCTTTGATCCAGACGAAAAAGGAACCATACTGGCTGTAAACCATGACAGATGGGGAACTTGGATTACTTACGCGGGATATACATTATTATATATAGGGTTAATGGCCATACTGTTTGATCCAAGATCGCGTTTTGGATTCTTAGAAAAACAATTGACTAAGATTAAAAAGAAAAAAGCTGCGATGACAGCGGTGTTGTTTATGTTTTTGAGCTTAGGATTGTCTGCGCAGGAAACTCCTAAAGAAAATCACGAAAATCATAATGCCATAATTACGATAGATAACGTAGACGACTTTTTCAAAGAAAATGCAGTAGATAAAGAGCACGCTGCAAAGTTTGCGAAAATGGTGATTCAAGACGATGGTCGAATGAAGCCGGTAAATACCTTTGCAAGTGAGTTACTGCGTAAAGTAAGTTCAGCTAATACGTATGCAGGATTAGATGCAAATCAAGTGTTTCTTTCTATGCTAGAATTCCCGAGAGAGTGGTCGCAAGCAGATTTGATTAAATTGAAAAGAGGGAATGATAGTATTCGTGCTATTTTAGGAGTAGAAATGGATGCGACTAGAATCTCGCTTTTAGATTTATTTGATCCTGTTACAGCACAATATAAACTAGAACCTTATTTAGAGGCTGCGACAAGTACAAATATTCCGAACCAGTTTCAGAAAGATTTTATTAAAGCACACGAGAGTTTTTATCTATTAAACCAGGCCTTGAGTGGAAGTATATTAAAGATTTTCCCTAAGCCAAATGACGATAATAACAAATGGATCGCTGCGGCAGAATTAGGAGAATCAGGACTTAAAGGAAAAGATTCTTTGTTTGTTAGAAGCTACGTGCCGGCATATTTTGCAACACTCGCGCAAGCAAGAAGGACTGGAGATTATGAGCAAGCAAATAAAGTTTTGGACATACTTCATGAATTTCAGACTAAAAATGGAGCCAATGTATTACCATCAGAAAACAAAATAGCCGCAGAGATATTTTACAATAAAGCAGACATTTTTAACCATTTGTATAAGTTCTTTCTATTGGTTGGAGCCTTTATGTTCTTTTTCATCATCTACGGAATTTTTACAGAGAAGAAGTGGCTACAAAAAGCAATCAATATTTGTAAATATATAATGTGGGCATTCTTTGCCTTAATGACAGCAGGGCTTGCGCTACGTTGGTATATTAATGGTCACGCCCCATGGAAAGATGCGTACGAATCTATTATTTATGTAGCCTGGGCAACTGTGTTTTTTGGTCTTGCCTTTGGTCGTAAAAGTGATTTGACCATTGCTTCTACAGCATTTGTGGCTAGTATTATATTATGGGTGGCTAGTAAAAGTTGGTTAGATCCTTCTATTGCTACATTACAGCCAGTACTTGATAGCTATTGGTTAATGATTCACGTGGCGGTTATCGTAGCAAGTTATGGTCCATTTACGCTAGGAATGATTTTAGGAATCACCTCTTTAATACTCATTTTATTGACAAATGAGCGCAACTTTAAAAAGATGGATATTAACCTCAAAGAGTTAGCCGTAATCACAGAAATGGCACTTACTGTAGGTCTTGTAATGCTTACCATCGGAAATTTTCTGGGGGGACAATGGGCTAATGAAAGTTGGGGGCGTTATTGGGGTTGGGATCCAAAAGAAACTTGGGCATTAATAAGTATAATGGTCTACGCATTTGTGATTCACATGAGATTGATACCAGGATTACGCGGACGTTGGGGCTTTAGTTTTGCCGCAATCGTAGCCTACGCATCTATTATGATGACCTATTTTGGTGTGAACTTCTATCTAACAGGATTACACTCTTACGGTAAGGGAGATGTGCCTGCAACGCCTACGTATGTGTTCGTTATTTTAGTACTTATTGCTGTGATCTCTGTAGCTTCTTGGTTTAAGTATAAGAAGTATTATAACAAGTAGAATAGTGGATGTAAGGTTTGTATACAGGCTTGCAAAGTCAAAAGAAATAATAAAATAGATGAATAAAATTAGCTACAAAAAATAGGCATTCCGTTTTACAGTATGGATTCTTATAGCTAATCTCGTTACCTTTTTTGTTGCCTTCTATTTGACAGTAAGTTATGTTGATTTTCCAGGAGTGGAAAATAATACAGGTTTGACTTTATTCTATCTAGGGATTTTATCTAGCTTATTAATACTACTGAGTACTATGTTTATCATTTTTAGTAGTATTAAAAAAGAGAGTGGAAATTATCAATTTTGGACCTCAATAATCGGAATTGTTCTATTTGGAATACTTCCTTTGATCTCAAGTTTTATTTAATTCAATTTGTTGAAACCAATAAATAGCATAATACTTAATTCAAAATAAGCCATGAAAAAGAGGAAGGAGCTTAGATTGTTATTTTATGTTGAGAATTAGCAATTTTAATCAAGAGAGATCTTGGTAGTGAGTTAATAACAATACCTGATTAGCCCTTAACTCTTTTCCTAATTTACCTTTCCTAGTTGTAGATGAAATCTGGTTGAGAATCTACCAAGTTGTAATCTTCTTTTATATGTTCTCTGATCTCCAGTTTTTGATAGAGATCGTTTGTAGCTTCTTCAAGCTCATCTTGAGTTATTTTTAGTTTACGGCCTATCTTCTCGTTAGTTTTTCCTTCAGAGATGAACTGGAGTAATTTAACTTCAAAACCATCTAAGTCATATTGCATAATTACATTTTCAAGGTATACATCTTCAATATGTCTTTCTGTTTTTTGGCGGGCTGTCATTTCTTGTCTTTTAAGGAATATTTTTAATTCTGTCTGTTTGATAAGGTTTTCTTCTTTGATTGCTTTCATTCTATATAAGATAGCGTAGGTAAGTAACAAGACTTCTACAAGCACGGCTCCTTTAATATGAGCTAGTTCGATATGTAAGAATGAAAGGCTTAAAGGCCCTGATAACAAGTAATCCATTGTAAATAATAATGGGAATACTACTGCGAGTACGTATAGCTTAGCATAATTTTTCTGATTGAATAAAAGTACTCCAGTAATAAAGTAAGTCAGCACAACAGCAGACGCTAAAATATTTGAAACAACAGCGAATTGTGCGTTTTCTAAAAACCATCCAGATATAAGGACAATGGTGGCAGCAGAAAAAATACCGGTTGCTAAAAATTTTAACTTAGGATATAATGTATTGATTTTTAAAAAGTGCGAACCAAAAATGGAAGCAGCAATAGCTGCAACTAAAAAGAAGGAAGCTTTCACAATTTCTATATGCTGTAGATTATTCATATCAAAGAAAGCTAGTAGGCCGTCACTGAAAAATAGAAATGCTGTTAATGCTACTAAAGAGCTGGCGTAGGCTAGATATATCTTTTCATCAAATAATAAAAAACTGACGAAATTAAATAATATGAGTAGCATAATTACTCCATAAAATAAGCCTTGCCAAAACCCACTAATGTATATATCTGAAATTTCAGGAACTAGCAAAGAAGCTACAGCTACATCTTTTTTAGAAGACCTTGTCTTTCTCTCTTTAGGTTTAACTACGTTTTTTTCTACGTTTGGATTCGCCGGAGTTAATGATACTGATTGACTTGTAACATGTTCATCTATCAATGCAGATGGTGTTAATGCCAACACTTGGGCTGTATTTAGCGCTTTAGATTGGTCATTTTCCGTTTTAACAACAGCACCATTCATTGTGAAGACTGAAGTCAATAATAGGAAGAGGACAAATATAGGGGTGTTCATCTGTATCATAATAAGTAGGTTTCATTTTCCTTGGGGATGACAATATACAACTTAAATGTATTTCACCTTGATAAAATGCATTTAATCGATGAAATACACGTTTTATTGTGATTTGTTCACCTTTTATTGTTAAAAATAGAATTCAACAGCAAATTTTTTAATGATTATTATTTTCGCGTAGGCTAAAACAAAACACAAAAAAATCGCCTTCACTATGTAATAATGAAGGCGATCTTTATTGTAAAGTGGGTTCAATTATTTACCTACCATATTTTCTGGTTTAACCCATTGGTCGAATTCGTCTGCGGTTAAATAGCCTAGTCTGACCGCTTCTACTTTGAGCGTTGTCCCATTCTTGTGAGCAGTATTTGCAATTTCGGCAGCTTTGTAATACCCTATTTTTGGGTTTAAAGCAGTAACTAACATTAAGGAGTTGTTTAATTGCTTTTCAATTACGGCTGCATTAGCTTCGATACCTTGTGCGCAATGCTCATCAAAAGAAGCACAGGCATCGCCTATCAATTGTGCAGACTGAATCATGTTTGCCGCCATCATAGGTTTAAATACGTTAAGTTCATAATGTCCTTGCATTCCTCCAACGGCGATCGCCATATCGTTGCCTATCACTTGTGCACAGACCATCGTCAACGCTTCACATTGAGTAGGGTTTACTTTTCCTGGCATAATAGAAGAACCCGGTTCATTTGCGGGGATAGAGATTTCGCCAATTCCACTACGAGGGCCGCTTGCGAGCATACGAATATCGTTTGCAATCTTGTTAAGAGAAACGGCCAATTGTTTTAAAGCTCCGTGAGATTCTACAATCGCATCATGAGCAGCTAATGCCTCAAACTTATTCTCTGCGGTAATAAAAGGTAGCTCTGTGAACTGTGCGATATAAGCCGCTACTTTTACGGAGTATCCTTTAGGTGTATTGATTCCTGTCCCTACGGCGGTACCACCTAATGCTAGTTCGCTTAAGTGAGGTAAGGTATTGTTTAGGGCTTTTAATCCGTGTGCTAGTTGGGAAGCGTAACCACTAAACTCTTGTCCTAAGGTTAGGGGAGTTGCATCCATCAAATGTGTACGCCCTATTTTTACTATGTTGTCAAACTCTTTAGTTTTTGCAACCAGGGTTTTATGCAATTGCTCCACACCGGGAATTGTAACTTCTACCAGTTTTTTATAAGCAGCAATGTGCATTCCTGTTGGAAAAGTGTCATTTGAAGATTGTGATTTATTTACATCATCATTAGGCGCTAAAGTTTTCTCTCCTTCACCGACCGTTTTTCCTGCTAATTGATGTGCTCTATTTGCAACCACTTCATTCACATTCATGTTGCTCTGCGTACCAGAACCTGTTTGCCAAATCACCAACGGAAACTGATCATCGTGCTTTCCGTCTAGAATCTCGTCACATACTGTTGCGATTAAATCTCTTTTTGCTTCGTCAAGAACTCCTAGCTCGCAGTTTGTATAGGCAGCAGCTTTTTTTAAATATGCAAATCCGTAAACCACCTCTAGCGGCATAGATGATGGTGCTCCAATTTTAAAATTATTTCGAGAACGTTCTGTTTGAGCGCCCCACAGTTTATCTGCAGGAACTTGAACCTCACCCATCGTGTCTTTTTCTATTCTATATGTCATGTCTTCTTTTGTTGTGTTGTTAAAGGCTGCGAATTTAGGGAATTCTTGTTAAAAAAGTTTGTGGTTTGTTGTTTATGGTTTAAAGTTCTGAATGCACAAAAGCGATCTCAAATAATACTATTTTAGATGATTTCTTCGGAAATAATAGTCACGTCCAGAATATTTCTGACGAAACAAAAGTCGTACATCGAAAATCGCTATTTATTGCCACTGTTACTTTGTAACCGCTTTCACTTCTTCCAAAGTCACCATCTCATCTTGCGTATTTCCCCAGGTATTCATAATATAGTTCATTACATCTGCGGTTTCTTGATCTGTGAGACCAAGTGGTGTCATAATGCCATCATACGTTTTACCACTCACTTCTATTTCTCCTTTGAGTCCGTACTTGACAGCATGGATGCTCTCTGTTCTTTTATCTACTAGCCAGTCTGATCCTACCAAAGGTGGAAAACTTCTACCAACGCCTTTTCCTTTGGGTCTATGGCATTGATTGCAGAAATCCTTATAAACTATTTTACCATCAGTGATGCTTTTTTCTAATGGGGTTTGTGACTTCTCATTGTAACTTGTGGTGTCATCCTTCTTTTTGTCCTTGCTGCCGCAAGCTAGAAGTAGTAGGGATAGGGTAATTATGGTTAGTGTGTTTTTCATTTTAAGTCTTGTGATTGGATTGATGTAATGGCCGTTTGCTGCATTTCGACTAGTTTGGTTTGATAGGTTAATTGGTTTGGATTTAACTAGCAGGCATAATCCTAACAATCCCTTCACCTTCAACTGCGATATAAATAAAACCATCTGGACCTTGTTGTACGTTGCGCACGCGGCCTATATCTTCTGCTACTTTTATTCTTTCAGTTACCTTGTTGCTATCTAGTTTAAGCAGTTCTACATAATTAAATTTTAAGCTTCCTACCATTAAGCCACCCTTCCAATCTGGATATGTATCTCCAGTAACAAAAGTCATCCCACAAGGAGCGATAGAAGGTACCCAATAATAAATAGGGTCTTCCATTCCTTCCATTTTTGTTTTGTCAGTAAACTTGGTGCCGCTATAATTCACGCCATAAGATATAATGGGCCAGCCGTAGTTTCTTCCCTTTTTAACGATGTTTACTTCGTCACCACCTTTTGGGCCGTGCTCGTGGATCCAGATCTCGCCAGTATCTGGATGTTGATCCATTCCTTGAGGATTCCTATTTCCGTAGGTATAGATTGCTTTTTTAGCGCCGGCTTCACTCACAAATGGATTGTCATCTGGAATACGACCGTCATCGTGTAAACGGTAAATTTTCCCACCATCTCTTGTTTTATCTTGCGGATTAGTATCTCTATCCCCACGTTCGCCTATAGAAAAATATACATATCCTTTACCGTCAAACTCAATACGAGATCCAAAATGCTGCCCACGCGTTGTGTTAGGTGTTGCTTTATAGAGGTCTTCAATATCTGTTAAGTCGCCATCCTTAAGTTTTGCACGACTTAATTTTGTGTGACCACCATCGCCTTCACCTTCGGAAGAAGCGTAGGTAAAATAAATCCAACCATTTGTTGCATACG
>Ga0307489_10003361_pt1 | contig 10612 bp, 16 predicted proteins | sample SB12metaG_FD_202247 | JGI IMG/M metagenome (GOLD analysis project Ga0307489, IMG submission 202247) | Sea-ice brine microbial communities from Beaufort Sea near Barrow, Alaska, United States - SB 1.2 | ecosystem: Environmental > Aquatic > Marine > Coastal | place: USA: Alaska | collected...
GAAGCGCGACTGCACCTCCCGCGGCTTGTGCTTCTGTGGCTTGACGGCGCCGATGGAGTTGGCGCCGGGCTGGCCGCCGGACAGGACCGGACTCGGGGTTCGCTGTTTAAGTCAATCGGGGTTGACCGTTTAACGCAACGTGTGTCAGTCCCTACTCGGCAGCAATGAGCACAGCGGCGGCGGTGGCAGTGGTTTGCTAGTGCACTAGCAGCAAAGAGTGCGGGGACGCCACGTGAGGCCCTGCCACCTAGACCGAGCCCCCAGTTATACTCCACCGCCGCCGCCGCCACCGCCGCCGCCGGGCTGCCCCGCTTCGCGCCGGCGCTTGCCGGGCGCGGCGAGCTTCGGGGCGACTCCATACCAGTACCCGCGCGAGGCGACTGCTGCCCCGCTGCCGCCGTCGCAGCTGGTGAGTTGGCGCTCGCCGGGCGCGTCAGGGTTCGGGGCGACATCGCACCAGTACCCCTGTCGGATGATTGCTGCCCCGTCGCCGCTGCCGCCGAGGCTGAGTAGGCGAAATGGGTGGCGGACGTGACGCCCCCCCGGGAGCTAGGGCCTGCTAGACATTTCTCGCCACGTCATCGGCACGAATTTTGAACCCTCATCTCTTTAATCGAAACGGCATCCTATGACGTGTTGAGCGTCATCCATCCCCGGGGGGGTGAGTACATAGTGTACTGTTGCTCGCCACATCATCCGATGTATGTTGAATCCACGTGTATCGAGCTATACGGCATCCTCTGACGTGGCGAGCAGCGTGTGCCAGGCCCTACCGTGGGCTGGCCATGGGCAGGCCAGGGTGCACGGCCGGTCGGTCGGTGAAGGAGGCCGGCCTGAAGGGCACCGCCGGCGACACGGCGGTGGGGATGCGCGCCGCCGCCGCGGGCGGGGATGCGGCGGCGGGAGGGGAGTAATCCACCCAGTGCACCCCTTGGCGGATGTGATTGGTGTGCGAGTCGTGGTAGGTGATGTTGTTGGAGTGTTGGGTGACGCTCACGGTGGAGGGGGAGCGGTTGCTGTGGGTATCGTGGTAGGTGATGTGGGAGTGTTGGGTGGTGGTGGCCGGGATGTTGGAATGTTGGGTGGTGGTGGCCGGGGAGCGGGAGAAGAGGTCGCGTTTGGACTCCGGGGCGCGGCGGGGCGACGTTTGCGAGCCCCAGGGGACGACGAAACCCTGCGGCGGCGGCGGGGGAGGCTCCTCACTGTGGGCGTACCCGCCGCACGGCAGAGGCTTACACTCGTCCACTTTTCAGCTAAACAAAGGCACTTCTTGTTGGATACGTTGGATGTTTCAGTGCAAAACGGCTCAGGTTTAGCCGACAAAGTGGACGAGTTTCATCCCCTGCCGCCTACGCGCTGCATCGCCGGTGACCGCGGCGGCGTCGTCGCGCGCGTTTGCGACCGCGGCAGGGTCTTCGCGCGCGTGTGCGTTTGCGAGCCGTAATGCGACGGCCATAGTGCGGGCTGCTGCTGCGGCGGCTGCTCGAATTGGACGAAGGTCCCGCCAATATGAAGCATCGGCGCCGGCGACGAAGTCCGCGCGCGCGCGGCCGCCGCCGCCGCCCTCTCCTTCTCCCACTGCAGGTTCTGCCACCCCGCCGCGCCGGGCATGGGCATGGCAGTCCCTCGCTGCAGGGGCGCATCAATATGTTGACATCGAGTTGAGGAATTGCGCAGCAATTTGAAAACTGTTAATCATATTCTAGCTTCAAGCGAAAGCGAGGTCAACCCGGGGCAATGCACATGCACCGCGCGGGTATGGGTCCTACCAGGGGGTTGGTGGCTGGGCGAGTGTCGGACGACCACCGGGGAGGCACTCGTGCGCGCCGCGGGGGCATTCACGGTAGGCATCATCCCTGCAGGCAGGTCACATGCCGGGGAGGCGCCATTGCTGAACCGACGAGGGGAGATGCGGCCGTGCGCTGAACCGCCGCCGCCGCCCGATGCTGGTCGATGGGGGACGCCCTCATCGAAGCGAGCGGGGCCGCGGAACGGACTGCCGCCCCCTGGAGGCGTGGGCATTGGTGCTGTGGCGCTGGCAACCTCGCGCTCCCGCCAAAGATGCACTCACAAAATCTTATGAAAGCTGCGCGTATCCATTCGATTGGCCGCGGCGCGAGATGCCCCCCTTCGGATCCGCGCCGACATCCCCCAGAAGGCGCGTGCCGAAGTCGCGAAGATGGTCCAAGGTGCCGCCGGGGATCCCACACCACACAACGGACACGCGCCCATCTTCGGAGCGACTGAACCGCCCCGAAGTTTCGTATCGGCGTCGTTGTTAGCCACCGCCACACGCACAAACCAACAGGCAGCATGTCTAACGGTGCCACCAACGGTGCCACCAACGGGGGCGCGGCGGAGCCCATGAGCCAGAAGCTGGCGACCCCGGTAAGTGCCATCCCCCTTCCGGCGACGCCCCGCGCCCGCGCCTCGCCGTGCGCTCCCCGTGGCGCGCGACGTCCGCGGGGTGCCGGGTTGTCCGCGGAGCGCAACGGCGCCGTCTCGCGCGCGACTCTCGCATCCTAACGTGGCAAACCACGCGGGGCAACTGTGCAATGCCATCTGCCATCTTTTGACTTTGCCGCGGCACTTTTCAGAACTTTTCAGTCGGTCACCGTTTTTGTAGTTGTCGCGCACGTTTCGCTAGATCGCGCGCGCGGAAGGAGCGAACACGGCTTGCTTCGTCTTCAGACTCGGTATGGGGTGAACGCAAGGCCGCCCGGGCGAGTGTCAGGGCGCCGGGGCCGGGGCGCATCCGCACAACGCGGCAACGTGGCGCCGTATTTCGCCATTTCTCTGCCCCGGAATTCGCCTTTCGAGCTGTCATTCGCCATCAACAACTCCTCGGGACGCGCGTGATCGCTATGCTCCCTCACCTGATACGGCTTCCCTGACTGATCGAGTGTAGTCAATATGCACGCCACTGCCGCCGCTGCGCGCCCCGCTGTTGCCGCCGTCCAGGGCCTGACGCGGCATCCAATGGGCCCTGACTGTTTGCTCCCAGTGCACAGCTGTGATTCACCTCAACCATCCATCGCTGACGTACACACCGCTGCTACCCCTCCCCGCTCCCCTTCCCTCGTACAGAACATGCCATTCCGGTGCTACCTCGGGTACGACAGCCACGAGGACATCACCTTTGAGGTGCGCGCCCCGCAGATCCCACGGATCTCAGGCGACCCACTCGGTTCCCCTACGGACCTCCAACTGGGTGCCTAGCTACCGCAGGAGCCCGCAGTGCCAGCATGCGAGCGGCAGTGAGAGCACACTGAGAGCGCATTACAAGCACACACTGCACTGCTTGACACGCATTCCACCCCGCGAGCGCATTGAGGGCACACTGAGGGCACACACTATAGACTGCACCGCACTGACTCCCCGTTCCTCTCCAACCCCCACAGGTGGCCAAGTACTCCATGGAGAAGCACTCGTCGGTGCCCATCCAGGTGAGCCCGTTGACCCGACCCACTACAATCAACCACTACTACTCATAACATGTACCGGTATTCCATGTGTGGTGCATCATACCCATACTCCCCTCAACCCATAGGATGTGATGATAGTCAATGTTTCATCCGAAATTCTGTGACGATACTTCATTTCCCAAATAAAGTCTTCAAAGTTCTCTGATCCTTCGAACCCCGCTTGTCAAAGTGATCCCGGCAAGCTATCAATGCAAGACTAACGCAAAGCATGCCGTTTATAATATGCTTTCAGGTGATCCCGCTGAAGCGCGCTGAGTTGCGAAAGCAGGTAGGGGAGGGACAAGTAGACATTACCCGCCTCTACATCGGCTGCCATTTGACTCCACAATTGTCTGCCACGTCGATGACACGCATATTGAACCCTCGTTTCTGGCGTTCGCGTTGAGTTGCATCCCATGACGAGGCGAGCAACATCAACCCGGCCCTACACGCAGGGCTTGTACAAGCGGCAGCAGGACCCGAAGCAGAGCACGGAGTTCACGTACTGCCGTTTCTTCGTGCCGTACCTCAACAACTACAAGGCAGGTATCGTTCCGCCCCAACCTGACTTGTCTGTTTGCCCGCCATGTACCAGTGTACCTGCACACTCCTGTCGCTTCCTGAAACAAGCCAGGTCCCTTCCCAGCCCAGCTGACTGCTCGTTCATGGTGTACCGGTGTGCCCGCGCACACCCGCCGCATCCTCCTCCCCGGCCTGGCCACTTGCGCCCTAACTGTTTGCTTGTGTACCGGTGTACCTGCACACACTCGCCGCATCCTCCTCCCTGGCCTGGCCACTCGATCCGCTCTGTCCCTAAAGCCACTCACGTTACCAAGAATCCCGAGTTGAGACCTTCGAGATGCTCAAGTTGAGCTGAGGCGGGGACTGTGTACAAGGCGCTACAACAAGGGATGGGCGCTGTTCGCGGATGACGACTTCCTGTGGCTGGGCGACGTGGCCGAGCTGCTGGACCAGGCGGGGGCGCGCCGCTGGTCCTCTGAACTTCTCGCTCGCTCGTTCCTTACCCGTACACACGCCTGGCCACCACTTCCCTCACTGCTCGCTCGTGCTGTACCGGTGTACCCGTACGCACTCGCCGCATACACCTGCTCCTCGGCCATGGTTTCTTCAGTGCTCGCTCATAGTTGCTCGTCCATTTCCCTGACTGCTCGCTCACGGTGTACCGGTGTACCCGGTACTCGTGCACATCCTCTGCCCCGGCCTGGCCACCAGTTCCCTCACTCTTCGCTCACGGTATACCGGTGTACCCCTTACTCGTCCACACTCGCCGCATCCTTCTCCCTGGCCTGGCAACTCGTCCCCTGACGGTGTGATCATGGTATACCGGTGTACTTGCACACACTCGCCGCATCCTCCTCCTGGGACCGACCTGAGTTCCCTTCCCTCTTCACCTCAACTAGTCTTCGGCCACGGGTATTCGAAACACGCTCAAGTTGAGCTGGCGTTGGATCTGGAGTGTGGCCCTGCTCGCAGGTGGACGACAAGTACGCCATCATGTGCGTGCAGCACGACTACGCGCCCACCGTCAACGTCAAGCTTGCTGGCAGGGCCTCATGCGCCGCGTCCGTAGTCACCTTCGTCTCATTGCGTACCCGCATCCACTCGCCGCATCCTCCTCCCTGGCCGGACACGGCTCCTTCGTCTCATTGTGTACTCGTACACAGTAGCCGCGTCTCAGGGTACCTGAACATACTTGCCGCATCCACCTCCCTTGCCGGACACGACGTCCTTCGTCTCATAGTGTAGCCGTACACACTCGCCGCATCCTCCTCCCTGGCCTGACGCGACGTCCCCTGACAGCTCACGTCATCACACGTTAACACCTCAAACACGCTCGCGCTGCGCCAACATGGGAACCGGTGTTCGGCCCTGGTCGTGGGCGTAAAGCAGGAGAACTACCCGCGCAAGAACTGGAGCTCCATGGTAGGGTGGTACAGGTCGACTCCGGGTTGAAACTGGGGCTTGACCCTGGGTTGACCCTGAGTTGACCCCGGGTTGACCCCGGGTTGACCCCGGGTTGACCCTGGGTTGACCCCGGTTTGACCGCGATTGGTTTCCCCGCTTGAATCTGAAATATGATGAATGCTTTCAAACTTTGCTTCCAAATTCCACTAGCGCCCCTACACCATGGTGCTGTACAACTGCGGACACCCGGCCAATCAGGGGCTGGACCTGGACATGATCAACCGCGAGGGCGGCAGGGCCCCCCACAGTATGCTCGTAGCGCACCGGTACACGCCGTGTGTCTCTGCACTGTTTGTTCGCGCATGGTGCACTTGTACACCATTGCCGGCGCCCAAACCCAAACCCTAAACCCTAAACCCTAAACCCTAAACCCTAAACCCTAAACCTGATGTCCCTAGAGGCGGGCGCGTTCCTGCACCGCTTCAGCTGGATCAAGGACGACGCTCTGATCGGCAAAATCGACTACGAGTGGAACTTCCTGGTAGGGCCCGGCGGATCTTGCTCGCCACGTCATCCAACTCATGTTGAACCCTCGTCTCTGGAGTAAAATAGCACCCTATGATGTGGCGAGCATTTTAACCCTCGACTCTTGAGCAAAATAGCACCCTATGATGTGGCGAGCATTATATTGCTCGCCACGTCTTCCAGCTCACTTTGAACGTTCGTCTCTTGAGCAAACGGCACCGAATGACATGGCGAGCACTATGCGTCAGGGCCCTACTTTCTGGTGGAGTGGTACAAGCCGTACCTGGAGGGGCGCATGCCCAAGGCAGGGACCCTTACACATCGACCTCCCCCGCCTCATAGTGTGTAACCTCCCCCTCGTAGTGTACCCGCATATCATGACCTCCTCCGCATTGTTTAATCGTACGCGTTGGCCTCCCCCTCCTCATTGTGTACCCGTATACAACCTACACGTCCACGTTCACCTCCCCTTTCTCAGTGTGTACCCGTACAGGTTACAGATTGACATCATGCCGTGACTTGGCTTTGCGTCACCCAAGTGACCCTGGCCCAAGGCGATCCACTACACGGAGGGCGGGCCGTGGTTCCCGGACTACCGCGGCACGGACTACGCCAAGGAGTGGTTCCAGTTCATGAAGGAGTACGAGGCCACCCTCAAGGCGGGGCCGTTATACTCTCCACAACCGTTCTCGCACTGTTCGCACACCGTTCTCACAACCATTGTTACCGCGACTACTCTCACAACCGTTCTCCACCGTTCTCGCAACCATTCTCACAACTGTTCTCACAACCGTTCTCATACTGTTCCAACAAACATTCTCAAAACTGTTCTCAAGCCGTTCTCGCAACCATTCTCACACCGTTCCCGCAACCATTTTTACACGCCTTCACTACCGTTATCACACCGTTCTCGCAACCATTATCACAACCGTTCCGGCCCTGGCTCGCGGTGCCGCGCGAGCTGTGCCCGTTCGAGCGGTACACCCAGAAGGGCGCGCCGATGCTGGAGGGGTACGCCAATACCGGCGAGGCCTGGGAATTCGTTGCCCACAGCAGCTGAGCGGTGAACGCCCACGCGTGCGAGTAGTGATCGGTGAACATGGGGAGGGAATCGGAAGGGAAACACATGCGACGCGGGCTGGCGGGGAGCCCCCCACGCCTGAGGGGTGAGCGGAAGCACGAGGGACGCGGGGAAACGCGAAGGTGGTCTACGGGGGGTCAGAGGGTGATGATGAAGAGAACGGAGAACGGAACCGGGAAATGGAAGGGGGTGCCTGGGAGAACAGGGTCACCGGGTCACCGGGAAACACCCGATTATGATATTTTAGCGGGGACACAGCAGAAGGTCCGCGCGCGCGGCTTCTGCGATCAACGCGAGTGCAACTCGCAACATTTGATATGTGTCACAGCGTGTGAGAATGTAGATCCATCGGATTGGAGAACGAACAAACGAGCGGCAGTAGGTGAGATGCATCCTAGCGGCATCTTTCAACTTTACTTTATAATCATTTATGCAATTTAGTCTGACATATTCAGCCGGTGCAGCAGCAGCCCGTTTTTCGCCGAAGCGTCCCGCGCCCACCGCCCCATGCGCGGCTCCTGCCCCATGCCCGCCAGCAGAAACCGCCCGCTGGACGCGATGGCCAGGGCGTTAACAAAGCCGCGCGCTGGGAGGCACCACAGCGGAGGGCCTTACACTCGTTCCCTTTCCGGCTCAACCTGAACGTTCGTTCATGGGGTACTGTAGAACCCGTACACACTCGCCATATCCCCCTCCCTGGCTTGGCCACACTGGTACATTACATGCGAGCAGTCAGGTAAAGCCCTGCGGCGAGCGCGTACAGCTACACCGGTACACTACGAGCAAGCAGTGATGTGAAGCCCTGCCACAGTGGCATGAGCTGGCGCCCCGCGTCCTCATTGACGCGCCACAGGCGGATGGCGCCGTCGCCGCCACCGCTGGCGCACAGGTCCGTGCCAGGCGCCGCCGCCTAGGGACTGATGGATAGTGCACGCCGCATCATAGGATGTCATTTAATCCAAGAGACGAGGGATCGAGGTGCGTTTGATGACGTGGCGAGTCCTATCCATCAGTCCCTACCGCCGCCACCGTGTTCACCCACCGCCCCGCGTTGCTCACGTCCAGCGGCGCCGACGCGGACGTCGCGCTGACGCCGCACAGCTCCTGCGCCGCGACCCGCGACTCCACCGCCGCCGTCAGCTCGTCGCCCGTAGCGAACTTGGGCGGTGTCACCCCGTGCCCGCTGCCCTGCAGCCCGCCGAAGCCCACCGACAGGGCCTGGCTACGAGTTTAGGGTTTAGGGTTGGGGTTCATGGTTTAGGTTCCAGGGCCCAGCTAATAGTTCCGGCTTCAGCTCAATGTCAGCATCTGTCGAATGTTCCTATTAAGTTGGGAACATTCGAGTGGTTTCAGTGGTTTCAGTGATAGAAGCGTTGGCGAGTGCTGCCATGAGGTGTGAGGCAGTAAAAAGTCTCCTCGGTCGAACTGCTCAGTGGAAGTATTAACTCATCACTGTGTAATCTCAGGGGATTGACAGATTGTAATGAATGAATCATCAACGCGCTTTCGAACAAAGAGCAAGTAAAACAAAACGAAAAATACCGACAAGGAAAAGTAAACCGACAGTTCAAAAACTTCCAGCAAAGTAAAAACAGTAAAACTGTGTGAGTAATTTTCGGACAGCGCGCGATGGGGGACAGTGGTGGCGACACTAGTGCCATGGCCGCTGCCCCCGGCTCCGCGCGACGGGACCCGGCACGCCAATGACACATAGACTGTGCCGCGGCGCGGTGATGTGGCCACGTTATGACTCGATCTCTCTCCACACGCCGCCGGGGCGACGCAACGAAAAGCGTTCTTAAGGACGTGGCTGATTTCTCTGAATTACTGAGCTGGACAGAACTGGCCTGTGTGCAAACTGTGCGGGGATACCGTGTCAGGCCATGGAGGAGGAGGCGGCGAGTTTGAACTGTTACACTATGCGCAAACATTGCGGGGACGCCGTGTCAGTCCCTGAACGGCGGCAGCAAGCAAGGCTTGTGATGCAGCCGCGGCAGTGGTGTATGGGTGCACAACGAGCAAACAGTGCGGGGACCCTTGGCGTGCCATCACCGTGGTAGGGGTACAAAGGTGCACACATTGAAGGATTGAGCGATGACAGCCCTGCCGTGGACACCCCCCCAGCTCATGACCGCCCTCTTCCTCGTGGTGCTCCACAGCGCCACGGTGCCGTCATCCGACCCCGTCAACCACGTGTCCGGCCCGGTGAAGCAGCAGGACTCCAGCTGCCCCGCGCCCGGGTTGGGGCGGAAGATAGGGCCTGGCAGATGTTGCTCGCCATGTCATCGAACGCACATCGATACCTCGTCTGTGGGTTGAAATGCAATCTATGACGCGGCGAGCTCGCCACGTCATCCAACGCTCTTTGAACCCTCGTCTCTTGAGTGACGAGGCATCCTATGACGTGGGGGGCAACATCCCCAAGGCCCTACCGGAAGATGAGCTGGCTGTCCTCCGCCACCTTCCAGAAGCGGCACGTGCGGTCGCGCCCCACCGTCACCACCCGCTCCTTGCGCTGCGGCGCCACCGCCATCACGTCCGACTGGTGCCTCAAGATAAGGCCGTACACAGAGCTCCCTGTTGCGCTCAATTGTCTTTTAAATGAAGCAGCGTACGCTCCTACGAGTTGTGCAGGTAAGATGGCATGGTGACGGGGGCTCATATGAGGCTCGTAGCGTTTGAGTTGGGTGGAATCCACACAATAGTTTAAGTCGCCAAAGGGTATAATCAACGCCGCCGTCACTGTCATACCGGTACAATGTCCGGAACAAAACTGATCATGTTGGGAAAGTAGTGTAAGGCCCTGCCCGAACAGCGTGTCCACGTACGCCATGTCATCCAGGCTCCACACCTTGAGCGTGCGGTCCGAGGACACCGAGAACATCTGGCCGGTGCCGCGGCGGATGGCCAGGCTGGTCACCGCGCCGCGCAAAAGGGTCATTGAGAACAACCACTCGACCAACGTTAAATCCATGAACCGAGTCTCCTCCTCCTGCTTAGTCTCCTCCTCTTGAGTACCCTCCTCCTGTGTCTACTCCTCCTCCTCCTCCTGAGTCTCGTTCTCCTCCGAGATCGAAGCATGACTGACCTTCAGGGTGAATGCTCGTACAGACACGGGGAGGAGGAGGAGGATATTCAGTTTCGGTCGAGTGCTTGTTCTCAATAAACCCCCTGCCGCGGTGGCTGGCAAACTCCATCACGTGCTTCATCGACCGCGTGTCCCAGATGTGGATTCGCTTGTCTGTCCCCGCCGTCGCCAGCAGGTAGGACCTGGCAGACAGTAATCGCCACGTCATGGGCTGCCCTGTAACTCATGATACCAGAGTTCACAATGCGCTGGATGACGTGGTGGGCAAAACGCCAGGCCCTGCTCGCTACGTCATAGGATGCTAAGTAACTCAAGATACCAGGGTTAACAATGCGCTGGATGAAAAGGCGGGCACTATCTGCCGGACTGTACCAGCATGTGCCGCTCGCCGCTGACCGCGCAGCACAGCAGCGTGTGGGCGCCGCAGCGCGGGGGCGCCATGGGCCCGCCGCCGCCCTTGGACGGGTCCAGGACCATGTGGTAGGGGCTGATGCATAGTGCTCGCCACGTCATTGGATGCCATTTGAC
>Ga0307489_10003362_pt1 | contig 10610 bp, 10 predicted proteins | sample SB12metaG_FD_202247 | JGI IMG/M metagenome (GOLD analysis project Ga0307489, IMG submission 202247) | Sea-ice brine microbial communities from Beaufort Sea near Barrow, Alaska, United States - SB 1.2 | ecosystem: Environmental > Aquatic > Marine > Coastal | place: USA: Alaska | collected...
AGAAATGTTAAAAACAATATCAATGCAAAATACTTAGATTTAGCTTTTTATACAGATGAAGAGACTTGAACTCTTACGCCAAAGACACGAGAACCTAAATCTCGCGCGTCTACCAATTCCGCCACATCTGCAAAAATATTTTCTATGAAAGGTTCGGGCAAGGAGGGATTCGAACCCCCGACACCGTAGTTCGTAGCCACGTGCTCTAGTCCACTGAGCTACAAGCCCTGAAAAGGTATAGGTATACTTTACTCATAGAAGAGAGCTCCCCAGGTAGGACTTGAACCTACGACCCATCGGTTAACAGCCGATTGCTCTACCACTGAGCTACTGAAGAACTTCTCTTAGATTATAGGCAAATCCTTCTATTGAAGTCAAGCTCACATAAAAAACTATTATTTTAGCGAGCAAACCAGCCATAACTGTGTAAACCAGAACCAAAAAGATTCACACCAAGATAACAAATCCATACAAAGAAAAAACCGACAGAAGCTAAGATAGCTGGCCGTTTTCCTTGCCACCCATAAGTGATTCGAAGATGTAAATAAATTGCAAAAATAAACCAAGTAATTAAGGCCCAGGTTTCTTTTGGATCCCAACTCCAATAAGAACCCCAAGCTTCATTAGCCCATACAGCACCAGATAAGATTCCAAGGGTCAATAATGGAAAACCAATACCGAGAGTCCTATAGCTAAGTTGGTCTAAAATTTCGGTTAATGGTTTCGTTGCATTATCCTTTATTGAAACTGGTTTTTTCGGAATAATTAAAAAAACTAATGCCATTAAAGATCCTGCTAATAAAGCGGCATAACTAAGCATCATAATACTTACATGCATCATTAACCAATTCGACTTTAAAGCCGGTATTAAAGGTGCAATTTCTTGCATTTGTGCAGGTAAGCTTAATGCTGCAAAGCCACTAATAAATAATAATAAAGGGGAAAAAATAATACCTACAATATTTTCCCTTGTTGGCATACTTTTTTCAAGAAAAATATGAACAAGGCTAAGTGCCCATGCTAGAAAAATAAGGGATTCATACAGATTACTTAATGGAAAATGACCTGAACTAATCCATCGACATATAAGTAAACCCGCTGAAAATAAATTAGCTAATACAACCCCTACAAAACCTAAGTTGTTTAATTGGGCTCCAAAGGTTTTAGACTGGACAAAAAAAGCTGCTCTAAACCAATATGTTAACATTGTTAAAAAGAAGCACCCAAAAGAAAAGTTACCTAAAAGGTTTTCTATTTTTAAAAGAATCATAAAACATAAACAAAAAAATTTTTTTTTATCTTTTCAAAAACATAGGATCGCTTTCTTGCGATGCGTTAATTGGTACATTTATATTTTGTTCTCGCTTTGCAAGAACAACAACACCAATAAGTGCAATCAGAAGAAGAACCGAAACAAGTTCAAAAGGGAAAAGAAAGTCACTAAAAATATGTCTACCGATAAAGTAGACTGTATTAGTAACAGGTACAAAAGGTGGCGAAGGCCACAATGTAGCCCCGATCGCTTTTGTTAATAAAAAGAATAATCCGATCGATGCACCACCTTGAAGAACCCAAAAAAAGTTTTTATTTTGGGTTGTTGGTCTTGTTACACGTGCGTCTGCATCAACAAGCATAATTGCAAACAGGATAAGAATATTAACCCCACCAACATATAAAAGGATTTGTGCTGCAGCTAAGAAATCTGCATTTAATAAAAGATAAAAACCTGCAACTGAAACTAATGTTATTCCTAAAAAAAAAGCAGCATAAACTAGGTTCGGAAGTAGAATAACTCCAAGTGAACCAGCTATAGCTATAAAACTAAAAATCGAAAAAAATAACTCTTGAATATTTTCGAGACTACTCATAGCAAAAACTCCTTAAAACAAAAATAAGTTAATTCTACGGAACTTGAAAAACAAGAAAACCAACAAAACTGATTAAAACAAATAGTATTGTAGAACCATAAACTTGAAAACGACCTGTTTCTGTATAGCGAAGTCCTTCTCCACTAAAGAATACAAAAATTCCAGCAAAGTTAACTAAACCATCAATAAAATATTGATCGAAAAATAAAATACGCTGCGCTAATTTTCGATTCCCTTGGACAATTAAACTATCATACAGATCATCCATATACCATTTATTTTTTGAAAATTCATATAATGGTAAATTCCAATTAGCTAATGATACTCTACTAATTGAACACTTGTAGTAGGTTAAGAAGGCAAAACCAAAGCCAAGAAGGCCAATACCAACTGAACTTCCAGCCATTGTAAGGAACTCAGGCCAATCTACGTTTGTTTCAATTGGAGCATTTTCAGTAAAAGATTTGAAAAAATCTTGAAATGGAGTACCTAGTAAACCCAGTGTAACTGTTGGTATGGTTAGAACAACTAATGGTAAAAGCATATTCGTTCCGGATTCTTTAACTAGGTTGATATCTGGACCACGAAACTCACCTTCAAAAGTTAAAAAGTAAATACGGAACATATAAAAACTTGTTAATCCGGCTGTTAGCCAAGCAAAAAGCCAAATAACAGGATTCGATTGAAATAAATCCGAAAGAATTGCATCTTTAGACCAGAAACAAGCAAATGGGGGAAAACCACAGATAGAAAGGGTGCCGATTAAAAATGTCGTAGCTGTTACTGGCATTTTCTTTCGTAATCCACCCATATTATTCATGTTTTGGTTTTCAAAAGGACTAAACCCAATTGCACCTTCCATACCATGAATTGCCGACCCTGAACCTAAGAAAAGTAAAGCTTTTGAATATGCATGGGTAATTAAATGGAATAATCCAGCACTATAAGAGCCAACTCCCATTGCCATCATCATATAACCTAATTGTGAAACAGTTGAATAGGCTAAACCTTTCTTTAAATCTACTTGAGTTGTTGCAATTGTTGCACCTAAAAAAGCTGTTAAACAACCTGTCCAAGCAATTGTATTCATTACATTAGGTAATTGACTGAAAACAGGAAACATTCTTGCAACTAAATAAATACCTGCTGCTACTAATGTTGCAGCGTGAATTAGTGCAGAAATAGGTGTAGGACCTTCCATAGCATCGGGTAACCAAACATGAAGTGGGAATTGAGCTGATTTTGAAATCGGACCTAGAAATAGAAGAATACCAAAGAGAGTAGCAAGCCCTAAAATTTGAGGATCCAGAACTGCAAGACTTTCTAATCGAGTAGCGATCTCTGTAAAATGAAAACTTTGTGTAAGCCAATAAAAACCTAAAATTCCCAGTAATAAGCCAAAATCACCTATACGGTTGGTAATAAAAGCTTTTTGACATGCATCCCCTGCAGTCGAACGGGTAAACCAAAACCCAATAAGTAGATATGAACACATACCAATAAGTTCCCAAAAAATGTAAATTTGGGCTAAATTTGTACTTAGGACTAAACCTAACATTGATGAACAAAATAAACTTAGATAACCAAAGAAACGAACGTATCCTTCGTCATAAGCCATATACTCATCAGTATAAATCATGACCAAAAACCCAACAGTACTTACAACTACAAGCATTGTTGCACTTAAAGGGTCAATAAGGTATCCAATCTCAAGAGAAAAATTTTGACTAACAACCCATTCCATTTCCCATTGGTAAGAACTCGTTCCAAAATATTGGAAAAAGAAAATTGCAAGAGAAAGAAGAACCGAAACTCCTAAAAGAGCAATAGTAAAAAAACCTAAATCTCTTCGTAAACTTTGGGTTGCTTTTCGAAATGAAATTAAGCCTAATCCCATAACAAATGCTGAAAAAAGTGGAAATACTGGGATTAACCAAGCATACTGATACAATATTTGTTCCATATTTTGTATTTTTAAAACTCCCGCCTCTTACCTTGAACAAATCGGAAAGAGGCTTAATTTTTTTATTGAAATTCTCTATGTAATAGTTGGCATACGGCCAAGAGCCATATGATCAAAATTTAATTCATGTCGATCATAAACTGATAAAGCATACTCTTCAGTCATAGATAAACAATTAGTTGGGCAAAATTCCACACAATTTCCGCAGAAAATACAAACACCAAAATCAATACTGTAACTTTTTAACTGCTTCTTTTTCATTGCAGCTTTATATTCCCAATCCACAACAGGTAAATTGATTGGACAAACACGTACACAAACTTCACATGCAATACATTTATCAAATTCAAAGTGAATACGACCTCGAAAACGTTCTGAAGGAATCATTTCCCCATATGGGTAATGAATAGTAATTGGTTGACGATTCATGTGATCAAATGTCACACTAAAACCTTGCCCAATATATTTAGAAGCTTCGAAAATTTGATTTCCATAATCTTCTATATTTTTTGTAAAACGAAACACGTTATAATTTCTCCTTTCTTTTTAGAAAATAAAGTATTTAGCTGAAAAATTTGATTCTAGATTTATTTTATGAAAATAGAAGTTTAACTGCTGCAGTAATTAGTAAATTCCCTAATGAAACTGGAAGCAAAAATTTCCAACCAAGATCGAGTAATTGGTCAACACGAACTCGAGGTAACGTCCATCGAGTAAGAATAACAAAGAAAACAATTAAATAGGTTTTACTTAATGTTACAAGTATACCTAAAAATCCTGTAAGAACCTGAATTTGTGGTAAATCTGGATTTATATTGATAAATCCTAAAATACTTTCAATCGGGACAGGTAAATTCCAACCACCTAAATAAAGAATTGTAACAAATAAAGCTGATACAACTAAATTGACGTACGAGCCTACATAAAATAATGCAAATTTCATACCAGTATATTCAGTTTGATAACCCGCAACTAATTCTTCTTCAGCTTCAGGTAAATCAAAAGGAAGGCGTTCACATTCAGCTAAAGCAGCAATAAGGAATGCAATAAGACCAATTGGTTGCTTCCAGCAATTCCAACTTAAGATTCCAAAGACTGCCTGTTTTTCAACGATTGCTACAGTACTTAAATCATCAGAAATTAATGTAATTGCTAATACACAAATAGCAAGTGGAATTTCATAACTAATTGCTTGTGCAATGGCACGTAAACCACCAAGGAAAGCATATTTATTATTTGACCCGTAACCTGCCATAAAAAGCCCGATCGGTGCAACACTTGAAATGGCAATCCAAAAAAAGATTCCGATTTGAAGATCAGCAACAATAAGATCACGACCAAATGGAATAATAGTATACGCTAGAAAAATAGGGACAACTACAACAGCTGGGCCTAACGTAAATAATAAAGAATCCCCTTTTGCAGGAATAATATCTTCTTTAACAAGTAACTTAACGCCATCAGCAACTGGCTGTAAAAATCCTAAGGGGCCAGCATATTCAGGGCCAATTCGTTGTTGTACACCAGCAGAAATTTTTCGTTCTAACCAAACAACAACTAGAACCCCTAGAAACGCCCCAATAACAACGGAAAGAATAGGAAAAGGGAGCCAAAGATAATTGGCAGTAGTAACGGAAAATCCAAGCTTAACAAAAAGGTTCACAAAACCTGTTTGTAAATCCAAGGTCTGAAGCATTTTTCACTCCTTTAGTAAAACAATAGCGAGTTTGATAAAAATTTTTTTATCAAACTTGTGTTTTTTAAAATAGAAAAATAAAAGATTTCAATTTCAAAAAATAACGAATAAATTAATATCCGTTTTTAATTAACGATCACATTCTCCCATAATAAGATCAACACTACCTAAAATAGTCATAATATCAGCTAGTTTCATTCCTTGTACGAGATTTGGTAAAATTGCTAAGTTAATGAAACCTGGTGCGCGGATTTTAAATCTCCACGGGAATAAATTATCGTCACCAATTAAATAAACCCCAAGTTCGCCTTTAGGGGCTTCAACACGAACATAGTGTTCATTCTTTGGAATTTTAATTGTTGGCGAAGCTTTTTTACCAATATATTGGTAATCAAAACTATTCCAAGTCGATTTTCTACCATAATATAATCGGCGGGCTTCTAAATTTTCATATGGTCCACCAGGGATCATCTGTAACGCTTGTTTAATAATTTTTACTGATTCTCGCATTTCAGTAATTCGAACAAGGTAACGAGCTAAACAATCACCACCTGTTTCGGAAGCAATTGCCCAATCAAATTCATTATAACATTCGTATTGATCTAATTTTCTTAGATCCCAACTAATACCAGAACCCCGAAGCATTGGACCAGATAAGCCCCAATTAATGGCTTCTTCTTTTGTAATATTTCCAACGTTTTTTACTCGTTTTAAAAAAATAGGGTTGTTTGTAATCAGTTGTTCATATTCATCGATTTTTTTCTCAAAATAAGAACAGAATTGAAAACATTTTTCAACCCAACCATATGGTAAATCAGTAGCTACACCACCAACACGGAAATAATTATGCATCATTCGCATACCGGTTGCGGCTTCGAATAAATCATAAATCATTTCACGTTCACGGAAAATATAGAAAAACGGTGTTTGAGCACCAATATCAGCCATAAATGGACCAAGCCATAATAAATGCGAAGCAATTCGACTTAACTCAAGACAAATTACTCGAATATAACTTGCACGTTTAGGAATTTCAATATTTGCTAGCTTTTCTGGAGCATTTACTGTAATTGCTTCGGTAAACATAGTTGCTAAATAATCCCAACGTGTTACGTATGGGAGGTATTGAACAATTGTTCTATTTTCTGCAATCTTTTCCATTCCGCGATGAAGATAACCCATAACAGGTTCACAATCAATAACATTTTCTCCATCAAGAGTTACAATAAGACGTAAAACTCCATGCATAGAAGGATGATGAGGTCCCATGCTTACAACCATGGGATCTGTTTTTGTTTCAAGCATTGTTATTTTTATTTTTCCTTTTTTTTATTCTAACCCGTTTTATAAAGCTATTTAATAGATTTATTAAAGTACATTTTAGTTAAAAAAATTAGATTATGAAATATTTTTTCAAGTCTTCTATCTAAGATAAGCTTAGTGATATGCTTGTAATTAATTAGCCAAAAAGAAAAGAGTTTATTGGACTCTTTTTCTAAAAAGAACAAAGACAACGCGAACCATGATTCATTTTCCTTGGCTTACGGTTATTACATTGTTTCCCATTTCCGCTTCTTTTTTAATTCCTTTTATTCCAGATAAAGACGGAAAAACAGTACGTTGGTATGCGTTAGGCGTAGGCTTGGTAGATTTCCTACTAATTTTGTATTTTTTCGGATGTCACTATTCTTTTCAAAGTACTGGAATTCAATTTTTAGAAGATTATTCTTGGATTTCAGATTTAGGCCTTCATTGGTCTCTTGGGGTAGATGGTATTTCAATGCCTCTAATTCTCTTAACTGGTTTTATTACAACCCTTGCTATTTTAGCAGCATGGCCTATTACAAAAAATAGTAAACTATTCTATTTTTTAATGTTGGCAATGTATAGTGGACAAATTGGAGTTTTTGCTGCTCAAGATTTACTCCTTTTTTTCTTTATGTGGGAACTAGAGTTAATTCCGGTGTATATTTTATTATCTCTATGGGGTGGAAAAAAGAGATTATATGCAGGAACTAAGTTTATTCTTTATACTGCATTAGCATCTATTTTTATTTTGTTAGGTGCTTTAGCGATGGCTTTTTATGGTGATCCAATCACTTTCAATATGGTTGAGTTAGCCCAAAAACAATACCCATTATCGTTGGAGATTTTAGCATACACAGGATTTTTAATTGCGTTTGGTGTAAAGTTATCTGCATTCCCGGTTCATACTTGGTTACCAGACACACACGGAGAAGCTCATTATAGTACTTGTATGTTACTTGCTGGTGTACTTCTTAAAATGGGAGGATATGCACTAATCCGGATTAATATGGATATGTTACCTGCAGCCCACTATATTTTTGCTCCGTTTTTAGTTGTAATTGGTGTTATTAATATTATTTATGCAGCTTTAACTTCTTTTGCACAACGGAATTTAAAACGAAAAATTGCTTATTCATCAGTTTCTCACATGGGGTTTGTATTAATTGGTTTAGGTTCTTTAACTGATTCAGGACTTAGTGGTGTAATGTTACAAATGCTTTCTCATGGATTAATTGGAGCCGGCCTATTTTTCTTAGCTGGTGGAACATATGATCGAACAAGAAGTCTTCTTTTAGAAGATTTAGGTGGCTTAGCAATTCAAATGCCTAAAATGTTTGCTATGTTTACTGCAGTAGCATTTGCTTCATTAGGCCTTCCAGGGATGAGTGGATTTATTTCAGAGCTTATGGTTTTTCTTGGTTTTGTAACTAGTGATTCATATTCATATTTATTCCGCGCAGTTCTTACACTTTTTGAAGCAGTTGGAATTATTCTTACTCCTATCTATTTATTATCAATGCTTCGACAAGTGTTTTATGGTACAAAACGCGGTCAAATCGGGCATTCACGAAAACTAGTAGATGCAGGACCAAGAGAAATTTTTGTAGTTTTTTGTCTAATGGTTCCAATGATTGGAATTGGTATTTACCCAAAAATGGTTACTCAGATTTATGAAGCACGAACCGACCAAGTTGTTACACATTTTGTTAAAAACGAAAGAAGTTTAACAACAGCAACGACCTTATGGGTTTAATTCGAAAGAAAATTGCCAAAACATGGCTTTTGATGATAGAGTTAAGTAAGAAGAGCTTCTTTTTTTTCAAAAAAGAAGTTCTTTTTTTGTTCTTTTTTATGAGTATTTCTATTAAAAAACAGTCCTAGTTTTAGTCCTGTTTTTTTTCTTTTCATAATAAGAACAAAATAAAATAAATTTAAAATTACCCTCATTTAATTATGGCTGTACCTAAAAAACGTACTTCAAAATCAAAGAAACATTCCCGTAATGCTACTTGGAAACAAAAACCAGCCAAAGAAGCTTTAAAGGCTATTTCTTTAGCAAAATCTGTTTTATCAGGAAAGGGTACAACATTTAAATACCCTCAAAAAGAACAACAAACTCTATCTTAAATAGTTTAATGAGTTTATTATGGACCTTGCTGTATGGTGGCAACATCAGAAAAAGAGGTCTACTAGAAAAAATCTTTTTTTTAGCTAGAACTAAAAAAGAGGTAAGTAACCCCTATTAGGGTTACTTTTTTATGGAGACCTTTATGTTAGATTTTTTTGAAATTGACTTTTCTTACTTAGAAGAGAATTATTCTCTTCTTGATACTTTCTTTTTAGGCTTGACCTATTCATTCTCAATGGCTCTTCCGTTTTCCCCACCTTTGCTTATTTGTCTACGACAGATGGTTATTCAAGGGGTTTGGATTGGTTTAATAGCATATTTAGGTACAGCTTTTGGTTACACATTTTTCTTTTCGTTACTCTTTTTTGGTGCAAGAAATATTGTACAGTTTTGGTACGATTGGGAACCAGTTTTTTTTATTATTGGGATTGCTTTAAGTTGTAAAACTTTATTCGGGTTTTATACTGAAAATACTTCGAATTTTAGCGAATATGAATTAGAGAAATCAAATAAAATTTCATCATTAACCCCATCAAAAATACTATCCGTTGGTGGGCTTAGTTTTGTTTTAGTTCTTTGTAATCCGATAAACATAGTTAGTACGTCTCGACTTATTTTAAATCCAGATATTTCAAAATTGGAATCACCTGCATTTTTTCTAATAAGTTTTTTCATTGGGTTTTTCATTTTTAGTTCTGCTTTTGGTTTTCTTTTTCATTTTTTACGCAATTACCTAGTAAATTATAAAAATTGGCAGAATACAGTTTCACCCAACGAAAAAGATCAAGAAACTGATGTTGTTAAACAGTCCTTAACTTTTAATACATTTTTATTACGATTTATAAACCCATTCAATCAATCAATTGTTATTGCAAGTTTAAGTTTGATTTTAATAAGTACAGCTAAGTGGAGTTGGCAAATTTTTCTTCAATATCCTGCGGAAAATTTATTCACTGGTTTCCAATTTATTAGTAAATCACTACCGATCGATTTTTCTCAATTTGATGGGGTTCGTACTTTTCCAGATTGTGATACAAATATTAAAAATCGGGAACGTCCTGGTTATGTTTTTCGCCATTTCCCAATTGATTCTTTAGTGCAACATCGTCTTTGGGAAGAAAAATATCCATTAACTGAAAAACAAGTAGTCGATATTTATCACCGATACCGCACACATCGAATTAATAAATTATCGGATGATGTAGATCGTCTAAAATTTATAGGACGTACTCCATTTGCTGACTGTTCTACGCCAGAACAAATAAAGCACCTGAAAGAAGTTAAACGTAATTATGATCTTATGCAGGAACACAAATTTTCTTCGAACGTTACTCAAAACAAAGCGAAAGGCTTCCCTAATTTAAGTTACGCTCAAGAAAAAGGAACTTTAAATAATAGTTCTGATAATTTATACCTCCACCCGTCGATTAAAGATAATTGGCCTGCATCAAAAATAGCTAATTTAGAAGCAACGGCGCAAAACCGAAATATTCTAGATTTTTTATATTAGGTTCCAGTCTATGTGGCGGAATTGGTAGACGCGCGAGATTTAGGTTCTCGTGTCTTTGGCGTAAGAGTTCAAGTCTCTTCATCTGTATAAAAAGCTAAATCTAAGTATTTTGCATTGATATTGTTTTTAACATTTCT
>Ga0307489_10003363_pt1 | contig 10610 bp, 13 predicted proteins | sample SB12metaG_FD_202247 | JGI IMG/M metagenome (GOLD analysis project Ga0307489, IMG submission 202247) | Sea-ice brine microbial communities from Beaufort Sea near Barrow, Alaska, United States - SB 1.2 | ecosystem: Environmental > Aquatic > Marine > Coastal | place: USA: Alaska | collected...
GCTGCGACGTCAAATCTCACCTCGGCGACCAGCGTTCCGATCACGTACCACTTGGTGGCGTCAACGCCGCCGGTGGTGACCACCTTGGTGAAGGCGCTCCCGGCCAATATCATCGTGCCCATGTCGATATCGCCGATGAACATGTCCTTGAGCTTGGCCGTCATCACCGCCTTGGGCTGGCCGGGCGCCACCGGGTCGGGGAACAAGGTCAGCATCGCATCGAAGGACTTAACTTGCACGGGCCCAAAGCTGATGGAGCCCGTCGCGGCGGCCACGATGGGCTTGACGTTCGCGGGGATCACCGTGATGCCGACGACGATTGCGAGGTCGAACACCGGCGATCCATCGCCGGCGATGCCGATGGCGAGCCCCGCTTTGACGTCGAGGCTCAAGTACAACAGCTTGCCCGCAGTGACGTCCACTCTGGCGTTAAAGGCGACGTCCAGGCTCATGCTCTGCAGCGCCGGCGGCACCCGGCTCGCCGCGCCCGCCGCCTCCCAGTTGATCCGCACGCCACCAGCGAGGCTTGCGGTCCACGTCATGTTGGAGCTACGCCCCGGCACAGTGCCGATCTGCTTGCCCACAGCGGCGACCTCTGCGCAGGGTCTACAAAAGAAAACCCTGTGGTGGCTCAACTTGAGTCGTCTTCGAGGTATTGCGTTCAGTGGTTCCGCGTAGATTGACGTAATAAACGGTCATCTCCATGACGAACGCCACAACTGACAGATGACTGTGACAAAACAATTCAAATTGAGCTGAAAAGGGGACGAGTGTGAATCCCAGCCTCGAGGTCGTGCAGTTCGAAGGCGCCGCCGAAGATTAGCAGCGACGGGACGGACACCTGCGCGGACCACACGTGGCCGTACAACGACATGGCCACCGCGGGCGCCTCGCAGTGCCGCGTCACCGAGGCGCTCGCGCGGAGCGCCGCAAACGGCGCGAGGTCCAAGGCCAAGTCGCCTCGCATGGCGTGCCCCGCCACCGTGCAGGTGTTGACGGTGAAGGAGCCCACGGCGTCGATGGTCATGAAGTCGTTCGAGTACGCCGCCGGCAACATGGGTCTTGCACTTGTTCCAGTGGTACTTGCTTTATCGTAAATATAAACAAGCGAGGCATTCAGTTTTGAAAACGTGTATGAGCTGCTTCAGGGACACAGTGGCTGGGGTTGAGCAGAATGAGGTAAATGGGTGTTAGTCTCGAATCGCGCTGGAAAGGGAACGAGCATAGTGTGAAAGCCCCACCTGCAGAATCACCGTGGCAGACATGTCCCGGGAGTCGAACGTGACGGAGGCGGCAACACACAAGCCCGGGACGGCGCCGGGGATGGACGCCGCGCCGGTGATGAAACCTGTGCCGTACTTGGTGCCGTCCGCCTGTTGCAAAATCTTCGCCGCGATTTCGAGGTCCGAGAGGATGAGGAAGTCGTCGCCGATGGAAATCTCCCTGTTGGTGCCCGCGCGGATCTCCGCCAACAACCCTGCGCCCGTGACGCCGCAGTGGTACTTGAGCGAGGCGAAGATGTCCATGGAGAGGAACCCGCCGAGGTTGTTGACGGCGAGGCTCCCCGCGGCCTGCACCTCGTGGCCAAACATGCAGGGCACAGGGAACGCGGCGGACGCCTGAAGCAGTAGCGTAGGCGCGGCGAGCGGCCCCACGCGCAACGTTGCGGTGGCCTTGACCTCCACCGAGCCCACCAGGCTGACGGGCTCGCCGGGGGCCTTGCGCCACGCCGCAGCTGCCGTCACCGTCCCCTCCAGTGCTGGCAGCGACCCAAGGTCGGACGCGCTTAACGACACGGTGCCGACGATGTCCCCATCCCAGAACGCTTGCTCTGGCTTAAACACGCCGTAGTCCATCTCCACAGATGCCTCACGGCACCATGGGATCTTTTCGGTGGACAGCAGGAACGTCACGCATCCTGCGTTGGAAACCCGAAAGCCAACGCACTTCGGCTTCGCCTCGCACTCCTTCTTGATACCGTACGTTTCCACCTCACCACCCAGCCGCGCCGACTTTGAGCTCGACCCTTCTGCGCCGGCGCTGGCGTCCTCGATGTTGACGCCGCGCGCGCCGCGCGCGCCGTGCGCGCCCCACGGTCCCGACGACAGCTCGGTGGGGTATGCGAATTGGGTTTGCGACAGGAGGCGGCGCCGGCGGGACGCGACCGCACCGGCGCCGGCGGCAGCCTTCCGCGTCTTGCCGTCGGTGCACGGGCTGTTCAGCATGCCGTCCGTCTTGCACCAGACCGAGGACATGCACTGCGTGGCATGTGGATTCGCGACGAGCATGCGGTAGCCGCGGTCGCAGCAACCCTGGGAGGACGAAGGGTTGTCGCGGTTCGACTTGGCCGTCTTTGCAGCGCCGCCGCTGGCACCGCACGCGCACCCGGTGGTGTTGATGAACCCAGCAGCGGCGCACGAGGTGCGCGTGGGGGGCGGCGACGGCGGGGGCGGGGGAGGGGAAGGCGACGGAGGGGGCGGCTTTGGCGGCACAGGAGGAGGCGACGGAGAAGGGGAAAGCGGAGGCAGCGGTGGAGGAGGCGAGGGGGGCGAGGGAGGCGGGCTCGGGGGCGGAGGCGGGGCGGGAGAAGGCGGGGGCGGGAGCGGAGGGGGCGGGCTCGGCGGTGGCGAGGGAGGTTGCGGCGGCGGGGGCGACGGGGGCGACGGCGGCGGCGGCGATGGGGGCGACGGCGGCGGTGGCGATGGCTTATCCGGCGGAGGTGGTGACGGCGGCGGCGGTGGCGGCGGGGAAACCGTGGACGGGGGAGGCGACGGGAACGGCGGAGGCGATGGCGGCGACGGCGGCGGACGAGGCGGAGGCGACGGCGGCGGGGGCGAGTTCGGCGGCGGCGACGGCATAACCGGGGGGGGCGAGTATGACGGCTGAGCCGGTGGCGGCGACGCCGGCGGACTGGGCAGCGGCGCCGGCGGGGGCAGCGGGGGTTTGCAGGAGCCCTCCTCCTCCTCCGCCACGTCGTCCGCGAAGCTGCAGTTGGTCATCATGTAGGTGCCGCCGCCGTACGGGGACTGGGACTGCGACATAAGGTGGCGGCGGCGGCGGGACGCGCCCACAACGGCATTGGCAGTGACCGATTGATCACACCATCTGCTCGACATTGCCTGGTCGCCCTTGTCGCAGGGCCTCATCTAAGTATTGTATCAATGGGCATTGTATGTTGTTTGTTCATAGCGCCACATGGGGTCATCCCAATGCCATCAGAGATGCCCAGGTGCCAGCTGATGGTATACTCAGGTATGGCCCTGCCTTAACGGCAACCCGGGTGGCCTTGTGGCAGCAGAGCCCGGTGTCTGCCGGTGGGCAGTTGACGCCAACGGTAATTCCGCACTGCTTACATCCCGCGAAGAACTTGCCGGTGCTGCACACGTCGGCAGGCGGCGGGCTCGGCGGCGGTGGCATCGGCGGCGGCGGCCGGGGCGGGGGCGAGTACTGCACACACGTCACCCACGACGTGATCTGCGCGCCCTTGACGGTCTTCTTAGACGCCTTGTCGCAGCACAGCCCGGATGCCAACGACGGGTTGTCCGGCTCCCTGTGGCCGAAGTCTTGGCTCGCGCACGTGCAACCCGCGACCATGTTGTCCTTCGAGCACACGGAGGCGGGCGGCGGGCTCGGCGACATCGTGGACGGGGGAGGCGGTGGGAACCGCGGGGGCGGAGGCGAGTGAGGCGGAGGCGACTCCACATCCTCCTCGGCGTCCCCGTCATAGAATACATACGTGAGCAGCTCGGACTCCGCCGCTACTTGGGTGCCGAACACATTGAGCCGCACGTCCGTCAGTGCGATGGCGCCGTCAAAGAGGCTCAGCTCGGGCAGCACCATACGCAGCTCGAACATGGGAAAGTCACGATTTGGGACCTCCGCGACGGCGGCCAAGCCGTTCTGGTCGGGCGCCGCGTCGCGCAGCGCCTCGCGCCGCGCAGCGTACTCACTTTGCAGCGCGGCGCCCGCGAGGTTGCCCCAGTTGTGGGAGTAGCGCTCCAGCACCGTCTTGTCGGAGATGTCAACCTCGGATGGGAACGCACAGATGCCGGTGTGGGCGAGGCACACCATGTCCTCGTGCCAGCACACCGCGCCGCCGCGCCGGGGCCCGCACAAAGAAACCGTGTACTCGTACGAAGCCGCCTCGACGCCGCTTGCGCCCAGCCGGGGCTGCCCCGCGTGGTTGTAGCGCACGGTGGGTACAACCTGCACCTCCACCGTGCGGCCCAGCGCGGAGGGCCCATCGCACACGTCCGACACGACGCGCGCCAGGTCGCTGTCCTTGACGGCGGGGAACGCGAACAAGCTGTGCTCGACGACGCCGGCGATGGCAGCGGCGCGCGCCTCGGAGACGCACACGTGGCGCCCCACCGGCTTGAAGAAGCGGCGCAGATCGAGGTCAGCGGCGACGGCGGCGGCGGCAACGCATACGTGTCCCGCGGGGCACACCACGTGCTCGTGCGCGCCCGGCGTGTGGCCGCAGGGCGCGCCCTCGACATCGGGCGCGCCGGGGAGCCAAGAGCCGCGCGCGCAACGCACGTGCGTCATCGCTGATTCACCGGCGGACGTCGCAGACGGCAGGTGGCGGCCCCCGAGGTGTCCGGACACGTGCCCCAGGGCGGCGCGCGGGTGGCTCGGGGCCGCGAAGCTTCCGAGCGCCGCCGACGCTTCTTCGTCTTCGTCTTCGTCTTCGTCTTCGTTTTTCGCGGCGGTGGCGACGAGCACATGGCGCGTGCGCGTGATTTGCGCGGCAACGAGGTCCTGGCGCGAGCATGCGGCGTCGCGCTCGTCCTCTGTGGCGTTGAAGCGGTCCGTGCCGCCCATCGCCTCCCACACGTCCGGCTGCACGCACATTTCAGGGCCTGGTGGAAAACGCTCGCTGCATCATGGATGCCATTAATCTCAAATCAAATTAACGAGTGCCCTAAACGTGGCGACTTCCAAGCAGGAATCAGAGAGGACGCTTTCGCGTGTATGCGGAGGCACCAGGCTGTCGCCCCGGCCCCCGACAAGATGGCACAAGCATTCAAGCATATGTATTCAGCCCCACCAAACGAACTCAGTGGCGGACATGTCGTGGGGAGTCAACGGCAGTGTCATGTTGTCGCCCAGGCCCAACGCCATGAGCGCGGCGACCCTGCGGCCCTCCACCAGCACCGGGTGCCGCGCGCACCGCAGCTTCCCCGGGCACACCAGCCCAAACCCCTCGGAGGCGTCGCCGCCGCACTCGAAGCCCTCGCCGCGCGCGCACCCGAAGCACGCGCCTGCGTAGTTGTTGGAGTACTTCACCGCGAGCGCCACATCCTTGAAGCTTGATGTCTCGAAGGTGACCTCCTCGACGCAACCGCCGGCGACGCACAACTCGTGGGACATGCACACCTTGAAACCGTTCGTGGGCCCGCACAACTTCCTGAGCGCGCACGCCGCGTGAGCACCGTCGCACGCGTCCCCGTTGTTGTCGCTGTGCATCGCGTCTGCGGCGGCAATCAAGGTACTCGCCGTCATCGCGCCGCAGACGCCGCGGTCGGAGCACTCGAAGCCCGCGGCGCACACCTTGAACTCGTATATGGGCCCGCAGCGCTTGTTGACGGCGCACTCGCGCTCGGGGCACGCGCCGCCGTGGTTGTTGCCGAAGGGGAACATGTCGTGCGAGGCGTCTCGGAGGTACGTCGCGAAGTCATCGCGCTCGTCGAGCGAGCTCACGGCGACGCACGCGCCCGAGTCGGCGTCGCAACGGTGCGCGCGCCCGCACACTGTGCCGCCGTTGTCGGGCCCGCACTTCATATCCGCGCTGCAGCTGGAGCACGCGCCGCCGAAGTTGTTGGAGAAGGCCGCGTAGTAATGGCTCGCGTCATCGTCCGATCCCGTGGCGTCGGGTGCGGCGGCTTGCAGCGCGATGCGCTTCGCGGGGCTCATGTACGCGCACGCTCTCATGGTGGCATCGCAGAACTTCCCGGTGGGACAAACCATGCCAGTGGCTTCCCCGCACACGCCGTCCACCGCGCACGCGGCGGAGACGTCGGCGCCCGACGTGGGAAACATGTGCTCGTTCACAAACTTTGTGTAACTCGGAGCCACCGGCACCGGCTCCATATCCGCCTCGCGTCAGGGGCTGACACTAAGTCCCGTAGTAGGTTAAGTCACCATCTTCTTCGAGGTGTTACGCCAATGCCTCGGGGGTTGACGTATGAAGTAGAGCTGGTGTCGAGGTAGAAACGGATGAAACGAAGCGGAAACTCAATAGTAAATTGGGATTACAAAAATGGGTTCAGGAACGAAACGACTCATGCCAAGCTCAAGAAGAGAACAAGTCATGAAAGAGAGAAACGCTTTCGCGTGTGTAGAGAGGCACCAGGCTTTCGCCCTGGCCCCTGTAAGTAGTGAAAGGCCGTGCCTTGCGCATGTGCGCCACGTGTTGGTCCACCCCCCCGCAGTGCCGCGCGCCGCTCACGGCGCCCTCCGCGTACACCCCGCCCACCGCCAGCTAGGGCCCAGCAGAACATGCTTCAAATGTGACGACAAGATTGTATGCAAACTCAAGACACGCGCTTTCGAGACTTGTGGATTGAGCAATTGCTGCCAGGCCCTACCGCCAGTGTGGCGGCGCCGGAGATCTGGTCGCCGCCCACCAAGTCGCAGTACTCCCCAGTGCCCAACGCCACGGCCAGGTCCAGCGTCAGGTACTCTGACTCGTACCTCATCGCCACCGTGCCGCGAAGCAGGGCCTTCCATCAGTTTCCGTGGTGGGCATATCTCATGCACATTCGTGTCATTCTGTTAAGTCGAGGTACGGTATCATATTAAGAATCAAGTTGGGACAATTTACAAGGGGCTTTAGGGGCAAGACAAATTAATTCAAGTGGAGAATGGAGCTCGAGTAAGGCCCCGCCGCGGATGGCGTTGGTGAAGCTGTCGAAGTGGAAGGTGGCGAACATCGTCGAGGTGTCCCCCAGCTTCGCGGAGCCGGCGCCGGCGCCAGTCTCAACCTCGACGACCCCCTCGATGGAGCCGATCATCCCCGTCCCGCGGTCGTCATTAAACAGGTCTGCGTGCACGATGACGTCCGTGAGGAACAGGTAGTCGACGCCAACGCGGTCGATGGCGATGGTCATGGTTGCGGTGGGCGCGCCGGCGCGCGGGGTGCCGCACGCCAGGCTCGCGTCGCCCGCCACGCCCTCGACGACGAAGACGCCCATGTGGACGTCCACGGTGGCGGAGAACGCGATGGCGGCGCCGGGGACGCAAGGCCACGTGAACGCGGCGGCGCCCGTGACGCGCACCGTGGGAGCGTCCGCGTCCCCCTGCGTGAACGCCACGTGCGCCACCACCGCCACCTCCTTTAACTCCGACGACGTCGCGGTCCACTCGAACGCCAGGCTGCCGAACACCGAGATCTCGAGCCAGGGCCAAGGCGAAAATATGCTCGCCCCTTCATACGCCCCTTATGTAACTCAAGAACTAGGGTAAATCATGTGGAGAATGTCGTGGCAGCGGGCTGGTATTTGATCAGCCCTATCTCCAAGCCCGAGCCTTCGGCGGCGGCCAGGTCCGGCATGCCATGCGTGGTGGTGAAGAGGTTGATGGCGCCGGTCATCTCGAGGCGGAACGCGAGGTCGGCGAAGGACCACGCGGTGCGATCGGTGTCGTTCGCATCCGTCGCATTGATCCCGAGGCTGGCGTCCACGAAGCCGTACATGTCCACCTGCACGTTCTGGATCACCAGTTGCACGCCCGGAACCGGCGTGAAGACAAACTCGAGCGAAGGTCATGCGCGGGATACGTGCTCACCACGTCAGAATAAAACAATTGGTGCTTCAATTGAACTTGAGAACGCGGGATTCAAAATGCGGCGAATGACACGGCAAGCGTCATCGTCACCCCGCGCAGGCCCGACCTCGCGCATGCCCCCCGAGATGGTGAGCACCGGATCAGTCTCCTCTTCCGCCACTGCACACCGCTGCTCGCCCTTCAGCAGCGCCACCGCCTCGGACGAGCTCGGCGTGGTCCACACGAACTTGCCCGTGACCACCTGCGGGGTGTCATCGCACCCGTCCGAGACCGAGACGATGGCCTTGATCTCCGCGAACACAAAGGTGGAGTCGTATGTAAGCTTCGCCTGCAGCCCGTACTCGCCCACCGTCAAATAGCGCCACACAGGGATGTTGTTGGCCCCCTTCTAGGATGCCATTTGACTCAATACATAAGGAGTGAAACGAAAACGAAACCGGAAAGCGAGAACGAGAACGAACAAGTGCGCCCCGACCATGGTATCGAAGCTGAAGTACGCGGCGAGGTTCATGTTGGAGTCGCCCCCGGACAGCTGCAGGTCCACGGCGCCGCTGATGGTCCCGGCGTAGCCCGAGGCCAGGGCCCGATGAACGAATGTTCGCCGCCGGGTTCATTGATGAACGTCATACTCAGGAAGGCATTTGACTCTGAAGGGACGAGGGTTTACTAGTACTTGCGGTGGATGTTGTGAAAGACTGCATTGGCTGAAGCACCCTGCCCGACGTTCCGTTGCCAAGGTTGTAACCTCTGATGAAAACGTTCATGGTTTGGGGCTTAGGGTTTAGGGTTTAGATGTGAGTTTTAGGGTTAAGCTCCCTGCCCGAGGCGCCATGGCCTAGGTTGTAGCCGTTGATTTGCACGTTCATGGCGGACACCACGATGTTGGGCCCCAGCTTCATGTCGCTCGACACCGAGGCGGTAAACGTGAAAGCGGGGAGCACGGCACCCGTCTGCTGGCAGAAGTAGGTCACGGTGGTGAAGATCCCGGCCAGATGGAAGGGGTCGAAGCGCAGCGAGACATGCGCCGCGAACTGTTGCCGCTCGCCCGCCGCGCACGGATACGTGAAGTTGGCGCTGCCCCACACGTGCACGTTGGCCACGCCGGTGCTTGGGATGGTCTCCTGCACCGTGCTATCGCCAAGGTTGGCGTGCCGGCGCTGGTAACGATGCACGCTACCCGGCGCGGGGGTGTCCTGAGGGGATCCAAGCGACGCCGCAGACATGTCGGGGTGGTCGTACTTGATGTCCAGCTCGAAGAACAGCCGCACCCGCGTGATCTTGAGCAGCCCCCCGGGCGCTTGGCGAAGCCGACGGACACGGTGACGGATGAGTCGCTGAGGTCGAACCCCCCGAGGCCTTCCACGTCGCCGTCGATGACCGCGGCGCCGGCGAACGTGCCGTTGAGCGCCACGCTGCTGTTCAGGTATTCGGCGATGGTGGCATTCGCGACGGCGGAGTGAACGGTCACGCCGGCGATGACCGCGAAGTCAGACACAGTGCCAAAGACGCGGTAGACGCGGGTCCTGTCCTCCGTCGCGCACCCCATCGTGGCGCCCACCGTAAAGATGGCGATCTCATCCGACGAGCCCCCCACGGGCATGATCGCAACCTTGCCGACCAAGCGGGCCTGGTACTTGTCGCAAGTGCGGTAGTAGAATGCCCCCCGGAGCGAAATGGAGAGCGTTGGTGAGGTGTAGGAGAGCGCGGCGACGACTCCGATGGTCACCCCGGAGGCGTGCTCCGCGGAAGCCGGCGCGTCGTCGTCAGCGAGCGCCACAACCGCCTCGTCGACGCCAGCCATAAAGTACCCGGCGCCGCTCTCCGGCGGGGTCCACAGCGGGTCCGGCGTGCGGCGCGACGCCGCGGCGCACGAGCTCGTGTCCTTGCCCAAGATCCAGTGCACGCACCCGGTGGACTGCATCTTGAACCAGATGCAGCCGACCATCTCCTCGCACGATGCGCGCAGCGCGTACAGGTCCATTGGACTGGTGCCGTTGGTGATGTCATCAGCCAACAACACATCGTTGGACGGCGGAAGCGACTGCGGGGGCGCCAAAGTGGGCGATGGAGGTGGCGGGAGCGGCGGCGGCTCCTTGCATATGATGCCATCGACGTGATACCGCGCATACTCCACCACCTGTCTCATTGCGCACGCCTTGACGAGGTAGACACCGTCGTAATCGCCGCCCCACACCTCGTTGTGGAAAGGACCCGTGAGCGCGGCGGATGCTCCCGCGCCGGCGATGTCCATGTTCTTGTGGAACACGTATCAAGGACAAATGATGCATGCTCGGCACGTTATCGGTTGCCGTTAAATTTCAGACGCGAGGATACAGAACGTGGTAAATGCCGTGGGGAGCGTTAAGGGAAATTCACTCTCCCCTGCCGTGTACTCGCTCAGTGCGCTGTCCTTCATGATCCACGTCACGCACCCTTCGCGGTCGCGGAGGAAGCCCATGCAGTCGACCGTGCCGTCGCATGTGAGCTTCGCGGCGTGCAACGTTGACATGCACTCGCCCTCCTCGTACATGTCTACGTCCGCCACCGCCGCGCCAACGGCCAGGTAGAACCCCTCGATGGTGGTGCCGTCCTCGGCCGCGGCCGCGGCCCCGTCCTCAAGCTCTGTCACCACCGCTGGGCACCCCGCGATGAGCATGCCCTCGTGGAACACGTCCATGGATCAGGCCCGCGCTAAAATCAGAGATGTTCGGTAAAGCATGCATTATGTAACCAACCGGTATCGGGTATGTTGGACCAACGATAGCGATAGCTCGACTAACGTTTGGGTGGTGGGAAGGTGATACCGGGCCTTACATTTCCGC
>Ga0307489_10003364_pt1 | contig 10610 bp, 20 predicted proteins | sample SB12metaG_FD_202247 | JGI IMG/M metagenome (GOLD analysis project Ga0307489, IMG submission 202247) | Sea-ice brine microbial communities from Beaufort Sea near Barrow, Alaska, United States - SB 1.2 | ecosystem: Environmental > Aquatic > Marine > Coastal | place: USA: Alaska | collected...
AGCAAAACTTGATAGCAGTTCTACATATTTTATCTTAAAGCGCTGCAGCCAAGCGCAGTGAACCCGAGGTCAAACGCTCACACAAGTTGAACGTGAATGCAAGACTCGAAAGCAATTCATCACACTTTAGCGTCAAAGCTGGTCAAGCGCTGCAGTTGAACGCGGTCCACCCGGGTTCAAGCTGGGGTCAACCCGCACCGCCCTGATACACCCCTCATACAACGCTGATACACCCCTTATACACCCCTATACACCTCCGAGGTCAAACTCAGTGTCGGATCTGGTATCGAGGGTATGGTGTCGAATCACGTTCTACCAATCAGAGCTGTCCATCACGAGAAACCCACCGACCGTGTCGCCGAACGTCCGACCAGAGCGCCATCGTTGAGGAAATAGACCGTCGATTTCGAGGAGATAAGAGTGACCGGTGACTCCTACACTGAGTTTAATCTGCAGATCCCTACCTTGTCGTCCTTGCAGGCCTTGAGAGCCGCCTCCGCCGCCTCCTTCTTCAGCTCGCCCTGGCAGGAGGATCATTGAGAATAACGTCTCGAACGGCGATCGGGGAATGACGCAGCTTCAGGGTAACGCCTCGACCGTTCGTATGAGTATTCTACGCCGACAACCCCTGCTCGTAGTCAACATTAGATGGGCCCTGCATTGCCTCATACAGTCGAGCAGGTGCGCTTCGTGGTAGTCAACTGACCTATGAGCATTTATTCACGTCCCAATTTTGATGTATCGCCGATCCAGCGTTTGTTGAGACGTCGTTCTCAATATCCCTCCTGCCTGGATGCGCAGGCGGCTCATCTTATCGTTCATGTTGGTCTCCTGCCGCTTCAACGTCTCGATCTTCGCCTCCATCTCGTACATCTTCTCCTGATACTCGTTGATTTGCGCCTTTGTGTAGCGGTGCAAGTTGAAATTGAGGCAATACTTGAGAGCGGTTCTTCATAGTTTAGCTGCAAGCGCTGAGACCATGCGCGGTCAGCCTGGGGACAACCTGGGGTCAACCTGGGGTCAACCGGGGTTCAACCTGGGTTCAACCTGGGGTCAACTTGGGGTCAACCTGGGGTCAACCTGCACCGCCCTGCCTTGATGTCCTTCACCTTTTTGTTGGCCGCTTTCTTGAGCTGGTGGTCCACCTCCACCTGCTCCATGTACTCCACGCAGCTCTTTACCTCCTCCGCCCAGGGCCTGCCAGATGTCGCTCGCCACGTAATACGATGCCATTTGACTCAAGAAGTAAGGGTTCAAAACGCGTGTCGGGGTTTGGTGACGTGGCGGGCGGGCAACGTACGTAGTGAATACTGCTCGCCAGGTCATGGGATGCGGTTTTACTCAAGAAATGTGGAGGACGACGTGGTTGGCAATATCTGGCAGGCACTACCATGGCCAGCCCCTTGATGCCCTCCACCCGCGCCTCCAGCTCCTTAGTTTTCCGCGTCTGCTCCGCGAGCACCGCCGTCTCCTCCTCCGTGCACCGCTCCAACTCTTGCAGCTCCGACGTCGCCTTCTCCGGCGACTTCACCGACTCCGCCTCCAGCCGTCCGCCACGGTCCTACACCACTTCCCACATGGTAGCTTAGTTCAGAGCGGTTTCGTCATGGACGCTTCAGCTGGGATTATTGTGGCGGTAGAAATGGTGGGTCTAATTTGTGAGTTGCGTCAAATGATTAGAGCAAACAGTTAGGCTGCTGGTGTAAGGCTCTGCCGCGCAATCTCCGCCTCCAACTCGATAACCTTGGCCTTGGATTCGTCCTCCGCCGCCTGGAGCCGCTCCCCCTCAACCTCCACCAAGCGATGCTGCTCAAACACTGTGTCATACTCCTCCTTGACCGCCGCATGTTTGGCCTCCCAGTAGCGGCACAAGTTGAAGCTGCAAGCAGCTTTTCAAAGCGGTTCATCATGTTTTAGTTGACCATGCGCGATCAACCAGGGGACAATCTGGGGTCAACTTGGGGTCAATATGGGGTCGACCTGGGGTCGACCTAGGGTCGACCTGGGGTCAACCCGCATCGCCCTGCCTTCCACTCCGCATGATCCGCCTCCAGCTCGGCGCGCCCCACCTCGGATTCGCCCGCCTCGGTGTAGCGGCGCAAGTTAAATTTGAAAGCAAAATTTGAAATCAGTTCCTCATATTCTGGTTTCAAGCGCTTAGTTCCAGGCGTTTTCAACGTGGTTTTGAAGGGGGTCAACCTGCACCACCTTACCTCGGATTGGCCCGCCTCTTTGGCCTCCTCCACGCGCCGCAGCTGCGCCTTGACGTAGCGGCGCAAGTTGAATTTGAAAGCCGAGTTTGAAAGCGTTTCATCGCATTTGAGCTTCAAGCGTCAAAACCAAACGTGGCCAACTGGGGGTCAACTTGGGGTCAACTTGGGGTCAACTTGGGGTCAACCTGGGGTAAACCTTGGGTTAATTTGGGGTCAACTTGGAGTCAAGTTTGGGTCAACTTGGGGTCAACTTGGGGTCAACTTGGGGTCGACTCGGGGTCAACTTGGAGTCATCTTGGAGTCGACTTGGGGTCAACTTGGGGTCAAGCTGCAGCGCCCTACCTTGAGCTCCACGTTCTTGGCCAGCGCCGCCGCGTGCCGCGCGTCCTTGGAGCAGGGTCATTGAGAACAAGTGTCGAACGGTCATCGGAGCGTGACTTCAGGGTGAATGCCTATACAGACGCGCGGACTCGGCTCATGGTCGAGTGCGTGTTGTCAATGACCTCCCTCTGGGGCAGGAGGGTCATTGAGAACAATGTCTCGAACGGCCATCGGAGCATGACTTCAGGGTGAATGTTCATACAGACGCGCGGACTCTGCTCATTGTCGAGTGCTTCTTCTCAATGAACCCCCTGCCATGTCCTCCTGTGACTGCTTCATCTCCTCGAACTCCGCCACCTTCTTGCAGCGCCGCAAGTTGGTTTGTTTTTTGGAATCAAAGCCAAGGAGATGCAAAGAGCGAGCTCTATTCTGAGAGCCGCGAGTTCGCATTGGAATCAATCATTGTAGCGGCGTCAGTTGAAATTGAAAGCAGTTTGTTGAAGCGGGTCATCATATCGTAGCTTCAAGCGCTTAGACCAAGCGCGGTGAACCGGGGTCAGCCCTGAGTCAACCTGCGGTCAACCTGCAGAGCCCCACCTTCTCCTCGCGGAACTTGGCGAAGTTAATCACCGCCGAGATGTTGCGGCGCGTGCGCGCATACTCAGGCTTCATCAGGTCCCTAAAGCCGAAGTCCGGGACGCCGCAGCACTCCATGATGTAGCGGCGCAAGCTGAATTTGAGAGCAAAGTTTGAAGGCGGTTCATCATATTTTAGTTTCAAGCACTTATTTCCCGGCGCTTTCAACATGGGTTTCATACTGTCAACCTGCACCGCCCTACCATGAGCTCGAAGAGCTGGCGGTGGAACTTCAGGTTGCCGATGGCCAGGGCCTTACGGGTTTGGGGTTTCGGGTTTAGGGTTGGGGCTGACACTCTTCCACATTTTCAGCTCAGAATAAGCACTTCTTGTGGGATATGCTGGTTGGCGTTTGTCTGTCGGTGTCCGTGACAAAACCGGCTCAAGATCAGCTGACACATGGACGAGTGTACGTCCCTGCCAATGGCCTCCTCATACAGCTCGGGAAACTCCAGGGTGACCTCAACCGCTGCGACGTCGGGCGCCATCATCTGTTCGCGCGATAGCCCGGTCTGTAGCAGCGCAAGTTGCATTTAAAGGCAAAGTTTGAAAGCAGTTTAACACACTTTACTTTCAAGCGCTGAAGCCAGGCGTGCGTTCAACTCGGGTGTTGATACTAGCAACCTGCACCGCCCCACCGGTCATCGCTGCCACGATGCCTTCATAGCAGTTTCGCAGGGCAGGGCCGTACAATCGTCCCAATAGGCCGATTTCAGTATATCTCCTGGGTGAAATGCCCATACAGAGTTGCGGGCAAAGCGTCAGCGCTCCGCGCGGGCAAGCGGGCGTCATGTTGAATGCCCATACAGAGTTGCGAGCAGAGCGTCAGCGCTCGGCGCGGGAAGCGATATGCTCGGCCTATTCCGCTCATCTGGTGATATCCTCTGCGGCGTGGATGCCCGCGGTGTTCCTGACGCTCAAGACAGTCTTAACTATACTTGTCGCCCCTAAACTAGCCTACTAAGCACTAGCCCCCAAACTAGCTTAAACTAGCTTAATTTAAACCCCCCTATTTTACTAAACCAGTTTAGTTGCCAATACTGACCCACTAACCAACTAACCACCAGCCCCTAAACTAGCTTATACTAGCTTAGTGTAATGCCCCCCCTCGCCAGCACTAGCTTAGTTCGACAAGCATAGTCTTCACTGCGCGGACGCCCGGGCGCTGCGAAACCACGCCCGGGGATGGCAAGCTGCGGAATGTACGGACACCCGGGGCCGCTGCGAAACCACCGGCAGTTGTCCGGGAATGGCAAGCTGCGGAATTTATGGACAACCGGGGCCGTTGCGAAACCACCGGCAGTTGTCCCTCGAAGGTGCTAGCAGTTGAGCTGAAAGGGAACGCTCGGAAGGCCCCAGCCCCGGCCCTGCCTCAGGATGTCCGCTTGCGGCTTAAGCAGGTCCTGCTCCTCTGGCTAGGACCTGGCAGAATATTGCTCGCCACATCATAGGATACCATTATCTTCCCTCATACACCCCTCACACTCCCTCCCCTCACAAATCATTCACACACCACTCGAGGACCTGACCGGTCTTGCCCCCCTTGTTAAGCGACGTGTTTGAACTCTCAACGCTTGAATTACATGGCATCCTATGACATGGCGAGCAGTATCTGCCAGTCCCTACCACCCCGATAAACACACTGGGGATGCATGCACGTTATGAACCCTCGTGTCTTGAGTTAAGTGGCATCCTATGACGTGGCGAGCAGTAGCGGTATCTGGCAGGCGCGAGCCGTACCTCGAGCTGGATGTCCAGTTCCGCCAGGCACGATATGATGTCGTGCGGGCTCAGAATGGGGAACGAGTATTGTGGCGCCATCGTCACCGTCCACTCTCAACCCCCCGTTGCTGCCGCGTTGCCGTTGCCGCCGGGATTGAAGCCGCTGTGCTTGCCGGCACACTATGCAACACGTGCTCACCTCTGTTGAGCTTGTCGGTACACTATGTGTTGTTGGCGCGTTGCGTTGCCGTGGGCGTTGCCTGTTTGCTGGGTGTAAATGGGGTCAGGCGTTTTTGCCCGTTGCCGAGAATTTCGTGAGATTTTAAGGACCCCCCTGCGCCGGGGACGGGAGGGGTGCTCGACTAGTGAACACGGGACGGAAGCTGAGGTGGTATGGTGACCGCGCGGGATGGCAGACGCCGGGCCGGTGCTGTGTGCGCGACCGTGCACACGACTGTGGCGGGCGGGCCGCGGCTCCAAGAGCGCGCCAAAATCACAGGTGCCGTTCAAAACATTCAACATGAGCGAATCCGAGAGTAGCAGAACACGAACATGACCGAATCCGTGTACCATCTCGATCTCGAGCTCAGCCCAACGTGCAACGAGATCGATCGTGAGACCCGCCGCCTGCGAGTATCCAACGCGCGCCCCCCCCGAACGGACAACATGGCCATGGACCCTCTGACCAACATCTGCGCCAACTTCGAGCAGGTCGGACGCGCGTTCGCGGAGCACTACTACACCGTGTTCGACTCTGACCGCAGCCAGCTGGGCGCGCTCTATAAGGAGGAGGTTTCTTTCATGAACTTCGAGGCAGGGATGGGCTTGCACCCGGGCCGTCGGGGTGTCTGGGTGAGTGAGTAAAGAATGTCACACACGTTCGGATGAGTCAGGGCTACCTGGTAACGCGCTTCACTCAAAATTGCGTATACGCGCGCCAACCTGACTAGGTGCTAAAGATTATTTGTCACGAGGTCTCCTTGTTTGAACCTCGAGCAGGAGTTTACCCCCTACCAGCCCCCTCCCTACCCCCGCTTACACTTGTGGGTGTTTGGGCGAGTGAGTATAAACGAATGGCATATGCATTCGGGGCAGTCGGGGCGAGTGAGTGATGGATGTCACACACATGCGGAGTACGAGTAGAAGGCGAGTGGGTGACGAATGTTTGTGGCATTCGTCACTCGCGTCACGAGTCGATCGCGAGTGTAAGTGCCGCGTTACCTCGGCACCCTAAACCCTGAACCCACTTCTAACGAGGGGGCGCGCGGCCAGGTGGCGTCCGTCGCTGACCGTGTACCCATGCGAGTCACTCCGCATGTTCACCTCCATATTCGACACCAAAGACGGCCGCTGCCGCCGCGTCCTCGGTGACACGGGGGGTGCCTCCCGCCCTCCCCTCCAAAGGGTCCTAACCCCTCCATACCCCGCTTTTATACAATACGCGTGGGTGTTTGGGCGACTGAGTAACGAATGTCACACACTTCAGGGGAGTCAGGGCGAGCGAGGGAAGAACGACCAACACATTCGGCGTACTGATAGACAAGGCGTTTGAGATTGTGACATTCGTCTTTCGCCACGTTGAATGTTTGAAGTCACCTTTTTGTGAATGCATCGTCAGTTGTCGATCGCGAGTGTACGCCCCTGCTTCGAGCACAGCGCCGAGCGCCCAGGGCAGTTCAAGGGTGCCACCGCCATCGTGCAGAAGCTTCAGAGTCTGCCCTTCCAGCAGGTGAAGCACCAGGCAGGGGCTTACACTCGTTCACTTTTCAGCTCAACTTGAGCCGTGTGCCCGTGTCTGACGCACAAAAGCACCCTACACACCCAAAACACACCCTACCACCCCCTTAACACGGGTTACACAACCCCTACGCGCACCCCCTATCCCATAAATAGAGCTCAAGTTGAGCTGAAAAGTGAGCGAGTGTAAGCCCTTGGCACTAGGCGGTGACCATCGACTGCCAGCCCACTCCGGTGGGGCGGTGCAGGTTGACCTGACCCATCAAACCCGAGTCCAAAGCGCCTGGAACTAACTGAATCTCACGACACTAAAATATGATGAGCTGCCTTCAAACTTGGTTTTCCAAACTCAACTTGCGCCGCTACACCCCGGGTGGCGGCGTCGTCGTCATGGTGTGTGGCAGGGCCTTACACTCGTCCACTTTTCGGCTCATCGGATGCGCTTTTGAAATTTTGTGGGACACATTTTAGTGGCGTCATCGTCAGTCGTCCGAGGCAAAGATGCCGTGGACAATCACAGAGTATAGCTATAAGTGCATGATTGACCATGCTTTCCCATACACGCGCACTGACACGCACCAGCGCATGTGTCTGTTCATGCAAACTCTTGGAGTATTGAGGCCCAAGGCCATTCATAAACAAAAAAGGCTCAGGTTGAGCTGAAAAGTGGACGTGTGTGAGCACTTTTGTGGGATGAGCTTGGGGCGGGCTTCAGAGACAAAACGGCTCAGGTTGAGCTGAACGTGTGAAGCAGAGTGAACAGGTATGATCCGATATAGATATGGGAGATCGATATGGGAGATCGGACTGTGGGTTATCGATATGGGATATGGTATATGGTATATGGATATGATTAACTACCACATCGATATGATTAACTCCCACATCGATATTGTCATCCTGGATATCAATATGGGATGTGGGCTAATGATATGGGAGATGACGGCATCGATACGATCATCTCCCATATCGATATGGGATATCTTGTCACTCTGCAGTGGACGAGTGTAAGGCCCTGCCACATACCATGACGACGAAGCCCTAAACTCTAAACCCTAAACCTTAAACCCTAAACCCCAAACCCTAAACCCTAAGGCCCTCGTGTGCGGCAACATGCTTATTGACGCCGAGCAGCAGCCGCAGAAGTTCAGCCAGGTAGGGCGGTGCAGGTCGACCCTACGTAACCCAATTTGAAGCCGCCTGGAACCAGGCGATTGAGCTAAAGTGTGATATAGTGGTTTCAACTTCTGCTTTCAAATTCAACTTGCGTCTCTACGGCCAGTGTTTCCAGCTGCTGCCCACCGGCAGGGGCTTACACTCGTTCCCGTTTCCGCTCAACTTGAGCCGTGTCTGACGCAGAAAAGTACCCAATGACCTCAAACACCCTAAACACCCCCTTAACACGCGCTACACAACCCCTGTGCGCACCCCCTATGCCATAAAAAGCGCTCAAGTTGAGCCGAGATGTGAGCGAGTGTAAGCCCCTGCCCACCGGGACCGGCTCGTACTACATTTTCAACGATATCTTCCGCCTCAACATCGGGTAAAGAGTGGCGGCAGGGGCTTACACTCGTTCCCAATTCAGCTCAACTTGAGCTCCTCTGTCCACCGTATAACCCGACTTGGCTCATGAACGTGTCCTGGAGTTGCTCAAGTTGAGCTCTAACGTGAACGAGTGTAAGCCCCTGAATGGCGGTGACAAACAAGAGGGCGCGAGGGTCATGAGGAGAATGAGGGTCATGAGGTGGATGAGGGTATCAGGTGGATAAGGGTGATCAGGTGCATGAGGGTGATCAGGTGGATGAGGATGAGGAGGTGGATGAGGCGGCTGAGGTTGATGAGGAGGAGGAGGAGGATGAAGTGGATGGGGTGGCTGAGGTGGCTGAGGGTGATGAGGTGGATGAGGGGAATGAGGGTGACAAGGGGTGATCAGGTGTATGAGGTTGATCAGGTGGATGGGGTGGATGAGGTGGCCTGTGAGGCGAGGACGGAGGAGGTCTTGACCCTGCCTTGTTTGCGCCCGGGTGATGCGCGGGGACGTGGTATTGAAATAATCAGCCGATTCCGGCATATCGCCTGGGTGAAATGCCCATACAGAGTTGCGCGCAAAGCGTCAGCGCTCCGCGCTGGAAAGCGGGCGCCAGGTTGAATGCCCATACAGAGTTGCGGTCAAAGCGTCGGCACTCGGCGCGGGAACCGATATACCGAAATCGGCATATTGATGGTACACGTAAGCAACATCGGGGCTTGAGGCTCACACGACGAAGATGAGGAGGAGAGCGGCACCCTCATTGCTCGCTTGCTTAAAAAAACATTTCTCATTTAAAACTCGAATCCGGGCTTTTCGCCGGCCCGTCGCGTCATCCCAAACTACTTAGCCTTCGGAGGCCCGCAGTATCGGTGGCATCTCCGCCGCCGCCTCCGCCAGCCTGGCGTACGCGTTGAGGGTCTTAGCGACGTTCTAAGCGGTCATGTCGGGGGTCACCCTCTCCGCGGCCTCGGCCATAGCGTCCCGCAGCGACCGTGGCATCTCCGCCGCCGCCTTCTCCAGCTTGGCATATGCGTTGAGGGTCATGGCGACCCACTGAGAGGTCATGTCGGGGGCCACCCTCTCCGCGGCCTGAGCCAGCGCGTCCCGCAGCGACCGTGGCATCTCCGCCGCCGCCTCAGCCAGCTTGGAATATGCATCGAGGGTCTTGGCGACCTCCTTAGCGTTCATGCTGGGGGCCACCCTCTCCGCAGCCTCGGCCAGAGCGTCCCGCAGCGGCCGCGGCATCTCCGCTGCCGCCTCCTCCAACTTGGAATACGCGTTGAGGGTGATGCGGACGTCCTGAGCGTTCATGTTGGGGGGCACCCGCTCTGCAGCCTCTGCCAGCGCGTCGCGCAGCGTCCGTGGCATCTCCGTCGCCGCCTCCTCCAGCTTGAAATACGCATAGAGGGTGATGGCGATGTTCTGAGCGATCATGTCGGGGGCCACCCTCTCCGCAGCCTCTGCCAGCGCGTCCCGCAACGACCGCGGCATCTCCGCCGCCGCCTTATACAGCTTGGAATACGCGTTGAGGGTGTTGGCGACGTTCTGGGCGTTCATGTCGGGGGCCACCCTCTCCGCGGCATTGGCCAACGCGTCCCGCAACGACCGATGCATCTCCGCCGCCGCCTGTTCCAGTTTGGATCTATCTATAAAGCGCTTAACTCAGTAACTAGAGTATACGCGCGATGATGCTGCACGAGGCCCGATACGTTTACTCGTCTGACGTTGTTACTGTCAGCACATTGGCCGACTTACACTGACGTTGTTGCTGTCAGATGCGTTTCCACTGGACACCGCGTGGAGGTTAAGAGTAATCCGGTTTCGTCCAGTTTGGAATACGCGTTGAGGGTGTTGGCGACGCTCTGAGCGTTCATGCCGGGGGCCACCATCTCCACAGCCTCGGCCAGAGCGACTCGCAGCGACCGCGGCATCTCCGCCGCCGCCTCCAGCTTGGAATACGCGTTGAGGATGTTGGCGACGTCCTGAGCGTTCATGTTGGGGGCCACCCTCTCCGCAGCCTTGGCCAGCGCGTCCCGAAGCGACCGCGACATCTCCGCCGCCGCCTCCTCCAGATTGGAATACGCGTTGAGGATGTTGGCGACGTCCTGAGCGTTCGAGTCGGGAGCCACCCTCTCCGCAGCCTGGGCCAGCGCGTCCCGCAGCGACCGCGGCATCTCCGCCGCCGCCTCCTCCAGCTTGGGATACGCGTTGAGGGTGTTGGCGACGCTCTGAGCGTTCATGTCGGGAGCCACCCTCTCCGCAGCCGCGGCCAGCGCGTCCCGCAGCGACCGCGGCATCTCCGCCGCCGCCTCCTCCAGCTTGGGCTATCTATGTAACGCTTGACTCAGTAATTAGAGTATACGCGCTTCGGTCATCATCTTGAAGTGTTCACGTTTCTTCGATTTGGTTTCCAGGTCTTTTATTGTCTGGATCTCGAGCGACTGCATGTC
>Ga0307489_10003365_pt1 | contig 10610 bp, 11 predicted proteins | sample SB12metaG_FD_202247 | JGI IMG/M metagenome (GOLD analysis project Ga0307489, IMG submission 202247) | Sea-ice brine microbial communities from Beaufort Sea near Barrow, Alaska, United States - SB 1.2 | ecosystem: Environmental > Aquatic > Marine > Coastal | place: USA: Alaska | collected...
CGTCTTCGCCTGCATTTTTTGGTAGTTACTCTTGTATCGATTGAACCCTACGTCTGATATGGCGAGGGACAGAGTTTTAAAATGCCGTCCTTCATGTATCATCGGAGATGAGGACGAGTCCCTCGTGTCCCCTGCGCCATCTCCACCGGCCACCGCTCAACTGCCTTAATTAAGGCGATTTCAAAATCTTCCCCGATCTTGGATCGCGTATGGGCATTTTACATACGAGATTCCACCCCCCCAAACCTCTATCCCATATCCAAGTTTGTTTCGTAGCGCGGCGCGCGATCAAATCTCGCAGTCGAAATGCCCATACGCGAAAACGATATCCAAGATCGGGGAAGATTTTGAAATCGCCTTAATTAAGGCAGTTGAGCGGACTGTCCGAAGAATGCGGGAAATCCGAGGTTTCCAAAAGAGATAGAAGTTTCAGGGGTGCATGACAAAGCACAGGCTCGTTCAAAATCTCGGACTATCAGAGGAGCCGAAACGGCGCGTTCAGTGGCTCGTTCTCAACTGTCACGAAGAGAGCGAGGCTGGGGGTCCGCCATGAATGAAATGGCGAAGCACCGCGCACGCCTGTCATTTACATGCGCACCGCGCAACAAGACAGCGCGACGTGTGTAGCGTGTACGACCATCGTCGAGCGCAACATCACAGGCGTGAACAATATACGAGGAGCAGCCTCGGACGCGAAGGGCGGACGCTCCGAGCCACACTCGTCTATCCAACGAAGCCACCTGCTATGACTCGTTCCAACTCGCCGCCGTGGGCGCTGGCGCTGCTCGCGGCAGCGGCGTTGTGCCTGGTGTGCGCGCCCGCTCCGAGCGCCGCTGCCGTCACCGCCGCCGTCGCCGGGGGCTCCGACGCCCCGCCGAGCTTGACAACGGTGGCGAAGCAGGGGGTGCTGGCGGCTCTGTGCGACAACCCCATTTGGTAGGGTCTTTCGACCTCGTTCACCCACGCATCCGCGTGTTTGGGGAGGAACCAGGTTTTCGGCTTGCCACCGTGTAATGACCCGCGCGCATACACGCGGGCCGGATCCGGGCCGTGCTTTCCATCGTAAACTGGCCCCTCGACACCATATTTTGGTTCCCACCCACTCGTCCCTTTATCAGCTCAAATTCTTCACCCCGAGACAGTTGTGAAGATGAAGAGGCGTTTCCGCGTGTCGAGCATACGGAGGCACGAGGCTTTCGCCCTGCCCCCCGCGAGAGGAAGACGCCCGCGTGTTTACGGAGGTACCATACCACGCTGGAGAATGCGGCGAGTTTGGACTGATACACCGGTACTGTATATTATATTATTTGATGAGAGAGTTAAACAGTGAGTCCAGGCCCTGCCGTATGGGTGCTGAACGAGACTCTGGTGGATTTGAGCATATTTCCGATCCCCATCCGGGCGTCGACTTCGAGCCTCGTCAGCGGCTTCCCTCAGATCGCCACCAGCGGCACTATCGAGGTCCGCCGCTACTGCACCACCCCCTCCCCCTTTACTCCTCCTCCTCCTCCTCCTCCTCCTCCTCCTTCTCCTCCTCATCCTCCTCCTCATCATCCTCCTCCTCCGCATCCTCCTTCTCCTCCTCCTCCTCCTCCTCCTCCTCCTTCTCCTCGACGTCCCCCGTATGTGCCTTCGCCCCCACCATCCCCCTGTCCTCCTCCACCTCCTCCACATCCACATGCGACCCTCCCTTTGTGTTTGTTGACTCCAAAGCCCTTGACTCAGCCTTTACAAACATCCGGTGTGCCATGGCCGCAACCTAGCTCGAGCCATGACAGAACGTTCTCTCTATCCCTCTCACACTATTTACCCATCTGCTTCTATATCTCTCTCTATCTCTCTGACTGACATAAGCACGTACCTGCGTTCATCGTTGGCGCAGTACACGTGCGACGGCCCCGTGGACGTCGCAGCCGGCGGCGTGGTGATGCTAGGGAACATGACGGCGTTCCTGCAATTCAAGGTAGGAACAGGCAGACATCGCCCGCCATCTTTTCGCGCATATCTGACCCTCATTTCTTCAGAAAACGGCATCCTATGACGTGGCAAGCGATATTTGCGAGGCCCATTGCCTGCAATGTCATCGCATTTTACTCACGAAAATTTACTCACGAAAATCCTCGAGAGTTCACACGCGTTTGCTGACGGTGCTAGTGCCTGGTCTGTGCGGTTACTGTGGGAAGTATCTCGTACTGTATTATCAGTAGTTGGCCCGTTTGGGCATTGGCCAAAAGTCAAATACGCATTTTGGTAGTTTACCATAGAAATCACTTACTTGAAGTTACTTTCTCACAGACAAGGCACTAGCACTTTTCATGAGTCCCTGGTTTGAGGAGGACAGCAAGGCGGGTGGCGACAACGCCACCTTCATGACATACTCCGCCGACGCCACACTCGACCTCGACACCATGGAGGCAGGGTCTACGAACCCCAAACCCTAAACTCTCAAACCTAAACCCTAAATCCTAAATACTAAACCCTAAACCTCGACACCATGGAGGCAGGGTCTACGTCAGAGTGACAACATGTACTTTGGTCATACTGTCCGGTCGACAGACGGGATGACAGGATCACAGAATTTTGGGGGTCATCCTCAGGATTCTAAGGGCATATTAGGGATTTTAAGTATATCCTCAAACCGACATGGTGAACGGATTCATGGTCATCCTGGAGAACGATTCTCTATATCTTGTCACTCTGGTCTACGTACGCTGTTACACTATTTCAAGCCGTCACCCCTTTTTGCCTCAAACAGTTGATAATCTTGTTGGGGTGTTATGGTGGGATTGAGTGCGTTCCGGTACACAACCACTTTCCCATGATGACTGTGGTTCATGGCAGATGAGCTGGTGCTCCGGGAAAGGAACGAATTTCAGGCCATGGAGGAAGATGCGGCGAGTTTGCGGGTATACAGGTACACTATATCATGATCAGTCAATGAGTATGAGCTGAGATGGGAGCGAGTCAGTAGCCAGGCCAAGGAGCAAGACGTCGATGAGAATGTGTACGGGTACATTACTGCACCACGAGCAACAGATATGTGAGGTTGAGCTGAAAAGACGGCCAGGTTGAGCTTGAACCGGAACCAGAGTGACAAGATATGATTTGGTTATCCTGTCCAAATTTGACAAGATGACAGTATCGATATGCAACATGACCCTAAGATGACAGTATCGATATGGGATATGCCAGTATCGATATGGGATTTCCTGTTACTCTGAACGGAACGCGTGGCCAGGCCCTAACCCGTAGGTGACCCACATTGTCACCACGTCCAACCGAGCTGACTACCTGGGCAGGGCGGTGCAGGTTGACCCCAGTTTGACCCCAGATTTATCTCAGGTTTACCCCAGATTGATCCCGGGTTCACCCCAGGTTGACCCCGTGTTGACCCCAGGTCGACCCCAGGTTGACCCCAGGTTGACCTCAGGTTGACCCCGGGTTGACCCCAGATTGAACCCAAGTGAACCCCGCCGTGTTGACCGTGTTTGCGTTCAACGCTTGAAGCTAATTGTAATGATCCGCTTTCAAACTTTGCTTTCGATTTCATCGTGTGCCGCTACCCCTGGGGCGGATGCTGGTGCGCACCATCGCGTACGACAAGGTCAAGTCCGCTCTGCTTCTCACCATGGTCGGAAACGACGGCCAGGCGGCGGGCGGGATCCCGGCGACGTTGGGCTTCGAGTGGCTCCCGTCCTCGGGGGTTGTCGAGAAGGCAGAGGAGGCTTAATTGGCTGAGTTGGCTCAGGAGGTTGCGGGGGTCGAGAAAGCTTACGAGGTTGAGGAAGCTGTCTGATTACGCCGGAGACTGGCTGCATTTGTCCGTCCGTTTTGGTAGTACATCGTTTTCATGATGTAAATTATGAGAGTGCGTGACGGCAACGAGGCAACCACGCTCAAATTGAAAACAACGCCGCACAATGCGCATGGCAATTTGTCGTGTGCAGCTCTAGTGTTCCAGCGCCTCGTGTTTTCCTTTCCATCTTGAGATGTTACTTCTCAGATGTTGTTCGTGGGCTCTAATAACAAAACATACAACAGACGCTGAGCACAATCGCGCGGCAATAACGGTGCGCACACATGCACGCTCCCGTCATTTTCAGAGAGTTTTATGGGCAGATCCGGCGGGGGGGTCAAACGGTGTTGGCGCGAAGCGCGGTATAGCGGTATGACATATGTTACTCGAGCGTGCGAGTGCAACATGAATGGGCAGTTGTTACAATAAGCAACACCATCAAGAGGACAAGACTGAAAGACACCGCCGCTAAACGCGGGACGCTTACTGCAGCCCGATGTTAGCGTACTCCCCCATATCGGAACACGGTACGCAAGACCCTCCGATCGACTCAAGCCGGAAGCCTCCCTCAGGAGCAGTGGCGAGTCAATCTCACCTCCTGCCGCCGCCCCTGCCCCCGCCCCGTCCGCCATCCCTGCCTCCGCCACGCCCGCTACCTCCGAACCTGCCGCCCTCGCCGCCGCGACCACCACCTCCGAACCTGCCGCCAGCGCCGCCCCTGCCGACGCCGTCTCCCCTGCCACCACCGTCGCCCCTCCCGCCGCCACGACCGCCGCCGCCGCCCCCGTCACGCCCACCGCCACGCCCACCGCCGCCACCACCACGCCCGCCACTGTCACCGCCGCGCCCGCGCCCACGCCCCCCCACCATCGTCGACGGCAACAAGCTATATGGCCACAAGCTACAGCTGAAGGCAAATTTGAGAGCGGTTCACCACATTTAAGGTTTAAGCACTGAAACCAAGCGGGACCAAACAAATGTTCAAATCCAGGTTCAACTTGGGGTCAGCTTGGGGTTAACTTGGGGTCAACTTAGGGTCAACTTGGGGTCAACTTGGGGCTAATTTGCACCGCCCTGCCGAGCTCCTCTGCTTCATAGATTTGAAGTCAGTCCGCAAGTTATCGCCTGTCGGGAACTTTGGAGCCAAATCACTGGCGGACAAATCATAAGCACCGCGCTTGGCGGGCGCCTGTCCAACACCTGCCGCCACCTTGATCAATTGGCGCAAGTAGAAGTTCAACGCAAGACTTGACAGCGGTTCATCATATTTTGGTGTCAAGCGTTAAATCTAAGCGCGGTCAAGCAGTGGTGAACCCGGAGTTAAGCTGGGTCAATCTGAGGTCAACGTGGGGTCAACCTGGGGTCGACCTTTAGTAAATCTGGTGCCTGGTCTGTGAGCCGTAAGTAATTACTTGGCTAGTGAGTACTCGGAAAAGTTATTTACTCGTCAGATCACTTACTTACTTACTGAACTTACTTAGCTAACAGACCAGGCACTGGGGTCGACCTGCACCGCCCTGCCTTAGCCTTGTTCTTACGCGGTCGGGTGTCGCCGGGCGCCCTCTCGTCGTCGTCGTCACCGTCACCGCCGCCGCCGCCTCCTCCGCCGTTGCGGCGCGGCGGGCGGGTCTTCTGCTTGCGTCCCGACGCGGCGGCGGCCCCCGCAGCAAGAGACGGATGCATAGTGATCCCCACGTGTCAGGTTGACGTTTAAGGTCACGCTCCCCCTAATTCCGGATTTCTACCAAAAAAAATTACGAACGAAAATACGACTCAAGATTCTTGAGTTAAATAGTCGCAAAAAATATTTCAACCCCCACTCAGTAGTTCTAGGAGAAAACTTTTCGAAAACACATTTCTTTCAAAACATTTTTGATTTTCCTGGGTATGGTCGCGCATCTCAGGGTTGGGTCGAACGAAATGTTGAGCTATTTGTTTCATCACACACCAGCTCTGTGTCTCTGAGCAAAAATAAGTGGCGCCTCCGCGCCATTAAGTTGCGTTTTAGGGCGAGTGTCAACATTCCGTTCAACCCAACCCTGAGATGCGCGACCATACCCAGGAAAATCAAAACAGTTTTGAAAAAGTTTTCTCTCCTAGAACTCAAGAACTGAGCGGGGGTCAAAATGTTTTTTGCGACTATTTAACTGAAGAATCTTGAGTCGTATTTTCGTTCGTAAACTTTTTTGGTAGAAATCCGGAATTAAGGGGAGCGAGACCTTAACTCAATGTTCAATGTAAAAAGGTTTAAATCGCGTGCGTTGACGTGGTGAGCATTCTCCATCAGTCCCCACGTCATAGGTTGACATTCAACTCAATGTTCAATGTAGAAGTGTTCAAATCGCGTGTGTTGACGTGGTGAGCACTCTCCATCAGTCCCTACCTGCGGCGCCGCCCGCCAGCAGCGCCGCCTCCGCCAGCGCTGCCCGCTGCCGCTTACCCGGCTTCCCCTTCTTTACAGGCGCAGCCGCAGTCGCGGGCGCGGCGCCCTCGGCGGCGGCAGGGGCAGCCTAGGACTAAGGACTGATGGATGGTGCTCACCACGTCATCACACGCATATTGAACCGTTGTTTCTTTGGCAAACAGCACGGTCCTCAGTTCAACAGCATCCTATGACGTGGTGAGCACTATCCATCAGTCCCTACCTTGGACTTCTTGGATTCCTTGGATTTCTTAGGCGCGGCATCATTATCGTCGTCGTCGTCTCCGCCCTCCTTGTCTCCCCCGCCCACCGCGTGGGGTTTGGCGCGCTTCCGCTGCCGCGCCCGCCCGGAAATAGCCTTGCGCTTCCCCCCCTTTCTGTAGCGGCGCAAGCTGAAATTGAAGGCAAATTCTGAAAGCGGCTCGTCATCTGAAAGCTTCAGGCGTTGAATCCGGGCACTATGAACACTGCTTTCAACACGTTTAAATAGGCCGGTTTCGGTATATAGCTTTCCGCGCCGAGCGCTGACGCTTTGCCCGCAACTCTGTATGGGCATTCAACCTGGCGCCCTCTTTCCCGCGCGGAGCGCTGATGCTTTGCCCGCAACTCTGTATGGGCTTTTCACCCAGGCGACATACCGAAATCGGCCAATTGCACCGCCCTGCCTTCCCTCCCTTTCCACCGTCGCTGTCGCTGTCATCGTCACTGGAGGAGTTCTGGCGGGCGGCGTCGGCTGCCATGATTTTTTCCGTGCGGAGACGTGCGCTGCGCTCGGCGTGCGTTTCAGCCTCGCCTTGGGACAGGGCCGTATACTCCCTCGACCGCTCAACTTGGGCGTCTTCGAGGAACTAAGCTAGGTCGGAGCAAGGGCAGGTAAAGTGACCTCAGAATTTACCACTTAACAGACTGTAAAGTACTTCAGAGTTCACAATTTAGGTCTTGGTCTTTACTTTCACGAGGCGACCCCCCTAATACCCCCCTAAGACCCCCCTAAGTTGTTGTGAGCAATGACCGATGTTGTTTCGACGATCGACCGAAAGTTAGACGTGGGTAAACGCTCATATGTCGGTCGGCCAGTACGAACCGTGTCCGCACGTCTGTATGAGCATTCAACTTGAAGGTGAGTCATGCTCCGATCGCTGTCGGGACGTTGTTCTCAATAACCCTTGTGCCTAAGCAGCCAAAACAAATGACAAAAGCAAAAAATGTAAATGTAGGTGTGATGAAAGTTGTTGTCCTCAGAGTCATGGAAGTAACCTCCACGGGGTGCCAGAAAAAAAGTCCATTGCTGAATCACTTTGCAGTGTTTCCAGCGCCGGGGTAACACTGGCGACCGTCAGGGAAATCGGTTTTCTGTCGTCACGGAACCACAACAATCACGCGGTTTCAGAGTAGTAAAGGGGACAGACCACAGCTGTGATGCCTGCAGTGGTGTCAGGGACAAAGCATGGCAGTGACAGCTGGCAATTGAGCTGCAAGGGGGTCTCGGGTCTCATCTCTCAGTGGCAGTTGAGCTGCAGAGCGGAACGTTGTCTCAGCCCCCAAAGCAGAGTTGCGACGCCTTGAGTGGTCCAATGTGGGGCGAAGGGGAGTGGCGTCTGGTGTTCCCGGCCACGCCGTCTAAGTAGGCCTCGACGCTGTCATTGCTGTCGTCGCAGGTTTAGGGTTAATGAGTTAGGGTTTAGGGTTTAGGGTTTAGGGTTTAGGGTTTAGGTTAGGGGGTAGTTGCATCTGGTGTCCCCGGCCCCGCCGTCAGAGTAAGCCTCGACGCTATCATCGCTATCGTCGCCGCTGCCATCACTGCCACTGCCCAGGGGCTTACACTCGTCCACTTTTCAGCTCAACTTGAGCCGTGTCTGACACACATAAACACCCTGCACACCCTAGACACCCCCTAACACCCCCTTAACACGCGCTACACAACCCCTCCGCGCCCCCCCTATCCCATACAAAGCGCTCAAGTTGAGCTAAAAAGTGGACGAGTGTAAGCCCCTGCCACTGCCGCCACCGCCGCCTTCCTCGCCAAACTGGCGGCGGACCCGCGGCGGCGGCGGCGCGGCGTTGTACAGTGGGTCGTCGGCACCTACCGGCATCTTCGCCGTCATTCGCGCCTTGTGCTCGGGACATATGGATACTACTCGTCACGTCGTCCGCCACACTTCAAACCGTTGTTTCTTGAGTCACATGGCATCCTACGATGCCACGAGCAAGATCTGTGTGGACAATTAGCCGAGACGTCATCGACACACATCGCGAAATCACGTTTTTTGTAGACCTAATGGCATCCTGAAAGCGGCGAGCATTACCTGCTAGGCCCGTTGCCCGCCCCGTCATAAGCGCTACATGTGCCCGCCTCGGGCACTAAGCTCAATGGCGGTTTTTGATTCGGCGCGCAATATCTGTCAGGCCCTCGGGGCAGACGCGGTTGTCAGGGCGCTCTCATATTGTAGCGAGCAGCATCTGGCAGGCCATACCTTATGCTTCTTGCTGTCGATGTGCTGCTGCAGCGATTGCTCGGACAGGCACAGCACGCCCGGGCACAGCTTGCACTTCACCGCGATGCCCTTGTCCGCGGGGCAGGGTCTGCCGGATACTGCTCACCACGTCATAGGAAGTCAACCATCTTAAGAGACACAGGGGTTCTCGGACTGAAAACTCGAGACACTCGGTTCACTGGTTGGCGAAAGCGTTGAAGCCGTTCCGCCTGTCCTTTGAGGGACGTTTGGAGCTTTGATCCGTACTTTGCGCTACCCTCGGCGGACACTCAGCGTAGCAGAGCAGAGAGCGAGGGTTCAACAAGTGGTATGATGTGGCAAGCGACATCCGCCAGTCCGTACCGCGGCTACCTCCTTCTTGGGCATCTTCACCGCGACTGCGGCGGCGGCAGCGGCGGCGGTCTTCGAGCGCGCCTTGGTGTAGCGGCGTAACTTGAAATTGAATGCAAATGTTGGAGGCGGTTCATCATGGTATAGTGTTAAGCGCGTATTTTCAGGCGCCTTCAACCCGGGTATGATAGGATCAGCCTGCACCGGCCTGCCTTGGGTGCCGCCTCCTCCTCGTCGCTGTCGTCGCTCCCGTCTTCGCCGTCGTCGTCATCGTCGTCACCATCAGAATCCGCAGAGCAGGGGCTTACACTCGTTCACTTTTCAGCTCAACTTGAGCCGTGTCTGACACACAAAAACACCCTACACATCCTACACACCCCTAACCCCCCCCTCAAAATGGGCTACAATACCCCCTATCACATAAATTTCGCTCAAGGTGAGCTAAGAAGTGAACGAGTGTAAGCCCCTGCCTCAGAGTCGGCATCGGCACCTGCATCCTTCACCTTCACCTTCTCCTTCTCCCCATCGGACTCTGCGGAATCGCCGTCCTCCTCATCGTCCTCGTCATCCTCGTCATCCTCGTCATCCTCCTCATCATCGTCGTCCTCGCTGTCGTCCTCATCCTCATCCTCCTCCGCCTTCAAGATTGCGGCGGCGGCCGCAGCGGCGGCGTCCTCAACATCGCCGGAGACTTTCTTCGACTTCTTCTTCGGCATAACATCTTGGGGCGCGCTTGGGTCGACGTCGTCGTCAGAGTCCTTCTCGTCGAGCGCGCCCACCGTCACTCAGGGTCCCATACATAACGCACACCCCGTCAACCACTTCATTATAGACACTCGTTCATTGAGACGATTGTCCGGCGGCGGCGCCATGCTCAGAGCCGAGAGGAGGACGAGGAGGACGACAGGGGCTAACACTCGTTCACTTCTCAGCTAATTTTAAGCCGTGTCCGCCACAAGAAAACACCCTACACACCCTAAACACCCTCTCACACCCCTTCAAAACGGGCTACACAACCCCTGAGCGCGACCCCTATCCTATGCAAAGCGCTCAAGTTGAGCTGAACAGTGGACGAGTGTAAAGCCCCTGGACGGGAGGACGACAACGACCCCACCCCATCGTTGCTCAAGTCGGAGTCGGAGTCGCTGCTGCTGTCCTCGCCGCCGCCGTCGTTGTGGAAGAACTTCCAATCGCGGCGCTTGAACATGACGGGCGATGAGGGAGTCGACTGCGAAGGGAGACGCCTGTATTTGCGTTCCGGTTGCGGCGGCCGGGGGAATGGGGCGCCTAGGCGGGGGGTCGCGTTGTTGTTTTCGCGCGTCAGAGAGGCGGCGGCGGCGGTGGAGTTTGTTCCGTGCGGATCCGTTGGGGGGTGAAATCGCGCATACTTTATCTGACTGATTATCCGGCATTCCGAGAGCATCGTCGGTTATCCGGCCGCTGACCGCATTCGTAATTCAGTGGCAACCCCGCGGCGCCGTGACTAGACGAGCACCCACCGATTACGCAACCCACGAACGCCCCCCTTGGAACAACCCGCACCGCGTCGCCCCGTGGTACGAACGGA
>Ga0307489_10003366_pt1 | contig 10609 bp, 17 predicted proteins | sample SB12metaG_FD_202247 | JGI IMG/M metagenome (GOLD analysis project Ga0307489, IMG submission 202247) | Sea-ice brine microbial communities from Beaufort Sea near Barrow, Alaska, United States - SB 1.2 | ecosystem: Environmental > Aquatic > Marine > Coastal | place: USA: Alaska | collected...
GGGTACCTTGAAGTCCTGAAGTGGGCACGGGAGCACGGATGCCCGTGGGACGCGTGGACGACTGCCTATTCCGCTCAGGGCGGGCACCTGGAGGTGTTGAAGTGGGCGCGGCAGTACGACTGCCCATGGAATGAGTGGACGACTGTGCTCGCCGCTACGCACGGGCACCTGGCTGTGTAGAAGTGGGCGCGGGAGCACGATTGCCCGTGGGACGCGCGGGCGCGGGCAGGCGCCGCTCGTGGCGGGCACCTGGAGGTGCTGCGGTGGCTGGATGAGCACGGAGCTCCGTGAAAGCCTCTCCACTCCAAGCAATCACGCGTCAACGTACGACGGCGGTGCAACGCGGCACAACGACACATGAAAATGATTGATACCAAGCGAAGATCCATCACACCACTGGCAAGAAACCTCACAGGATATGAAGCTGAGGGCACCGAGCGCATACAAGCATTACATCACTGGCAAGACAGTGCAGCATCAAATGAACACGAGGGAACCGGACGTATAGATTTATCACAGCAGTGCCAAGACAAGATGCAAATGAGAATTTTCGAAAATATGATGAATCAGAATTTCCTTTACTCCTGTCGTACTCGTGAAGCGTTGTTGTAGCACCGGCGTCTCCCGGTCTCCACTCACGTCACCTGCGACTCGAACCAGACCTCAGGACGGCGTCGGGGATCCGCTCTTTCGGTGACTGAATCAATGGTAGGTGGGCATGAGAAGCGAAAGACACTGAGCTGTGAGAGATGTGCGTGCCACAGCTTAATGTCGTGCGGGGGCTCAACCCACACCCCGCTGCAGCAGCCCCGACCAACACCGGCGGCTCTGACTACCTGCTCACAGTGGACCTGGACACCCGGGGCTCAAGCTGCTGTGACTGCGTGCACACAACGGTGCATGCGGGCGGGGGGGGCACGGACAGATCGACCTCCCTCACCTGTGCGCCATCCGCACCGCTGCCGTCGCGTCGATTCTGTGTTGCACTTTGACTGTAACTGTTTTTTTACAGAGTCCAAGCCACGCACATTAATCAACGTCTACTTCGCTCAACACGCCACTATGCTTCCCCCACTTCCCGCTACTCGGAAAGAAGACGGACAGAGCACGACTAAGGGTTTGTATATGATATGTGATACCAAACCCTCCCCTCTGTGCCGGCCCGCGCGCGTCTGAATGCAGACACGCGAGGCACAGCACCACCCACCAACCCTCACAACGTCATAACCATGACACCGCGAGACAGGGGCTTGCACTCATTCACTTCTCAGCTCAACTTGAGCGCTTTGTATGGGATAGGGGGTGCGCGTAGGGATTGCGTAGCCCATGTTTAGGGGGTGTTTAGGGGGTGTTTAGGGTGTGCAGGGGGTTTTCTTGTGACAGACACGGCTCACGTTGAGCTGGAAAGTGGACGAGTGTGAGCCCCTGCTGCGAGAGCGCTCAAGACTATGAGACTTAGGCGGAGGCCATCCCCCACTTCTCCGCGAACTTGGCAGTCTCCACCGCCTTATATCAGGGCCAAGTGTAAATCATGCTCGCCACGTCATGGGATGCTTCGTCATGCAACAGGCTGTCACGCAGCTCAGTAAATGAGGGATCGTCATGCGGTGAATGCCTGTAGTGAATCATACTCGCGACGTCATATGATGCCATGTAACTCATCAGGATGCCGTGAAACTCAACAACGAGGGTTTAACATGGATGATGCCGTTTGACTAAACAACGAGGGTTCAACATGCGGTGGTGCCTCCGCGGCAGGCATCGCAAAGGTTGGTTTGGCTCGAGCAACGCGCTGATTGGTTTGTTGCGAGCATCGTGTCGTTTGGTTATGCTCGCCCGTCGGCCCCGCCTTATCCTGCCCGAGCTTCTCCATGCGCTTGGTCTTCCAAGCGGGGACGAACAGCTTCTTGGGCTGCCCGGTGGGCGCGCGCTTGTCCTTGGCCGCCGGCGCCACGCCGTTCTTCAAAAGCCACTCCTCAGGGGCTTACACTCGTTCACTTTTCAGCTCAACTTGAGGACTGTGTTTGGGATAGGAGGTGCGCGTAGGGGTTGTATAGCCCGTGTCAGGGGGGTGTTAGGGGGTGTTTAGAGTGTGTAGGGAGTTTTCTTGTGTCAGACACGGCTCAAGTTGAGCTGAACAGTGGACGAGTGTAAGCCCCTGCCACTCCTTGCGCTTGGGGTCCGCGTCCGTGTACGACAGCGACATCAGGTCCAGCCCCGCCTTCGCCGCCATCGCCTCAAGCCCAAGCTTGTTGATGGTCTTGAGCGCGGAGGTGGAGATGCGCAGGCGGACGTAGCGCTGCTGCTCCGGCCAGTAGATGCGCTTGTACCAGGGGCTTACACTCGCTCACTTGACAGCTCAACTTGAGGACCTTCGGGACACATCGCTCACGTTAGAGCTTAACTTGAGCACTTCAGGGACACAGCCACGGGTTAATTTGGGTTATATGGGGGACACAGTCAGCTTAAGTTGAGCGGAAAAAAGCAGAGTAAGCATAAGTTGAGCGGGAATGGGAACGAGTGTAAGCCCGCCTTGTACTGCAGGTTCACCTCCTGCAGCTTCTTGTTGCGGATGTGCGAGAAGGACACCGTGTACCCGTTGTTGGCCTTCTTGCCGGTCAGCATGCACTTGCGCCCGGACTTGCCGTGGATGGCTGCGGAGTGAGAGGAGCGGAGGAGCAGAGGTGAGAAGCAAGTCTTCTAAGAGTCTTGTCGTCTGTTTGCAGCGAGGCTTCCGCTCTCCACCGACTTGCGTCAGGCCGTACCACCCCCCCTTCCTGCGATACCCAAGGCCACCCCCCCCCCACACTCCCCGTCGCTGCGTTATCTCTGGCCGTAGCCCCCCAGCCCAGCCTCCGTCGCCCCGCCCCCTGCCTCTTGCCTCTTCATTCTCCTCCATCCCATCCCTCTGCTCAGAGTGTCAAAGTCACTCGCACCCAAACCCCAGAACCCCGAGCTCCGGCAATTGAGGACGGGCGTCCGGCGAACGAAGCTCCAACGCCGACGCCGCCGTTCCACGACACGTGCCCGTCGCTACCACCTGCTCCGCCTCCTGCTTGCCTCGGCCCCACCCCCTCCGCGTGCATGACGCACGGTACACACCACCACCACCACGGCGGACGACACAGGGCCGGAAGGATTTGAAGTTGCGAGTGTATGAACGAAATTTTCGGATAAAGCGGGCTCGCACCTTCCACCGTCATCTCGCGGTGCTGCAGCATGGGAGCCACCGGCGCCGCCGCCTTGGTGCTCACCGACATCTGGCGGAACTGGGAGCTGAGGCTCCCGGTACTGAACTCGCCCTTCGCGCCGCGCGACACCTGCGGAGAACGAGAAGACGGGGCACGGGAGTCACGCGGGGTCAGCACGAGAGCATGAAAAAAATGAACAATCGCGACCAGCCCTAGCATTGTATCACCCCGGTAACCGTCCCGTCGGCAAGCGTGGGCTTGAGGGGGCGAGGTAGGGGCGCCGTTACTCACCACCGGTGTCGGCTTGAGGGAGAACGCCATGGCAGCCATGCTCGCGTCGTGCAATGCGCGTGCAGCAAGCCGCGCCTCAGGTAACAGGCCGGACGTGGTGACGTGGCGCAACTTTGCTTTTTCCAGCTTCCAGTCCTATTCCATTCCTATTCCGCCGGAATATTCCTGATTCCTTCTTCGAGACGACGTGCTGGTGCTCACTCTGCCCCTCCAAGCAGCCCATCACAACACCACCCGCGACGCTTCCGCCGTTGCATGCGCAAGGACAGTGGGTCCTTCCGAAGCCGGCCAAATCCCCCCCAAGACGCCGCGCTAGAGCTGCCGCTCCTCTCGCTCGCCGACTCCGATCAGCCGCCGTCGTCGCCCGCCCGATTCTCGGCACGCCCATCCCAGCAAGGGAGCTCAAGCGCGAGCTTGAACGTGAACGGCACAGGCGGCAGGATGGACTCTCACGACGGCATCCAGAAGCTGCTCGCGGCTGAGCAGGAGGCGCAGGCGATCGTGACCGCCGCGCGCCAGGGTCCGTGACTCACCAGCAACCAACCCGCCTACACCTCTCACCCGTCCCCCCGCCCCCCAATCTCCTCTGACACATCAGCCCGATTTTTCTGCGTCCTCGAGTCTTTGTGCCACCCTCTGCCTTCCCCCTCGCCCTGGGGTCTCCCTCACCGCGTACCCACTAGACAGTCTAACACGTGACAGTCAGTGATGAAGTGAGGACCGGACAGAACAACGCGCGTGCCTCAATGGAAGGGACTTTGCACGCTAACGTCGTGCCCATCGGTTTCGAAATCTCGTTCTGCTTCCTGCACTCGCACGGTACTGGTCTCACCTCACCCGCCCCCCCCCCTGCGATCTGGCGCGCGCAGAGAAGTCGAGCCGGCTGAAGGCGGCGAAGGAGGAGGCGGAGGCGGAGATCGCGGCGTACCGCGGGCAGCGCGAGGACAAATACCAGAAGCTGCTCACTGAGGTGCGCCAGCGCGCCGCCCCAGGCCCAGATCACCCCAGCCCAGTGCACAATGCCCAACTCCTTTTATACTCGTTTACCTCTGAGTGTGACGTTCTCTGCTCTGCTAGTTTTCTCTGCTCTGCTACGCCGAGTGTTTGCTGCGGGTCAAGGCAACCCGCTCAAGAGGCGACATCCTTCTCTGTGGTCGAGCTGTCATGAAGGCACAGGTCCCGAGGTGCCATTAAGTACAGGTGGTGGCGTCCACGCTCCACGCTCCACGAGTCGGAGAACCTGGTTTCTCTGGCTGCCTTCCAGTCACAGAACCCTTGTGTGTTGTGATATCTAAAAAAGCACACGCCAACGCCAGTAGGTCGAAGGATCACTGAATTTACAATGCCAACTCCATTTTCCAGCTGTGCGCGCTGAGTGTGTTTTGTGTTTCGAGTGTTCAAAAGCAGACGCTTTTAGGCCGGAGGATTGGCCCCAGTGCACAGTGCCAACCCCCGTCTTACAGCTGTGCAGTGGACTGACTGATTTTGTGTTTCCTGCCTCTCTCCCTACGCGCAGCAAAGCGGCGACTCCAGCCAGAGCAGCGTGCGCATGAGCGCCGACAGCGAGGCAGGGCCGTAACCGCCAGCACCTGTCCCAGCCCTTGAGTATGACAAAGTGCCTGAAGCTATAAAATTTTGGCCCTTGCTCCAAAACGTCTACTCAAGATTCTTGAGTCAAAAGACGCTGTATCAATTATGCCATAATCTTGAGTTGAAAATTTGAGCAAGAGCCCGAAACTTAACAGTTTCAGGCACGTTGTCATAGCTTTGGAGGTATGCCAGTGGGATACCTCAAGTGGTTTGAGGGACACTGCGTCAACCTCCTGCTGAAAATATTGAAAAAGTACCTTGTACATTGCCAGCTCAACTGCCGGCATCTTCGAGGCTCTCGGTAGGTGACCTCAGCTGGTTGCAGGGACAAGTGGCTGAAAGTTGAGCTTTAGAAAGTAGTATGGTCACGGCCGTGCCGCTGGGGCGCCATCGCAGCGATCCACCAGGCGGTGAGCAGCAAGAAGAGCGCGGTGGGCAGGGGCTTACACCCGTCCACTTCTCAGCTCAACTTGAGCTGTGTCTGACACAAGAAAACACCCTACACACCCTAAACACCCCCTCACACCCCCTTAACACGGGATACACAACCCCCTACGTACACCCCCTATCCCATACAAAGCGCTCAAGTTGAGCTGAGAAGTGGACGAGTGTAAGCCCCTGGCGGTGGGCGCCATGCTCATGAAGCACGTCACTGCCGTGTAGACGCTAGCACGCACACACCTTGCGAGTTTGGAATGACACATTGTATTTAGCACGACGTTGCTGCGTTTCATGAAATTTAGGCCACACACAAGAAGGACACTATCATAGCTCACCGTTGCATTTGAAATTCGAAAAACGTAGTTTCCGGCGCCTGCACGGACGGCTCACGCAACGGGCGCTGCGATGCGGCTCATTGATCACGAATCAATCGCATCCGCCATTCCAAGCGGATACACCATTCGGTCTTCTGGGATAGAGGCCGTATCGAGGGGCATTATTCAACGTGCTGCGTTGTGTATGGAATTTTACCGCCCTACACGCACGTAACCTGACACACACGTCAACTGACAATTCGTCCCAACACTTCAGGATCAGGTTGGCGGGAACTCGCCATCAATGGAAATAATCAAGGCTGTGTGCTGATGTGTACCGGGTACATATGAGGAAGATTGGATCCCCGCGTGTGCGGATTCACTCTCTCCAGCGCCGTCCATTCTATTTCCTGCTCCTGAACACCTCCAGATATCTACGCGGGCACAATGAGCCGGCTGACTACTCAAAGATGTCAGTTTCCGTCACCGGTCCACCGCTTCGCCGCGGCGCGCAGCGAGTGGCACATTCTATGAATGAGGCTGATATGCCTTATTACAATTACTCGTAGTCTAACGTGTCTGATGTGGGTAGCCCTCTCTAGTTCCCAATTTGACGGACCGAATATGTTATGAAAAAATGACACGGAAAAAATGACACACGAGAGTGCCGAAACAAATATCTCGGCTGTCTTCCGTCTCCCTAAACTTCTTTTCCTTTTGTATACCGTTTGTATAACTCAACCAATGATTGTACTTGTTGCCAACTTGATCGAGTCCCCCCCCCCCCCCCTGATTGCTTGTATGAAACCCCCCTCCACGCCCCCAACCGTCCCCCGCGGCCTCTGTCAGCCGTGAAAATGTCCAATCAAGCCCCCACAACTTACTCTCAACCCCCATCCTGGGCCAGTCACCCACCCCATTATCCCTCCCCCAACCACCCTCTGTCGCTCTTTTGCCCAGCCGTGAACGTCCGTTCACCGTTCACGCACTCGCCACCACCAGGGGTCATACAAGTTTTGACACTCGCATTACCAGGGTGATGCATAACCCCCCCCACCCCCCTCCCTCTTCGGTCCAATTTCCCGAAACAACCAACCCCCTCCGTTCAATGTCCCCTCTTCGGTCCAATTTCCCGAATCAATCAACCCCATTCCTTCAATGTCCCCCTCCGTATTCTGCCATCTGGCAGTTACCGGTGCTGCGCGTATGCGGTCATCATCGCGGGCGCGGGCATGTACCCCCCGTGCGCGTTGCCCAGGTGTAGCGCCGCAAGTTGAATTTGAAACCAAAGTTCGAAAGCAGTCCATCGTATTCCAGTTTCAAGTGTTGCGGTCCGGGCGCTTTCACCGTGGGTTTGATAGGGTCAATCTGCACCGCCCTACCCAGGTGCGACGCGCCGTAATAGGCCGACGGCGCCGCCATCCCGTTCATGTTTGCCTGCGGCGCCATCCCGCTGAGTAAGGCCCAAGCAGATATTGCTCGCCACGTCATAGCATGCCATGAAAGTAAACAACGACAAGCAGATATTGATCACCATGTCATAGGATGCCAATGAAGTAAAAAAACGACAATTCAATGTGGTGGGTGACGCGGCAGGCAATGCGCCAGGCACATAATGCTCGCCAGTCACAGATTCGTTGAACAAGAAATGAGAGTTCAAAGGATATGGTGGGTGACACGGCGGGCAATCGGCCTCGAAATTAACACTCGCCGCGTCATAGGATGCCGTCTTGACCAATAAACGATAGTTAAAAATCCGTGTCGATGATGTGGCGTGGCGGGCAATATATGGCAGGCCTTACCGCTGATGGGCTGCATGGAGTGCATCGCCTGCATCTCCCCGTTGTTGGCCCCGTGCCCGCCGCCGCCGCCGCCGCCGCCGCCGCCGCCGCTGTTGTTGTTGCCGCTGTTGGCGTTGTTGGCGCTGGTTGTAGCGGCGCAAGTTGAAATGGAAAGCAAATTTTGAAGGCGGTTCATCATATCATAGTTTCAAGTGCTTAGTTCCAGGCGCTTTCAACGTGGGTTTGATAGGGTCAACCTGCACCGCCCTACCTGGTAATGTCGTGGATGCTGCTCCGCCGCTTGTCCTTTTTGTTGAGCGAGTTGAGCCGGATGAAGTACTTCTGCGCGTGCGACGCAACCTGCGCGCAGGGCCATACACGCATTCCCTCTTCAGCTCAACTTAAGCACGGCGAGTGTGTATTCAGGTACCCCGGTTGTACCCCGGTACCCCGGCAAACGGTCAGGTTGAGCAGGTAACGAGTTGCCGGGCCAGGGACGAGGAGCGCGGTGAGTGTGCACTGGTACTCCAGTACGCTATGGACAAACACTCAGGTTGAGCTGAAAAGGGAACGAGTCGCCAGGCCAGGGACGAGGATGAGGATGCAAAGTCGTATAAGGCCCTACCTGAGTGGGCGTGCGGCTGATGACAAAGTTAGGAGGGAGGAAGAGGCGAGTGATACACCGGTACACTATGAGCAAACAGTCAGGACGCCGTGTAAGGACCCTGCCTGTGTGGGCGTGCGGCTGATGACAAAGTTCCGCGAGATGCTGCGCCAGTCGCCCTTGCCAAACTTGGCCAGGCCGAGGAGGAACAGGCGGTGCTCCTCCTCGATGTAGTGGCGCAAGTTAAAATTGAAAGCAAATTTGAGCGAAATTAAAAGCAGAGTATCATATTTTAGTTTCAAGTGCTTAGTTCCAGGCGCTTTCATCGTGGGTTTGATAGGGTCAACCTGCACCGCCTCACCTCAGTCCACGGGATGCCCTTGCGCCGCTCCTGGTCCGACGTCTTCGCCGCCATCGCCTTGGCCGCCCCGCTCTTCTTGGCGCCGCCGCTGCCAGCTGTGCCGCCGCTGCTGCTGGGCGTGTTGCACCCTTCGTCGCTGCCGCCGCCGTCGCTGCCGTTGCGTGCCAAGGGCCAGGGGCTTACACTCGTCCACTTTTCAGCCTAACTCGAGCCCGTTGTATGGGATAGGGGGTGCGCGTAGGGGTTGTGTCGCCCGTGTTAAGGGGGTGTTAGGGAGTATTAGGGGTGTCTAATGTGTTTGCTTGTGTCAGACACGGTTCAGGTTGCGCTGAGACGTGGACGAGTGCAAAGTCCCTGCCGAGGGCGCGGGCCCGCCCAGCCCCGTCACCCCCCCCACGCCGGCGTCACTGCCACTGCCATAGTGCGGCAGCGGCACCCGCCCGCTCTCTATGTTCTTAATGTCCTCCTGCAGCAGGTTGAAGCGCCGCTTGAGACCCACCATGCTCTTGCCCGGCACCTGCGCGTTGAACTGCACGGCGAGTGGCGGGGGCGGGGGACAAGTTCCGCGTCAGAACCAGGGGCTTACACTCGCCCACTTCCTAGCTCAACTTAAGCCGTTTTGGTCAGTGAGCAGTTTTGTGTTCAGTGTGTGACGAGTTATGACCCGTCCATCTCATGAGGGTACCCAACGTATCACACAAAATGTGCTTACGTTGAGCCGAATAGTGGACGGGTGTACGCCCCTGGTCAGAACCCTTCTCCAGCACCGGCACGGGAACGCTCATGGCATAATAAAACATACCGGGTTTCTGTGGCTGCGAGGCAGCTAATGAACTGAGTTCACCGCTTGGCGGAGCGTGGAGGGTAGTTCCGTGAGGGACGTTGGGCACTGTACACACTTTGGTTCGAGCACATGGGCGGGTCCGAGAGATTGCCAAAATAAATATCTTTTGAAAACTTTGAGCCGCCAAGAAGACTTTGGAAGACTTTGGACGCACCTGGCCCCAGCTGTCGTCCAGCACGAAGGAGGTGTCGGTGATCAGGTCCCCGAACTGCGCCAGGCTCCGCTCGAACACCTTATCTTCCTCAGCACTGCGAAATAAGAAAGGGGGTCACAAGGCTCTCGTCAGTCCACTGCACGCGTCGGTGGGCGGTCCGTTGGCAAATGCAAAAAAGAAAAAAAACGTTGGGAGGAGGTAAACTCACGTCCAGTGCTCGGCCTGAATCATCATGTCCACGCCCGGTATGCCGATGCCCCCCCTGCAAGCCGGTGCGAGGAAACGAGACAGTGTCAGCGAGTTGATGACGGAGTGTAGACGAGCGCGCGTAAAGGCGGCGCGTCGGCGCGGTGACCGTGCAGGCGAGGGAGGAGTCACGTCAACACATGGGCAAACTTGGAACCCCCAAAACATTGTTGTGTGGAGGAGGCGCGTTTGCATTCGCACCTTCCGAGGTCCAAGCCGAGCCCTTCCAACGAGAAGTTTGGGCTGAAGGTTTCGTGCATGATGGACGCCTGCAGCAGGACGAGGAGGCGGGGGCAGCGCAGAGGCGCGTCAGTGGCGTTATAGAGCAAGGCGCGACGGGCGTAGAGCAACCGCGCCGCACGTGGTGTTTTTTCTTTGATATTTTGGAGGTCACTTCAGTCAGTGCAGGAGGTCAGTGGTGGTTCTATAGTGAGCATCGCATGCTGTGCGCGGAAGTATCTCTGCTTTCCGCAGGCGCGACGGGAACGCTGATTCACCGCGAATTTTCGCACAGCACCCGCGCACCCGTGCATGCACATTTCGGGGCAGTGCACGGGGCGATACGGCGCCACGCGACGCGTCCCGGCCGCCGTACTGCCGTGATTTATTCGCTACCACGCGTTTCGGCGGAAGAGCCGAGGTTGGGATGATGTACGGCGTTCGTAACGCACCGAGATTTCGCAGGCCATGTTGGTGGTCGCTCCGACGCGTTGACGTCACAGGACGGGAGGTTCTTATAAACTTCACACTGGCGTAGGCGTTTAGGCGGTCGCGTAAGCGTGTGCGTGTGAT
>Ga0307489_10003367_pt1 | contig 10608 bp, 20 predicted proteins | sample SB12metaG_FD_202247 | JGI IMG/M metagenome (GOLD analysis project Ga0307489, IMG submission 202247) | Sea-ice brine microbial communities from Beaufort Sea near Barrow, Alaska, United States - SB 1.2 | ecosystem: Environmental > Aquatic > Marine > Coastal | place: USA: Alaska | collected...
GTGCTCCGCCACCTCCGCGATGAAGTCCAGGAACTGCTGGCCCATTCTGCCATAGGTCTCGCAGGCCAAGGCGATGATGGCGACTCCGTGTCTTTGGCCCAGGTTGCCGTAGTGCTTCATCTTCTCCTACGCAGTTTTGCCCCCGGTAGTTAGTTCGATTGGAGCCCATGATTGACTGTGAAAATACACCAAATCGAAACACGTGTTGGAAAATCTGTTCAGGAATCCCGGCGAGATTCGTGACCACACGTGCGAAACACGTGACCACACGTGTTATTTCGTTGTTCAAAGAATTACAGGTGCTGCCAAAAGGGGGAAAATCCCCCTTCGCGAGTCCACGTGAACTACGGGGGGCAAAACTGCGTAGACACGAGTCAATGTTCTCAAGCAAGCCGCGGTCACATCCCCTTTACTGATTCCTCTCGCGACACATATTGAGATTACACGCCGCGCGCCAATCGCGTCATCACTGCATCATCTGCGTGGTCAAAAGAAACTGGAAGAACTTCGATGCTTCTTTACTTATTATATTGACTTGTTATATTTCTTATATACTTTCGGACTTACCCGCTACTACTTGTTATCACTCTTGTTCATAATTAATAAATACTTGTTATATACTGAGGCGCAGCCAGGCACAGGCTTGAGAAACACTATGACCCTTACTCAACACTGAATGTCAGTGTCTTATACACCCCCACACAATCTTATATTCCCTCTTACGCTAGGGACCCTCCGCCTCCGTCCGCTCGTGATGGCGGAGGGTAAACTTTTCAATTTCCGACTGAAGCAGCTGCATGTGGTCCGACAGGCGCTGGAGCAACAGTGCCGGAATGGGTGGTTCGCACTGGGGCCCAGTGGTCCGGCAGCATGCCTCCCTCCAGGGGCTTACACTCGTTCACTTTTCAACTCAACTTGAGCCGTGTCTGTCAAACGCAAAACACCCTACACACCATAAACACCCCCTAACACCCCCTTCACACGGGCTACACAATCCGTACGCGCACCCCCTATCCCATAAAAAGCGCTCAAGATGAGCTGAAAAGTGAACGAGTGTAAGCCCCTGCCTCCACCTCGCCGGCCGACCAGCTGAGGGCCTGCGCCCCCATGGCCTCGGAAATGTTCTTCAAGATTTGCGCCTGCGTATCAGTGGGTTCAAGTTGGTGGGATGTTAGTTTCGAGTCCGAGGATTGGAGGTTCGATTTGACAGGTGGGTAGCTTAAATTCAGTATCGAAGTCATAGTATCGAACTCAGTCCGACCAATACCAATCAGGACAGGCAGAAGCGGAAATCCCGCCGACCAAGGACCAAACTCTCCGCAAATTCGACCGGATTGCGATTCCTGAGTACTCGTACATATACCCTTGGTTTCGAGGAGATAAAACACAATATGTTGTGCCGACACTGCTTCAAGATTGGATGGGTGTGTTGACCTGGAGCAGCGTCCCCAGGGTTTACGAGTTATGGTTTAGGGCATAGGGTTTAGGGTATAGGGTCTAGGGTTTAGGGTTTGATGGGTTTGTTTACCTGGAGCAGCGTGCCCGCCAGGTCCCTGGAGCCCACACAGCGCACCATGCTGTAGCGGCGCAAGCTGAATTTGAAAGCAGAAGCTGAAAGCAGTGTTACACACTTTAGTTTCAAGTGCTCATTTCCAAGCGGTTTCAGCTTGGGTTGCACAGGGTCAACCTGCACCGCCCTTCCATGCTGGCCACGCAGGTTTTGCTGTCGAGGAGGAAGTCCGGGAACACCCCTCTGCAGAGAAAGCCGACGTCACCGCCGGCCTGCTGAATCGCCGCATCGATGTCCAACACAGCCCCGGGCACGCTGGAGCGATCCTTGGTACTCTCGGCCCCATCCTTGGGATTCTCGGCCCCGTCTAGTGCCAAGGCGAGATCCTCTGCTGCCGATCCCTTCTTGATGGCGTCCTCCTGACGCAGCATGGCGCGGGACGGCGGGACGCCGTTCTTGAGCGCCTGGATGAAACCTGCGAGCTCGTCCACGGCGTTGCGGAGGTGGCGGAGCGACTTCTCGACCGCCTTGTTGTAGCGGCGCGAGTTGAAATTGAAAGCAACAGTCGAAAGCAGGCCAACTCATTACAGTTTCAATCGCCTCGTTCCAGGCCCCTTCAACTCGGGTTTCATAGGGTCAACCTGCACCGCCCTACCTTGTGTTTGTTGGTCTTCTTCGCGGCGACCATGAAGTAGCGGTGCAGATTGATTTTGAAAGCAAAACTTGAGAGCAGTCAATCGTATGCTAGTTTCAAGCGCTTAGATCTGGGCGCTTTCAACTTGGGTTTGATAGGGCCAACCTGCACCACCCTACCATGAAGTCGGCAATGACGGCCACCACGCGGGGCGCGCACATACTGACGGCGGCGCCGTGCAGCAGGGGCTTACACTCGTCCACTTCTCGGCTCAACGTAAGCACGTTTTGTTGGACACGTTGGGTGCATGATTTTGCCCCAGTCTATTAGACAGGGGGACACGGGGAGGTGTGACCGAAACGGCTTAGGTTGAGGTGAGAAGTGGACGAGTGTGCGCCCCTGCCGTGCAGGCTCTGGGCCCCGAACATCTGCTGGTGCAGGTTCTTGCTGTCCGCGATGTAGCGGCGCAAGTTCAATTTGAAAGCAAAGTTTGAAAGCGGCTAATCGCATTTAAGTTTCAAGTGCTTAGTTCCAGGCGGTTTCAGCATCAGTTTGATAGGGTCAACCTGCACCGCCTCACCGCGGCGGCGGAGAACCCCTGCAGGCATGGGCTTACGCTCGTCCACTTCTCAGCTCAACTTGGGCGCTTTGTATGGGATAAGGGGTGCGCTTCGGGGTGGTGTAGCCCATGCTAAAGGGGTGTTAGGGGGTGTTTAGGATGTGTAGGGTGTTTTCGAGTGTTAGACACGGCTCAAGTTGAGCTGAGAAGTGGATGCGTGTAAGCCCCTGCCTGCAGGTGCTGCACGAGAATGTCCTGGAAGCAGGGGCTTACACTCATCCACTTTTCGGCTCAACGCAAGCACATTTTGTGGGATATGTTGGGTGCATGAATTTCCCCCAGTCTATTAGACAGGGGGACACGGGGAGGTGGGACCAAAACGGTTTAGGTCGGAATGAAAGGTGGACGAGTGTAAGCCCCTGCCTGGAAGTTGGCGAGCAGCGCGGTGACGAAGTTGTGATCGTCGCCAGTGTTCTCCATGAGCTTGAAGTAGTCGCAGATTGGCTCGCCCAGCAGGGGCTTACACTCGTCCACTTTTCAGCTCAACCTAAGCCGTTTGGACACACCTCCCGGTGTCCCCCTGTCTAATAGACTGGGGGAGAATCATGCAACCGACGTATCCCACAAATTATGCTTACGGTGAGCCGAAAGTGGACGAGTGTAAGCCCCTGCCGCCCACCCACGCGTGGTCAACCTCGTTGTAGCAGCGCAAGTTGAAATTGAAAGCAAAAGTTGAAAGCCGTCCCTCATATATTAGCTTCAAGAGCATAGATCTGGGCGCTTTCAACACGGGTTTGATAGGGTCAAGCTGCACCGCCCTACCTCGTCGGTCCCGCCCCCGCGCCCGCCGCCGCTGCCGTAGCTGCCGTGCGGGCCCGATGAGCTCCGGGCGATCATGAGCCAGGGGCTTACACTCGTCCACTTCTCAGCTCAACTGGAGCAGTGTCCGTCACAAGAAAACACCCAACACACCCTAAACACCCCCTTGACACGGGCTACACAGCCCACACGCGCACCCCATATCCCATACAAAGCGCTCAGGTTGAGCTGAAGAGTGGACGAATGTAAGCCCCTGCCATGAGCGGTATGTCGAACTCCGGCATCCGTCCGCCGAGAATCAGGGGCTTACACTCGTCCACTTTTCAGCTCAACCTGAGCCGTTTCTGACACAAAATACACCCTAGACACCCCTAATACCACCTCTTAGCCGCTAAGCACCCCCTGCAAAACCCCTGTATGCACCCCCCATCCCACACAAAGCGCTTACGTTGAGCTGAGAAGTGGACGAGAGTAAGCCCTTGCCGAGAATCATGGCGAGTTCCGCGGCGAGTGACTCCACGGCGAGTCGCACCTCGTACAGCTTCTGCTCCGCCCCGGCCGCAGGGACTTACACTCGTTCACTTCTCAGCTCAACTTCAGCGCTTTTTATGGAATAGGGGGTGCGCGTAGGGATTGTGTAGTCCATGCTAAGGGGGTGTTTAGGGTGTGTAGGGTGTTCTCTGGTGTCAGACACGGCTCAAGTTGAGCTGAAAAGTGAACGAGTGTAAGCCCCTGCCCGGCCGCCTCCTCCGAGTTGAACACTGACTGTTCGGCGAGGTGGTCGCCCAGCATCCGCATGGGCTGAGCCACGCAGGAGGGTCATTGGAATACGGATTTAGGGTTTAGAAATAAGGGTTTAGGGTCTAGGGTTTAGATAAGCACTGGCACTCGAACCGATATCGGAGCATGACTTACAGTAATGTTCATGCCGACGTGCGGAGGAGCAGGGATAATCAACGTCGGTCGAGTGCTTGTGCTTCACACCCCCCCTTACCAAGTCGCCCGCGGCGACAGCCTGGGCGGCGGCGGCGGCGGACTCGAGCGCCGCCATGGCCGCCTCAACAGTTTCCTCGGTGTAGCAGCGCAAGTTGAAATTGATAGCAAAATCTGAAAGCAGATCATCACATTTTAGTTTCAAGCGCTGATATCCTGGCGCTTTCAAGGTGGGTGTTATAGGGTCAACCTGCACCGCCCTACCTCGGTGCTGTGCATGACGGCGGCGTGCGCGGCGATGTACGCCCTCACCGCAGGGGCGTACACTCGTTCCGATTTCAGCTCAACTTGAGCTCTTCTATCCACCGTGTAACCCAGATTAACTGATGAATATGTCCTAGAATTGCTCAAGTTGAGCTCTAACGTGACCTAAACCCTAAACCCTGAACGAGTGTAAGCACCTGCCTGACCGCCGCCTCGAGCAGGGCGGATAGCGCGGCGACGATGTCGTCGGTGTGCTCGCCGCACCGCTCCTTCAGCTCGTGGTAGGGCACCATGTGCAGCGCCCCGACACCCTTCACGTAGTGCGCCAGTTTCTCCAGCGCCTGGGCGACGTCCTCAACCATGGGCGTCCAGTCATGCTCTGTGAACGTAGTCCGCGGCGAGCCCAAGATGTAGCGGCGCAAGTTGAACTTGAAAGCAGAAGTCGAAAGCAGAAAATCACACTTCAGTTTCAAGCGCTCAGATATTGGCGCTTTCAACGTATATTTCATTGGGTCAACCTGCACCGCCCTACCAAGAAGCCGCCGCCGTCACCCGGCGCGGCCGAGTCGCGAGGCACGCGCCGCCCCTTGGTGTAGCGGCGCAAATTAAATTTGAAGGCAAACTTTGAGAACGGTTCCTCATATTTCAGTTTCAAATTTTAGTTCCAGGCGCTTTCAACGTGTGTTTGATAGGGTCAACCTGCACCGCCCTACCTTGGCCAGGTCTTCCAGGCGCGTGCACGCCGCCGCAAGCTCCGACGCGAAGCACACCGCTGCACCGCCCTTCATGGAGTGCGCCTCGAAGCAGGGGCTTACACTCGTTCACGTTTCAGCTCAACTTGAGCCGTGTCTGACACACAAAAACACCCTATACACCCTATACACCCTATACACCCCCTAACACCCCCTTAACACGGGCTACGCAACCCCTACGCGCAACCCCTATCCCAGGAGAAGCGCTCAAGTTGAGCTGAGAAATGAGCGAGTGTAAGCCCCCGCCTCGAAGCCGAGCACTTCGGTGTCGGCGGTGAGCGCGGCGCGGCGGCAGCGCTCCACCTGCTCTATCGCGCCGGTGCAGTACCCCTCCAACAGGTCCATGACGAAGTCCCAGTCGCCCTCCACCTGCTGCAGCGACGTCAGCATCTCCACAGGCTGCGGCGACGGCGCGGGCACCGCAAGCAGCCGCTTCGGCGGCGCTTCGGTCACTTCCCACGCGATGTCCAGACTAGTCCGGCTGGCGCGGCGACCCGCGGCGGCGGCGTCGGCCTGCACGTGGACGTGTTCCTCCAACCAGGGTCTTACACTCGTCCACTTCTCAGGTCAACCTGAGCCGTTTCTGACACCCAACACATCCCCTAAACGCCCAAACACCCCCTCCACCCCGGCCTTAAACACTCCCTAAACACCCCCTAAATACCCCCTAAATACCCCTTGTCCCACCAAAAGCGCTTACGATGAGCTGACAGGTGGACGAGTGTAAGCCCCTGCCTCCAACGTGTCGCGGTCGTGGCAGTGCGATATCCACTTACACATGACGTCGAGGAGGAGTGTGAGCCGGACGTAGCGGCGCAAGTTGAATTTGAAAGCAAAATTCAAGCAAAATTGAAAGCAGTCAATCATATTTAAGCTTCAAGAGCTTGGTTCCAGGCGCTTTCAAACGTGGGTTTGATAGGGTCAACCTGCACCACCCTACCTTGACGGGCTTGGTGATGTAGTCGTCCATGCCCGCCTCCAGGCAGGAGCTTACACTCGTCCACTTTCCGGCTCAACGTAAGCGCCTTCTGTGGGATAGGGGGTGCAATTAGGGGTTGCTTATGGGGCGTTCAGGCGGTGTCCGAGAGTATTAGGGGATGTTTAGGGTGTATTGTGTGTCAGAAACGGCTCAGGTTCAGCTGAAAAGTGGACGAGTGTGAGCCCCCGCCTCCAGGCAGATCTCGCGGTCGCCTTTCATGGCGTTGGCGGTGACGGCGATGATGGGCGTCTTGTGTCCCATCACCGCTTGTATCTCCCGCGTCGCCCCCCACCCGTCCAGCACCGGCATGTTGCAGTCCCACTAGTACCGCCGCAACTTGCAACCCAAACCAATGATTGAAAACGGCTCATCATATTTGAGGTTCAATCGCTGACACAAAGCGAGGGCTACCCGAGCCGAGGTTAATCTGGGGCCCCCGACTTGCACCGCCTTACCATGAGGATGCAGTCGAACGGCGGCGACGCGTGAAGCACCGCCTCCACCCAGGGGCTTACACTTGTTCATGTCACAGCTCAACTTGAGCACATTCGGACACATTCAGGGGTTAAGATGGTTTACGTGGGGCACAGAGACAGCTCAAGTTGAGCTTTAGCGTGACAGAGGGTAAGCCCCTGCCTCCACCGCGGCCTGCCCGTTGTCCACCACCGTGCACTGCACGCCCACGCGGTCGAGCATGCGCTTCACGATCCGCTGCGACAGTATCGAGTCCTCCGCGTATAATATGTGGCGCCCGTGCATGGCGCCGTGCTCTAAGGCCTGCCAAGGGGCGCCCGCCACCTCATCCAACACATTTCGAGCAACCCTCGTTTCTTGAGTGGAATGGGATCCAATGAAGTGTTATTCGCGAAGGTGGCACGGGCCTACCGTGCTGAGGCTGCAGGCCGGGGTGCGGGTGCGGGTGCGGCGCCGCGGGGGGCGCCGGTGCCCAGGGACCGCCGGATATTGCGATGAACACGTCTTAGGACGCCATTTGACTCAATACAACAGGGTTCAACATGCGTTGGATGACGAAGTCTTCCCAACACCTTCCAGGCGCTACCCTAAAACCTACTCACTAAACCCTAAACCCGAAACCCTACCGCCGCCTGCACTTTGGTGCGCTCCACCAAGGCGCGCAGCGAGGCGCGTGCCACGGGCTTCACGATGAGGTCTTCTCCGCCCGTCTCAATCACCATGGTGTAGCGGCGCAAATTGAATTTGAAAGCAAAACTTGAAAGTGGAATATCATATTTTCGTTTCAAGTGCTTAATTCCAGGCGATTTCAACATGGGTTTCATAGGGTCAACCTGTACCGCCCTACCTTGGCGCGCGGCGGACCCGCGCCTTCGGAGGATTCCATCAGGAACAGCGGCAGGGGGCGCACGTCCGGCGCTGCGGCGCCCGCGGGGGCTTCTACCTCGCGGCTCCGGCGCCGCACGAGCTCCGAGATCTGGGAGCACAGCGACAAGGGATCGATGTCGGGCAGCACCGTGTCATAGGGCCATAATTGGGCATAATCCGAGCATAAGAGGCTGAATTTGGGGAATTAAGCACAGGGAATTTGGGCAAAAAAATACATATTCCGGCTGGCCCTACCGTGTCAATGAGACAGAGGGCGTACACGTGCGCGTTGGCGGCGATCACCTCGAGGGCGATGCGCCCCGTCTCCGCGGTGTGCACCAGGCACCCCTCCACCTGCCACTAGGGCCTCGCACATCTTGCTCGCCACGTCATAGGATTCTAATGTAACCATGAGCATTGGGCTCAAAATGCGTTGCATGACGTGGCGCCCCCCACCCCCATTACGTGCGTATGCCAGATCTAGAGTTCAGGATTTAGGGTCTAGGGTTTAGGGCTGAGGGTTCAGGGTTTGGAGTTTAGGGTTTACACATGGTTTAGGGTTTAGGGTGCGTATGCCTGCCTGGCACATGTGCTTGAGCAGCAGGCGCTCCGTGGTGTAGCGGCGCAAGATGAATTTGAAAGCAGAAGTTGAAAGCAGTACATCACAGTCTAGTTTCATCACGCTTAGTTCCAGGCGATTTCAACTCGGGTTTGATGGGGTCAACCTGCACCGCCCTACCGTGGTGTTATGCGCCACCAGCAGCACGTGCGCGCGCTCCTCATTGGCCCCGAGGAGCCCGTCGCCCCGCGCCGCGTCGCACCTCGCTGTAGCGGCGCAAGTTGAATTTGAAACCAAAGTTTGAAAGCAGTTCATCATATTACAGGTTCAACACGCTTTGTTCCAGGCGGGTTCACCCGAGGTTTGATAGGGGCAACCTGCACCTCCTCACCTCGCCAGCTCGCTCGCGGCGGACGCCTCCTCGGTGTAGCGGCGCAAGTTGAATTTGAAAGCAAAACTTGAAAGCAGTTTATCACACTTCACTTTCAAGTGCTTAGTTCCAGTCTGCTTCAACGTGGGTTTGATAGGGTCAACCTGCACCGCCCTACCTCGGCGATCACGGTGGACGACGACTTGCCCGCGGCCAGCATGATCCCTGACCTGGACGACATCTGCCGCGGCGGTGTCCGGGGCGTCTTGCCTTGCGACCCCTGCCCGGGCGCGGGTGCGGCGACGGCGAGGGAGAGGGCGGCTGCGGCGGCGGGGTAGACGGGGGCGAGGGACAGGGCAGCGGCGGCGGCGGGGGGGGCAGCGGGGGCGGGGGGGGCGGCGGCGTCGGAATCTAGTTTACGTTCCGAGCTCCGGCGCGGGCGGCCGTTGACGGCGCAGCGGCTGTGGTCGAATGCCGGGTTGTATCCGCGCATCGACGGCGGGAGGTCCTCGGGGGAGCAGTCGTCGCGTTTGCAGATCCAGAGGCTAGGGCCTGACAGCTGTTGCTCGCCACGTCAAAGGTTGCAATTTGACTCACGAAACGAGATGAAAAGATGCGTTGGGGTTCAGGGTTTAGGGTTTAGGATTTAGGGTTTAGGGTTTAGACGTGGCGAGCGAAAGCTGTGTGGCCATACCAGAAGCCCATGATCTGGAGGAGCGAGATGCGCTGCACGGGCTTGGCCAGGGTGTAGCGGCGCAAGTTGATATTGAGACCAAAACTTGAAAGCAGTTCATCACATTGTAGTTTCAAGCGCTTAGTTCTAGGCGCTTTCAATATGGATTTCATCGGTTCAACCTGCACCGCCCTACCAGGTAGCCGTCCATCCCGGCGTCGAGGCAGCGCTCGCAGTCGCCGCGCATGGCGTTGGCGGTGACGGCGAGGATGGGCACACGCCGTGCGCCGTGCCCGCCGTGCAAGGGCTCACACTCGTCGACTTTTCAGCTCAACTTGAGCCGCTTCTGACACAAAATACACCCTCAACACCCCCTGATACTCCTGAGTACCCCCTGACACCTCCTAGACACCCCTAAAACAACCCCTAATGCACCCCCTATCCCATAGAGTGCACTTAAGTTGAGCCGAAAAGTGGACGAGTGTAAGCCCCTGCCGCCGTGGCGCCGCTCGCGGTCGCGGATCTCGCGGGTGGCCTGCCACCCGTCCTTGATGTAGCGGCGCAGGTTGAATTTGAAAGCAAAAGTTGAAAGCAGCATACCACATTTTAGTTTCAAGTGCGTAGTTTCAGGCGGTTTCAACTTGGGTTTGATAGGGTCAACCTGCACCGCCCTACCTTAATGGGCAGGTCACAGTCCATGAGTATCACGTGGTACGCCGTCTGATGCGCCATCGCACCCCAGGGCCTGCCACATATCAGGTTTAGGGCTTAGGGTTTAGGGCTTAGGGTTTAGGGTTTAGTGTTTAGGGTTTAGAGTTCTGCGGAGCCACGTCATCGACACGGCTGGTGGACCCTCGTCTGTTGACTGGATTGACGTCCTATGACTTGGCGCACAAGGCCCATTGGCCGCCTGGTCATCAAACGGGGTTAATCCTAGGTTGTAGATTTAAATGGCATCCCATGACGTGCTCCTGGCAATATTCTGTCTAGGGGTTAGGGTTTAGGGTTTAGCTGGTGCGGCCCTACGGCGACGGCCTCGACGCCGTTGACCGCGAGGTGCACACGCAGACCCTCCCGCGCCAGCACCCGCTGGATGATCTTCTGGTTCGTCACGTCGTCCTCCACAACCAGCACCAACTTGGCGCCGTCTGTGGCCGCCGGCTCGGCGGGGGCGGGGGTGGAGGCGGAGGCGGGGGCGAGGGCGGTGGCGGGGGC
>Ga0307489_10003368_pt1 | contig 10607 bp, 14 predicted proteins | sample SB12metaG_FD_202247 | JGI IMG/M metagenome (GOLD analysis project Ga0307489, IMG submission 202247) | Sea-ice brine microbial communities from Beaufort Sea near Barrow, Alaska, United States - SB 1.2 | ecosystem: Environmental > Aquatic > Marine > Coastal | place: USA: Alaska | collected...
TGGGCATTTCACCCAGACGATGTACCGAAATCGGCCTATTAAGGTGCGAGACAACGATTGAAAGGGTGGCCCTGATACACGGACCCAGCGTACGGCAGGGGCTTACACTCGCTCACGTTAGAGCTCAACTTGAGCAACTCTAGGACACATTCATGCGTTATATTGGGTTATACAGTTGACGGAAGAGCTCAAGTTGAGCTGAAATGGGAATGAGTGTAAGCCCCTGGCGTACGGCCTGTTGCTGATTCGCTGGTTTCAGTTCGGAGCCTTCACCCCAGTGTTTCGCGTCCACGGCGCCGACACCGACACGGAGCTGTGGCACTTCGGCGACCAGACCATGTCGGATGTTTTGGAGTCTGCGATCCAACCGCGCTACCGGCTGCTGCCGTACACGTACTCGGGTTTCCAGCGGGTCGAGGCGGAGGGGCAGGGGCTTACACTCGTCCACTTTTCAGCTCAACGTAAGCACTTTTTGTGGACTATAGACGTCCACTTTTCGGAGTGACGTGAGCACTTTTTGTTGGCTATGTTCAGAGCTTGCATTGGCAAAATTGTCTCATGTTGAGCTGAGAAGTGGGCGCTTTCTGTGGCTTCAGTGACCAGAAACGGTCTAGTTGAGCTGAGGTTGCGCTGACAGGTGGACGAGTGTAAGCCCCTACGGAGGGGTGGACCATGCAGCGGCCGCTGGCCATGGACTGGCCCCGCGACGCCGTGGCGCGGCGGGTGGCAGATCAGTTCATGTGGGGCACCGCACTCATGGTGGCGCCACTCGTGGACGGCGCGGATGATAGGGAGGTAGGGCATGTCGGATATGACACAGTGCGTCAAAGTGTGATGAGCAAAGCAAAGCAAAGCATGGACCAATCACAGGCTCGGATCAAAAAGCAAAGCAAAGCATGGACCAATCACAGGCTCTGATCAATTTGATCCGAGCCTGATTGATCCGAGCCTATGATTGGTCCATCCATGCCTTGCTTTGATTTGCTTGCCTCGTAACACTTTGACGCACTTTATCGTATTGCTCGCCACATCATAGGATGCTATGCGACTCCACACACCAAGGTTCAAACTGCGTTGTAGAACATGTGTTTGCAGTCTCTGCCAAACCCTATAGGGAGGTGCACTTTCCCGCTGTGCCGGGGGGATGGCATGGCTTTTTTGGAGGTGAGAGATACGGGCTTAGGGGAGAGGCTGTGGCGGTTCGAGTCTCCGCGCCTCGGAGGGTCATCCCGCTGTTCGTCCGCGCCGGGTCTGTTCTGCCGCTGGGCCCGCGCAAGCAGTGGACCGGGGTAGGGCGGTGCAGGTTGAACCGATGAGATCCGTGTTGAAAGCGTCGTGAACTCAGCGCCTGCAACTCAATTGTAATGAAGCGCTTTCACATTTTGCTTTCAGAAACAACTTGCGCCGCTCCACCGAGGAGAAGGTCCGATCAAGCCGACGCAACGACAACATCGGCAGACAGTCGAGGGGTGCCGGATGGGATGCGGTGGCGGCGGCTGACTACGACGCCATCGAGCTGCGGGTGTACGGCGGCGCTGACGGGTTCTTCGAGTTGTACGACGACGACGGGGTCAGCGCGGCGGTAGGGCCCAGGGTTATAGGATGTTCACCAAACGTGCGCCACGTCATGGGATGGTTAGCAAAAGTGAATACGGGGTCATTATACCCATACACACGTCCTTTCCGCGCGCTCCTAAACCCTAAACCCAAAGCCCTAGACTGTACGACGACGGGGTCAGCGCGGCGGTAGGGCCCGCCATGAACTGGATTCAACATGAGAGTGCGAGTGACGCTTCGGTGTGTATACGGAGGCACCAGACTTCTGACCTAATCCCCATATAATGCCCTAAACACTAGGCTGGCGGCATTTATATCAAGAAACCAGGGTGTTTTGAGCAATATCTACCAGGCTCTACGCGGCGGGACCCGGGCGGGCCTCGCTGACCATTGCCTTCACGTGGGACGATGTCAACCGCACGCTCACCATTGGGGCTGCCGTCATAGGTGGTCCGGAGCAAGCAGTCAGCAGTGGCGGCGGAGGCGGCGGCGGCGGCAGCGGCGGCGGAGGCGGCGGCGGCAGCGGCGGCGGCGGCGGCGGAGGAGGCGGAGGCGGAGGCGGCGGAGGCGGCGGAGGCGGCGGAGGCAGCGGCGGCAGCGGCCGAGGCGGCGGCGGCGACGGCGGAAGCAGCAGAGGCGGCGGCGGAGGCGACGGAGGCGGCGGAGGTGGTGGCGGCAACGGGGCCAACGCTAAGCCGCCGCGCGTCAACCGCATATTCAACTTGGTTTGTGTGCGGTCGGGCGGACACGGCGCGGGATGGGACCCGACGCCGTCGGAGGCCGTGGACGTGGAGGTGTTGTACAGCGGCGAGGCGGTGCAACTTGCCCCTATCAAACCCACATTTAAAGCTCCTGGAACTAAGCACTTGATAGTTGACTGCTTTCAAGTCTTGCTTTCAAATTCAACCTGCGCAGCTACACAGCGGGGAGGAGATGACCGTGCCCTGCGAGGTCCCGAACGATAACGGTTTCCAAGCAAACACGGGGGCCAGAGCAGCGGTGGCGGTTGAGCTTGAGACAACCACGGGGGGCAACGCGGCGTCGGCGGCGGCGGTGGGCGTTGATTGAGCGAACAGCGAACAAGGCGAATGCCTAGCCTGGAAAGCGCACTGTATGTAGTATCTCGTTTACCTGAAGTAAGTAGGCGTTTGGTTATTTTCACCAAGAGTCATTTGATTTTGGCCAATTCACCAAACCAAGCTTCAGCTTACTAGAAGCTACTGACCCACAGACTAGGCACTAGCCTCGACGCGGCGGCGGCGGTCACGGCAGCATTGGCGGAGAGCGGGATCCCCAGGGCGGGAGCCAGAGCGGCGGCAAGCGGCAGCGGCGGTTGAGCCCGAAGCAATCACTGTCGTTGTGTTTCATTAGGGTGAGTCGCGTGGTACGTCGTTCGGAGCGTCTGATATGCGGGAGCTTGGGGGGTCGCTTTGACCCCTCGTCCACTCCGATATTGGGGGTTAGTTCGATCCCCCATCGGATCTGCACATTCACTGATACGCCAGGTGTTTGGTGTTGTCGCGTACTGTAGTTCGTCGGCACACCACGGCAATGGAATAATGAGAATAGATAGAATTTACAACGTCAGAGCAATGCGAGGACCAGGGCAACAGCCTGATGCCTCCTTATACACGCCGAAGTGTCACTCTCGCTCTCACTGCTCCAGAGCAATGGCAAAATATTTACGCCGGGGCGGGTTTAGGGTTGAGGGCTTAGGGTTACGGGTCTCAACCCTAAACCCTAAACCCCGCGGGGTCACAGCTGTGCGTCCTCACTGCGTCTCCGCGTCCGGGTCGGTCCCCAGAAGATCGGCGGCGTCGGCGACTCGGGCCGACAAGGCTCCCCCCGCAGCCGCTGCCGCCGCCGCATCCTCCTCAGCCGCCGCCACCTCCGGGTCGAAGGAGAGCAGGCCAGCGGCGTCGGCAAGTCGGGGCGATAAAGCCGCCGCCGCCGCCGCCTCCTCAGCCGCCTCCGGGGCAAAATTGGCGCTGGCATTGGCGCTGGCATTGGCACTGGCAATGTGCGCCGCTTCTCTCTCCCGGAACGACGCAGCCGCCACAGGGTCCGCCGCTTTCGGCGACTCCGGATCCGTATCCTCCTCTGGCTCATACTGCAGGTGGTTGGGAATGGAAATGCCCTTGCTGTAGTGGCGCAAGTTGATGTTGAAAGCAACAGATGAAAGCAGTTCATCATTGTATAGCTTCAAGCGATGAAACCATGGGCGCTTTCAGCACGGGTGTTGATACTGCCAACCTGCACCGCCCTACCTTGCCGGTCAGCAGACTGCGCGCCGCCTCCGCGCTTTCGTCGTCGCCGATCGCCACGGCGTTCTCCAGTCAGGGGCTTACACTCGTCCACTTCTCAGCTCAACCTAAGCCGTTTCTGGTCACTGAAGCCACAGCAAACGTCCACTTCTCAGCTCAACCTAAGCCGTTTCTGGTCACTGAAGCCACAGCAAGCGTCCACTTCTCAGCTCAACCTCAGACGTTTTTGCCGATGCGACCTGTGAACATAGCCCACAAAAAGTGCTCTCGTCAAGCCAAAAAGTGGACGTCTGTAGTCCACAAAAAGTGCTTACGTTGAGCTGAAAAGTGGACGAGTGCAAGCCCCTGCCTCCAGCGCGTCCAGCGGGTTCATGCGGCTGTACAGCGATAGCGACTTCAGCACGCGGGGCTTTACCGGCTCAGGTTCGGGCTCCTTGACCGGCTCCGGCTCTGGCTCGGGGTCCATTGATAGCATGTGAGCCAGCGCGTGCGGGGGCTCAGCCGCCGCCTCTGCTGCCGCTGCCGCCGCCTCCGCCGCCGCCGCCTCCTCGGCCGCTGACGCCTCCGCCGCCGCCGCCTCCGCCGCTGCTGCCTCCGCCGCGCTGTTGGCCGCTGCCTCCTCCGCCGCTGCAGTCTCCGCCGCCGCCTCCGCCGCCGCTGTCGCATTCTCCGCCGCCTCCGCCGCCGCCGCCGCTGCCGCATCCGCCGCCTCTGCTGCTGTCGCCGCTGCCACCGTCTCCGCGGCGCGAATGGCATCCGACTCTGCCACTCGCTCTTGCACCCTCCGCTCCTCTGCTGCCGCCGCCTCTGCCGCCGCCGCCGCCACCGCTGCCGCCGCCGCTGCTGCCGCCGCCTGCTCCTCCGCTGCCGCTGCCGCCGCCGCCGCCGCTACCTCTGCCGCCGCCGCCGCCTCTGCCGCTGCCGCCGCCGCTAATGCCTCTTGCCGCTGCCGCTGCGCCGCCAACTTTTCCTCCTCAACCCGCGCCGCCTCCGCCGCCACCCGCTCCGCCGCCTGCCGCACCCGCAGCTCGCTCGCCTCCGCCTCGGCCTTCGCCCTCTCCACATCCTCCGCGCACCCCTCGAGCAGGGGCTTACACTCGTCCACTTTTCGGCTCAACGTCAGCGCGTTCTGTGGGATAAGGGGTGCATTTAGGGATTATTGAGGGGGTGTTTAGGAGGTGTTAGGGGGTGTTTAGGGTGCATTTTATGTCAGAAACGGCTCAGGTTGAGCTGAAAAAGTGGACGAGTGTAAGCCCCTGCCCTCGAGATCCGCGTCGGCCGTGCGCGCCGCGATGTTGAACTCCAGCATGTGCGCGTTCACCTCGGGGCCCTGGCGGCAGGGGCTTACACTCGTTCCCATTTCAGCTCAACTTGAGCAACTCCAGGACACATTCATGACTTTTTTTGGTGTATACGGTGGAGAGAGGAGCCCAAGTTGAGCTGAAATGGGAACGAGCTCAACTTGAGCGACGCCAGGACACATTCGTGTGTTAATTTGGGGTATACGGTGGACAGAGGAGCCCAACTTGAGCTGAAATGGGAACGAGTGTAAGCCCCTGCCTGGCGGATGTCGCCCCCCTCCACCATGGCCTCGGCGATGGTGGACTGCAGCCCCGCCTCCACGTGCGCCGCGTCCGAAACCGTCGTCGCCGTCGCCAACGCCGTCTCCGCCGCCGCCACCGCCGCGTACTTGGCGGTGACCTCCTCCTCCGCCGCTGTGCCTGTAAAGGCGTTAAACGCGGGGCCAGGCGGCGGCGTCGCCGGCGTGTCGAAGTCGAGGTCGTCGATCAGCTTGGGGGGCTCGCCGAACACCTTGGTCATCTGATCCTTCATGGTGTTGAGATCCTCCAGCACGAAAAACCACTGGCCAGGGGCTTACACTCGTCCACTTTCCAGCTCAACCTGAGCCGTTTCTGACACAAAATACACCCTGAACACCTCCTGATGCCCCCGAAGACCTCATATACACCTCCTAAACAACCCCAAAACGCACCCCCTATCCCACAGCAAGCGCTTACGTTGAGCCGAAAAGTGGACGAGTGTAATATAAGCTCCTACCACTGGCGGAGCATCTGCATGAAGGCCGACATGATCATGAAGGTGGCCATGAAGATGCCGACGTGCAGGGGCTTACACTCCTCCACTTTCCGGCTCAACCTAGGCACGTTTTGTGGGATAGTGGGTGCATCGAGGGGGTTTATAGGCTTTGGGGGTTTCAGGGGCTATTTAGGGGGTGTTAAGGGTGTATTCTGTGTCAGAAACGGCTTAGGTTGAGGTGAGAAGTAGACGAGTGACAGACCCTGCCGACGTCCTGCTCGGCACCCGGGCTGGCGATGAGTATCATGGCGCCCGCCGTGAACAGCACCCACCAACAGGGCCTCACAGATACCGCCAGCACACGTCATGAGATGCGATTTTAGTGGCTGGTCTGTAAAGCGTACAACCTGTAGGATCTCGTACTATCACACCTATAGTAAGTAGACGTTTGGTGATTTTGACCAAAAGCCATTTGACTTTTGGCCGAATCACCAAACTCCAGATTACTAGAAGTTACCACAGACTGGGCACTAGGCACTATGCCCTGCCTCGCACAGGCTGGAGACCTCCTCGGTGGTCTGCATGATGGGGTCAACGAAGGGTCGGAACATGATCAGGTAGCACATCTTCATGATGCACAGAATCGTTATTGACAGAACCTGCAGCATGCTGTCCTCCAGATTGTCCTCCCACGACCAGGGGCTTACACTCGTCAACTTTTCGGCTCAACGAAAGCACCATTTGTGGGCTACACCAGTCCACTTTCCGGCTCGACGTGAGCACTTTTTGTTGGATGTGGTGGTAGCTTCCATAGACCAAAAACGTCTCAGGTTGAGCTGAGAAGTGGGCGCTTGACATGGCTTCAGTGACCAAGAACGGCTCAAGTTGAGCTGAGAAGTGGACGAGTGTAAGCGCCTGCCCACGACCCGGCAATGCACCCGATGAGGATCATGATGACCAGGTCGAACAGCCCATAGGCGATGTGCGCCTTTCCGTCCAAGTCATCCATCATTCCGTACGTGTCGGGCAGGTACTCCTGGAAGCAGGGGCTTATACTCGTCCACTTTTCGGCTCAACGTAAGCGCTCTCTATGGAATAGGGGGTGCATTTTGGGGTTGCTCCAGGGGGGGGGTGGGGGATATCAATGGGTGTTCACGGTGTAATTTGTGTCAGACACGGCTCAGGTTGAGCTGAAAAGTGGACGAGTGTAAGCCCCTGCCTGGAAGAGCACGCCCCACTTGTCGAGGTCGCCGGAGTCGTCCACGCCGTCCGGCAGGGGCTTACTCTTGTCCACTTTTCAGCTCAACCTAGGCCGTTTTGATCACACCTCCCCATGTCCCCCTGTCTAATAGACTCGGGCGGAAACATGCACCCAACGTGTCTTACACAATGTGCTTCCGTTGAGCCGGAAAGTGGACGAGTGTAAGCCCCTGCCGTCTACCCACTCGCCGCGCAGCCGCCACATTTTGAAGCGGTGCAGGTTGGTGATCTTGGTTTTGGTGACGCGGTCGGGGTCCTGGTCGATGTCCTGCCACATCACGGTGTCCGTCGCGTCGCTCACCACGTGGAAATGCAGCAGGTACGCGAACGCCAGCAGCCAGGGGCTTACACTCGTCCACCTGTCAGCTCAACGTCAGCGCTTTTGGTGGGACAAGGGGTATTCAGGGGGTGTTTGGGGATTGTCTAAGGCGGGGTTGGAGGGGGGTGTTTAGGCGTTTAGGGGATGTGTAGAGTGTCAGAAGCGGCTCAGGTTGAGCTGAGAAGTGGACGAGTGTAAGCCCCTGCCAGCAGCAGCGCGATGGGGTGCAGGATCAGCAGGAAAGACCCGAACACTTTCCCGATGACGTCGCCGTAGTATGCGTTGCGCCAGCACACCGCAGCCATGCCTGGCGCCAGGGGCTTACACTCGTCCACTTCCCAGCTCAATGTGAGCACCTTTTGTGGGATAGGGGGTGTCTGAAAGGGTATTTAGGGGGGGCTCAGAATTCGTCAAGGGCGTGTTTAGGGGGTGTTTGGGGTGTACTTTGAGTGACACACACGGCTCAGATTGAGCTGAGACGTGGACGAGTGTAAGCCCCTGCCCGGCGCCGCCACGATCGCGACCATGAGCTCCAGGCGCGGGGGCTGCAAGATCGCCGGCATGCGGATGTTGTAATCCTTCTCCATTTTGTAGCGGCGCAAGTTGAATTTGAAAGCAGCGTTCGAAAGCGGCTCATCACATTTTAGTTTCAAGCGGTGAAATCAGGCGTGCTTTCAACTCGGGTTTGATACTGTGCACCTGCACCGCCTACCATGAGAACCTTCTTGACGTACAGCCACGCGGCGGCGCGGGTCGCCGCTACGCAGAAGAGCACGAGGAAGAAGTTCACGAAGGTAGATTCCAGGGTGTACCGGCGCAAGTTGAAATTGAAACCAGAACTCGAAAGCAGTCTATCATATCATACTTTCAAGCGCTGATTGCAGACAACATAGGCGTTTTCAACATGCGTTTTGATACTGCTGACCTGCACCGCCCTGCCAGGGACTCCACGGCCTCGTTGGGGCGGTACGTCGCCGAGTTGAATCCCCCCACCTCCTCCATCGTGCGGTAGATGACACCGGCGGTGGGCGTCACCGAGGTGTAGATCGCGCCGCCCTTCATTGTGTGCGTTGTGATGTTGGCGTACAGGGTATTGTTTCCTTCGTAGTACGTTTGGTTAGTTTGGTTAGTTTGGAGCAACGAGCGGCGGTGGCGGCGGCGCGTGTCAGCGGGAACGTACACGCCCGGGTACACGAAGTTCTGGCCGGCCTTCTCCGGCGGGGCGGGCACCGGCTGCAGCACCTCGGTGTAGCGGCGCAAGTTGAAGTCAAAAGCAAGGTTTCAGAGCAGTTTGTCGACGTTCAGTTTCAAGCGCTGAATACAGCATAGGGGGGCTCCCCTATTTATCAGAGTGAGGAAATCATTATCCACGGGAAGGCTCCCCATCTACGAAACCAACGCGCTTATAACTCGGGGTTCAGCTGGATTCAATCTGCACCGCCTTACCTCGGCCATGCCCACGGTGTCGTCCGACTCCAGCCCAGCGCCGATGAGCGTGGTCCACTTGAGCCCCTTGCCCAGCTCGATGACGCCGTAGGGCATCTTGGCCACGGAGAGCGTGGAGACAAAGTAGGTGAGCTGCAGGTGACTCATCATCATCAGGAGACTGGCGCCCGGGGGTAGAGCCTGGGGGATATTGTGTCTCCACGTCATCCAACGCACTTCGAACCCTCGCCGCTTGAGTTACATGGCACCCTAGGACGTCGCGAGCTATTGCTCGCCACGTCATCCAACGCACTTCGAACTCTCGCCTGTGGAGTTGCATGGCACCCTATGACGTGGCGAGCTATTGCTCGCCACGTCATCCAACGCACTTTGAACCCTCGGTTCTTGACTTACATGGCACCCTATGACGTGGCGAGCAATGGGTGTCTCCGTGCCCTACCCGGGGGCGTGGAGACACTCCAGCGGAATCCAATGAGGTAGGAGCCAGCCGCCGACGCCGCGAGCTGAGTGGTCAGCGTCATGATCGAAAACACTTTCAGCGAATCACGCGCGCCCTCCGCGTAGTCCGGCATCTCGTATACAAACGTCGACGCAGTGTATGACGCCGTGGTGTTGAAGCCCGCCACAGTGACGCCCATCGCCAGGGGCTGATGCTCGTTCCGATTTCAGCTCAACTTGAGCGCTTCTGTCCACCGTGTAACCCAAATCAACTTATGAATGTGTACTGGAATTGCTCAAGTTGAGCTCTAACGTAAACGAGTGTAAGCCCCTGCCCACTGCCGCGGGGACGCGGACCGATACAGTGGTCCCCGGCACTGCCACCATCGCCACGTGGATCACGCGGATCCCCTTGTTGCAGGGGCTCAAATCGAATCAGCTTGAAAGCCGTTTATCATTAATATATTGGCCGTTGATCATAATTTAATTTCAAGCGCAGCGCTGAAACCAGGCGCATTTAACGCGGGTTTCGACTTGAACCGCCCCACCTTGTTGTCATAGATGGGAATACACGGGGGTACGGCGGTTACGACGGTTACGGCGGTTACGTTGGCGCCCTTGATGTAGCGGCGCACGTTGAATTTGAAAGCAACGTTTGAAAGCTGTTCATCACATTTTAGTTTCAAGCGCTGACACCAGGTGCGCTTTCAACTCGGGTTTTGATACTGTCAACCAGCACCGTCCTACCTTGACGGCGTCGTTGATGAGCTTGGGGACGTCGACGTTGTAGACAGCGTCGTGGAACTCGATGAAGCGGCGTAAGTTGAATTTGAAAGCAAAGTTTGAAGGCGGTTCATCATGTTTTAAGTTTCAAGTGCTTAGATCCAGGCGCTTTCAACGTGGGTTTGATGGGGTCAAGCTGCACCGCCCTACCTCGATGGTGGCTTTGATGGTCGTGGAGACAGTGCGGGGGCCGGGTTGTAGCGGCGCAAGTTGAATAGGAAACCAGGGTCTGAAAAGCGATTTGTCTCATTTTAGTTTCAAGCGCTGAAACCAGGCGCATTCAACAGAGCAGCACGTGATAGGATCGCAGAGTATCACACGCGGGTGTTGAGTCAGAGACTCAAAGCGAAGGAGGACTTATTCCGTGCTTGCACACACGGGTTTGAACCTGCACCACCCTACCGGGACCGGGCTCCAGCGTGACTGAGACACCGGGCAAGCCGGAAGCGGCCGGGTCTACGCAGTCCACGGGCATTGGGGGGGGTGGCGGCGGCGGCGGCGAG
>Ga0307489_10003369_pt1 | contig 10605 bp, 13 predicted proteins | sample SB12metaG_FD_202247 | JGI IMG/M metagenome (GOLD analysis project Ga0307489, IMG submission 202247) | Sea-ice brine microbial communities from Beaufort Sea near Barrow, Alaska, United States - SB 1.2 | ecosystem: Environmental > Aquatic > Marine > Coastal | place: USA: Alaska | collected...
AGAGCGCGCGCGGACGCTGGTAGGGCGAGGAGGCGCTTCACTGTTTGCTCATTGTGTACCAGTGTACCCGCACGCACTCACCGCATTCTACTCCCTAAATTTTCACGTTCTTGCGTTTGACCCTTGATGACGCACAGCTGTTCTCGTGGACCATCCTGTCAAGCGACGTACCGCCTGAGCACGCAGCAGGTGGCGGCGGCGCGGCAGCGGATGCACGGGGAGTGCGCGTAGACGCTGGTAGGGTGTGGGGGCGCCTGCATTTGTGCTCACAATGTGCCGCATCCTCCTCACCGCTCACCGCATCACCGCATCCTGCAACAATGAATGTTTGTTCCAAGTGTACTACGGCACTGCGTGCCGGAGGAGCTCATTTGAGATGGGCGGCGTGCTTTGGTCCGCGTGCCTCGCGGCGCCGGGGCCGATGTTAGGGGGGGGCGCGCCGCTGCCGCTCGGGGGGGGAGGGGAGCGGGGGAGGCAGGGGCGGCTCGGGGCAGGGGAGGTGGTGGCAGGGGCTTACACTCGTTCACTTTTCAGCTCAACTTGAGCGCTTTGTATGGGATGGGATAGGGGGTGCGCGACGGGGTTGTGTAGCCCATGTTAAGGGGTTGTTAGGGGGTGTTTAGGGTGTGTAGGGTGTTTTTGTGTGTCAGACACGGCTCAAGTTGAGCTGAAAAGTGAACGAGTGTAAGCCCCTGGGTGGTGGGGAGGCAGCGGGGTGTGTCGTTACCACCTACCAGAGCGGCTCGGTGGCAGAGGCTTTCACTCGTCCACTTCTCAGCTCCACCTGAGCCGTTTCTGACACAAAATACACCCCCTAATACTCCTTAACACCCCCCTGACTCCTACTAAACACCCTCTACATAACCCCTAAGTGCACCCCTATCCCACAATTGCACCCCTATCCCACAGAATGCTTGAGTTGAGCCGAAAAGTGGACACGAGTTTAAGCCCTTGTTCGCGGGCAGAGTCTGACGGCGGTGGCGACGGCAGCGCCATCATCAGAGGGGGGCGCGCGGCCGCCGCTCGGGGGAGGGAGGGTGGTGGGGAGGCAGCGGCAGCGGCGGCTCAGGGGAGGGGGGTTCGAGGCAGGGGCTTACACTATTCCACTTTTCAGCTCAACTTGAGCGCTTTGTATGGGGATAGGGGGGTACGTAAGGGGATAGGGGGGGTTACGTAAGGGATTGTGTAGCCCGTGTTCAGATAGTACTAGGGGGTGTAAAGGGTGTGAAGGGTGTTTTATTGTGACAGACACGGCTCAAGTTAAGCTGAGAAGTGGACGAGCGTAAGCCCCTGGTTCGAGGGGGGGCAGCTGCGGCGTGTTGGTGGTGTGCTGTGTCCTCCTCCGAGGGCTGGCCGAGGGCAGGGGGTTACACTCGTTCACTTTTCAGCTCAACTTGAGCGCTTTTTATTGAATATGGGGTGCGCGTAGGGAGTGTGTAGCCCATGTTGAGGGGCTGTGAGGGGCTGTTTAGGGTGTGTAGGGTGTTTTTGTGTGTCAGACACGGCTCAAGTTGAGCTGAGAAGTGAACGAGTGTAAGCCCCTGGCCGAGGGCTGAGAATGGGGGTGGTGGTAGCGGCGGTGGAGAGGGGGGCGACGGAAGTGGCAACGCCCACCAATAATTTCAAGGTGCACTGCGAGGCGAACGGGCTGCATGACCGGCTGGGGGAGTGGGCGCACCCTGTCAAGGCGCCGGAGGTGGGGCGGTGCAGGTTGACCCTATCAATCTCAAGTTGAAACCGCCTGGAACTAAGTGCTTGAAACTAAAGTGTGATGTACTGCTTTCGACTTCTGCTTTCAAATCCAACTTGCGCCCCTACACGGAGGACTGCTCGCCGGAGTCTAACACGAAGATGCCATGGAAGTGCAGGAAGTGCGGGTGTGTGTGGGCAGGGGCTTACACTCGTCCACCTCTCAGCTCAACCTTAGCCGCTTCTGACACAGAGACACGCCCCATACGAGAGGGCTCTTTAAATAATGTTCCATGCCAGGTACGCACCACAGTTGTCCCGGAACGAGCTCGGTACAAGGCGATTTTTAGCTATTTTGGGCGGTTTTCTTCAATTTTGGGTGATTTTGGCGTGTGTACGCTCCCAAAACACACCTGGTTTGCAGGTTCCGAGGTTGGTACGGAACGTTATTTACAGAGTGCACTCGTACGCCCTGCTCATCCCTCATTAACCCCTCAACCCCCTCTACGCGCATTCCCTATCCCATAAAAAGCGCTTACGTTACGCTGAAAAGTGAAGGAGAGTAAGCCCCTGCGTTTGGGTTGCCGCAATCAAGACCCAGACCGGCGCCTACTCCCGCGGTTGCCCGAGGCATGCGCTTACACTCGTCCACTTTTCACCTCAACCTGAGCCGTTTCTGACACAAACCACGCCCTCAACGACCCCTACTATTGCCGAACACCCTCATAACACCCCCTGAACACCCCCTAAACAACCCCAGAATGCACACCCTATTCCACAGAAAGCGCTTACGTTGAGCCGAAAAGTGGACGAGTGTAAGCCACTGGCCCGAGGTGCCCGAACAACCTCGCGGTGTGGTGCGTGAAGAACGGGCGGGAGGACCTGCTGGCGGAGTGGGCGCACCCCGTCAAGGGGGCGCATGACTTCCTGCCGGGATCTGGCGTGAAGGTGCCGTGGGCATGCGGGGAGTGTGGGTGCGGGTGGAAGGCGAGCATCAACAACCGCACCTTCAACAATCAAGGTTGCCCGCGGTGCGCGAGAAGTGTGGCGGCAACATACAACGGTGCGGGCATCCTCTACCGCATCCAACTCTACGGCCGATACCTCAGCGCAGGAGGCGTGGTCCTGGAGAGCGACGGCATGACAGATGTCAGCATCCCCCTGATCAAGATCGGGCGCGTCAAGGTCAATTCTCTCAAGCGAGACATTGACTGCATCCACGAGTTTTTCAAACGGGCTTTGCACTGGGAGCTCAGTGTCCGCTACTTCCCAGCATTCGAATACGGGCTCCGCGGGCACCCAGAGACGGGAGTGATCGCCAAGGTAAAGCGGTGCAGGTTGACCCTATCAAACCCACGTTGAAAGCGCCTGGAATTAAGCTCGTGAAACTGAAACATGATAAACCGCTTTCAAATATTGCTTTCAAGTTCAACTTGCACCGCTACACCAAGGTGTACATTTGGGAAGTGCCGGACGACTTTGTGGATGTAGAGATGCGAGTGCTCGCCGTGTTCGATGGAGTCGCGGGTCACCTGAAACCGAAGAATCGTACAGAGTTTTTCGCCGTGGAGGAGGGAAATGAAGGGATCATCGCCGCCGCCGACGCAGCCGCGGATGCCGCCCGCGTCGCCGAGGGCCTTCACACGAAGAGATGCGTTACCATCTTCGCCACCGAAGCCGCGGCGGAACTGGCTGCGGCGGCAGCGGCGGAACGGGCGCCGGGCTCGAAAGTGTTGAAGTTCAAACAAGGGTCACTCAAATTATTCTATATCATCGAGCTCCAGCAGACTGTCCTGGCGCATGAGGCATAATAATAGTGTGTGTGGTAGAGCTAGTTGCGTGGATGCTTCGCGGTCTGTAGGAATAGTGTATTTACTGGCGAGCTTCGAGCCCCGACGCTCTCACACGGTGAACATTAAACCAAACCTACACAGCTTTCGCGATGGCCTGAATTGATACGAACAAAATAAAAAGCAATCGACTCTAGCTTCGAGTGAATCTGGCACCCGGTGAATATTCACACGTCATAGCTGGTTCAGCGCCCCCCAGCCCCGGCTCCGCCGCCGCCGCGGACCCCGCCTCGGTCGACCACCCCCCCCTACACCGCACGGAAGGAGTCCGTCGCCAGCTCGTCACCAACCTCCGAGTATGAAAAACTGTAATTACAAGTATCTCTCGTCACAAAACTCCTCGGCACATGCCCCGCTTGAACGTCTGGTGGAACAACTCGTTCACATAAGCTTGTGTCTCAATGAGCAGACATCAACCGAATTCTGGAACAAGTTCTGCTAACTTGCGCGCGCTTCGCGCCGATGCCTCATGACGTCCGCTAGAAAAGCAGAGAGAAGATGGCCCTGTCGTCCTTCTCTTCTTGTCCACTTCCCAGAGCACAGGCCGCACGGTGCCGCGCTCACTGCGGCGCTGGTTCGGAGCGACATGTTTGGGTCCGTGTGTCTCGCGGCGACGGCGCCGGCCTCGGGGGCGTGCGCCCGGCCGCCGCTCGGGGGTGGAGGGGAAGATGGGAGACCGCGGCTCGGGGGAGGGGAGTTGGGGGGGCAACGGCGGCGCTGTGGTAGTGTGCTGTGCCCAACTCTGACGGCGGCCCTCGGTCTGAGCCTCACGACGGCGGCGGCGGGAGCGGCGGGGCCGTCGAGCGGGGGATCCGCGTGCCTCGCGGCGGCGACGGCATCGTGGGGGGGGCTGAGGGCGCGCGCGCCTCCGCCGCTCGGGGGAGGAAGGGAGGTGGGGGGTCCGCGGCGGCTCGGGGGAGGAGGTTCGGAGGGGAGTCAGCGGCGACGTGGTGGTATCGTGCTGTCGCCCGATCGTCATGGCCGCGGGCAGAGCCTCGCTGCGGCGGCCGGGGAGGCGTCGTGGGAGGGACTCGGGGTGGCGCCGCTCGGGCTCGGGGGAGGGCCGGTGTGGAGGCTGCGGCGCCGGGGCGGTGCGGTGTTGTGTCCACCTCTAAGAGCTTACCATCCCCCGCTGAGCCTTGACAACAATTTGGAGGTGTGGTGCAGAAATCCCGCGAACGAGCGGGAGTACCTGCTGGAGGAGTGGGATGACCCCTTCATGGAGCCGCACGAGGTCACACGCGGATCGAAGAAGGTGAATACGCGGTGGAAGTGCAGGAAGGAAGGGTGCGGGCACGTGTGGTTCGCCCTGGTTGGGAACCGCACTAGTCGTGGCGATAGATGCCCGGCGTGTGCGGGTAATGTGCCGACGGCCACCAACAACCTCGAGGTGCACTGTGAGGAGAAAGGACTTGAGCTTCTGCTGAGGGAGTGGGCGCTCACTGATAGGAGGCCGAAGGACTTCTTGCCACAATCTCACACGAAGGTGCCGTGGAAGTGCGAGGAGTGCGGTTGGGGTTGGAATGGTGTCATCTACAGCCGCACCGGCAGCAACCCTTGCGGGTGCCCGGGGTGCGCGGGGAAAGTTGCGACGCCCACCAACAACCTCCAGGTGCACTGCGAGGAGAACGGGCGGGAGGACCTGCTGGGCGCACCCCGACATGGCGATGAAGGACTTCACGCCGCAGTCAAACGTGAAGGTGCCGTGGAAGTGCGAATGTGGGTGTGGGTGGGAGGCCAGAATCCAGGACCGCACCATCAAGCACCGCGGGTGCCCGGAGTGCATGAATACTAGAGACGACGGCCCTGGCCTCCTCTACCGCGTCCCGGTCTACGTCCAAGTCCACGGCAACCGCGTGGTCCTCGCGCTTGACGGCATGACGGAAACCAGCGCCCGCGCCATCAAGATAGGGGGCGTCGGCGCCTCGCGGAAAGGTGCGGAAGGCTGCCTGATCCGCGCGTTTGTCGTCCGGACCTTGGATGACGGCTACGACTACTTATCGGCGTCCGAGCAAGGGCTGCGCGGGGACCCCGACACGGGAGTCATCGCTACAGTCATCCTGTGGCCGGTTGCCGACGGTAACATCAGGGCGGAAATCCTCCACCTCGCCGCGTTCAAAGCGGAGGCGGGTGCCCTGCAAGCCAACGGGCGTCGAGAGTTCTTCATCGCGGAGGAAGGGACGGAAGGGACAATCGCCGCCGCCGATGCTGCCGCAGCCGCCGCCCGCGCCGAGCTGGGCCTCTGCACTGAGATCCACGTGACCTTCTACACCAGTAAGGTTGCAGCCGAGACACACGCGCCGGGCAAGGCAGTGTCACACTTCACACGCGGTTCATTCGTAATCTGGTATGCCTCAGAGCACCATGACACCGGCCCAGCGCATGAGGCATGAGGGTGCGTGGGCAAGGAAGTTCCTCGAGACCGGTGGTGGTGATATTTGACCCTGCAGTCGCTATGTTCTTGGCAGTTTAAGTTTAGAGCTCTTTATATATATCAATTGATGCTTGATTACATTTACAAGATTTATCTCACATAATTTGAGTAGCAGGAGTAGATTTAGGCGCACACCACCTCTGGATAACGTGCGCTCAGGACTCACAACACAGCCACAACGCCACCGCCGACAGGTGGCCGCTTCGCACACCGTCACATGAGAGTGACTTCACACGAGGGGCAGGTCGAACCTCGAACGCCTGGTTGCTCCTTCTACACGCGATAGCGTCTCCCCTTCACTCTCACGCACTCTCACCCCAAGCCTTGCTCGTCACATCACCACCTCGCAGGAGTGACATTGCGCATACACCGCTTAGCTGCATCGCCTGGATGTGCCGAGCTCACTGTACACGCTGCAGCTCAGAAACCCTCCACTTCCGAAGCAACTGTCGATTACTTTCCGAACAAATTCTGGAAGAAGCCCCCCGTGGCAGGGTCTTGGAACACTGCTAGCTCCCATTTCTGGCCCAACATCGGTGGTTTCTTCATAAACACAGCACAAATCACATTCCTCAACTGTTTACTTTAGGTATATATTAACCATTACCCAACATGTATTAAACACTAGGTTGTACATCCAACGCTCCTTCAACCTGGTCACTGAAACGACTCAATAAAGTAGCTCACGTGTATATCGCGGCACCAGGCCTTAACCACGCCCCCGGTGAGAGAGTGGCACTTCCAGGTGTATGAGTGGGGAGGCAACAGGCTTTCGCCCTGAACCCCTTACATCGAGCCTGAAAGTTGTACACTTGTGTAAGTCATTGCCTGGATTGGTCGCTGACGCTACCCGTGGCGAGCCTAGTAGTGGTGTTGATGGGACTATTAGCAAACAGTCGGGGCCATGCCTGATGGGTCGTTTGAACATGTGCAGGCACGCGAGCGGCGGGATGGCGGGTGTGTCTGGATACTCTGGTACAATATGGAAGGGTTTTGGTTCAGGGTTTAGGGCGTAGGGTCAAGGTTTAGGGTTGTGTCAGACCCCACCCGGAATCGCTGGACTCGTCGCTGTCGCCGCCGGTGTCGGGCGTGGAGGTCACTTCGGGGCAGCTGCAAGTGTAAATGTCGTTAGGTTTCATCAGGTGAATGGTGTGGTAGCTATGTCTACAAGATAATGAGATGATGAAAGTGGCTTCGCATATCAACTGGGGGGGGGTCAAATGGCGATTTCTGGTTTCTTGAGTCAATAGACGGTCGCTCATATAAGTTACAGTGTAGACCAGTCTCCCGTACACAGAAGACTGATTATTTTATGGGCGTGCGTTTATTAACTCAAAGATCGTAACCATACCGCACCAGGCGCCATCCGTGTTGAACCCCCAAACTTAACTGCGTAGGGAGTAGAGAGTGGAGGTGCAAGTGGATGCTGGATGCTGGGATACGATTCACCATAGTATGATGGAACCAAATACACATAGTATGTGAAACGTTGATGTGAACGGTAACCCCACGCGCACACCTGAAGCCGTTGTCGCGAATCTCGGCAAAGTTGCCCGAATATTAGGGACATACACATTATGACAAATTGCATGAACCACTTGAACACTTTAGTGAGACTTTAGTGAGACTTTAGCGCTAAATTGTCCCGCTCGACCAATCAGAACGCTCCATTTGGACGACTTAGTACTACATGTTGCTAAGTGTCTGAGTGGTTGCACGCACTTTGTCATATGATTGCGAGGTAATCAACCACGCGTAAACCCAGTTCCTGGGGTAAACTGAATCACACGACGTAACAGGTTTGATTCCACAGGCCCTGCCTTGGCGGACGCGAAGCCCGGGTGGCCGAGCTTCAAGCCCTCGATGGAGGTCAGCTGCAGGTTGAAGTTAAAAGGGGGCGGGCTTCAGGGGATTGTCCAATGGCATCAAAGCTACTACAAGTAATCATACGCGTGCTGTTAATGGATTGACGGTCGTCATTGGGCGGTCGGGGGGGGGGGGGGTGGCTCACCTGGTCAGAGGACTGCGTCCACTGGCAGCACGGGTCACCCAGCTCTTCGCCGTTCGTGGCGCCGTCTGCGGGTTCAAAATGATAGGGCGTTAGTCTCAAGTTGATTGGGTGGCAGGCTCGGTCCTCAGTGCGTGTCAGCTTGACGGCCTGATGACTCTGACTACTATTGAAGTGAAGGCTAAATATTTCAAGTTGATGGAGTTCAGGCTCGGGGCTTGCAAGCTTCACATGCTGGAAGGTTGTTGTGTGTTACGGTGTTAGAGAGCGAACACAATGAGGCGAGCTTGGCGGGCAGGTGTGTACGTGTATTGAGTTAAAGGTTTAAACTCTCAAACTCTCAAAGCCCCAACCAAAGTAGTGAGTACAGTCCAGGGGGTTACACTCGTCAACCTTTTCAGCTGAACGTAAGCACTTTTTGTGGAATGCGCTGGTTTGCGACGGTCTGACAGTGATCAAAACGGCTCAGGTTGAGCTGAAAAGGTGGACGAGTGTAAGCCCCTGGTACAGTCAGACAGTAGTGGGCAGGCGAGCTTACCTCCGTCAGAGTCCTGGCGGCACAGGTCCTCGGTCCACTTGTTGCCCGCGTCCTCGAACGCATCGCCGAACGCGTTGTGGCCGCCGAAGCCGCCCGCGCAGTCTTTGTGGCCCACGCCCAGGGTCTGGTTGATATGAATCGTCACGTCATCGAACGTACTTTGAACCCTCGTATCTTGAGGTAGAGATAGAGTGACAGAGAGAAGCTTCCGCGCGTGTCAGGAGGCACCGGGCTTTCGCCCCGGGCCCCGTGAGAGAGAGACGGTTCCGCTTGCATACGGAGGCAGACGGCTTTCGCCCTGGCCCCTCTAACCTGTGTCTTGAGTTGAATGGCACCCTATGACGTGGTGAGAAATGTCTGCCAGGCCCTATGCTCGCCGCGTCTGCCATCGCACTTTGAACCTTCGTCGCTTCAGTAGATGGCACCCTGTGACGTGGTGATCAATAGTGGCGGGCGATAAACGCCAGGCCCTGCCGACGCCGGGGCATAGGTCGCCGTCGCAGCCGCCGACGCCGGACGGGCACGGCACGCTGTTCCCGTTGGGCAGGGGCTTACACTCGACGACGTTCACTTATCGACTGAACCTCAGCCGTTTCTGTCACTGAAACTACCCGACGTACCCCACGGGGGCCGGGCGGAAGCCTGGCGCCTCCTTAGTGGACTTAGGCACGCGGACGAAGCGTATCTCTCTAGCACGGCGGTCAGGGCGAGAGCCTGGTGCCTGCGTGTACTCGCGGAAGCGTCATCTGTCTCAAGCGCCGATACGAGGCGCGGCCAGCCCGGGGTCAACGTGCACCTCCCTACCGTTGGGAAGGCGGGAACGGAAGAACGGCAGCGCGCTCACGGAGGGCGCGGCGCTGAGGCAGACCGCCGCCAGCGCGAGCAGCAGCATTACTGGCGTCCGCGATGACCGCATCATTGGCTTTGGTCCGGGACGCGTGGAGTACTAAGCGGCGGCGAGGGGGCGAGGTTGTGGGCGTGGGTACGGGGGCGCGCTGTGAAAAACGACGGCGGATCGCTGTCGTGTATAACAGAGGACGATCCGTCAGAATCCGTCGGCGCCTCGGAAATTCGCTGAAGTACTCCGAAGGCTTGGAAACATCGAAGGAATGACAGCTCGTCAATTAACCCTCGTTTAGGGTAGAAAGAAACGACGTGTCATTCTCGTCGTTCGTCCTCATGCATCGTCTATCATTTTAGGATCCGAGGGTCGGCCTATTTTGCTGTTTATTTGCTTGTAAGGCTAGGGCTTTGAGAAAGTGCGTGAAACCACTTAGAGACTTAGAGACTTAGCAACATGTAGTACTAAGTCGTTCAAATGGAGCGTTCTAATTGGACGAGCGGTCAATACACGTGCTACAAGAGGATGCTGTGTCCCAGTAATAAAATCTGTATACTAAGTCAGACTAAGTAGCACTAAGTCATACTAAGCTCTTAAGTACTAAGTCGTTCAAATGGAGCGTTCTAATTGGACGAGCGGTCAATACACGTGCTACAAGAGGATGCTGTGTCCCAGTAATAAAATCTATATACTAAGTCAGACTAAGTAGCACTAAGTCATACTAAGCTCTTAAGTGTCTAAGTGGTTTCACGCACTTTGTCATACAGCCTACGCTTTCGCCAAACAGCAGTCACATTACCGTCTCCAGGAAGTGACACGTTGCGCACTCTGCGTAGAGCGCGTCGATGCCGAACATGATCCGCTGGCTGAAGCTCAGGTCTTGTGCCTCGCACCCGCCCGAACCGTAGGGCCCCGCAGGTGCACGAAACTCTGGCCACGTCACATGCCGGCACGAATCACAATCATTCGACGTAGGAACAACCCAACCACGTTTCACACAAGGTTCCAGAATGTTTTTGTTGATGTAGCGGCGCATGGTGTTGTGTGAGGGGGGCAGCACTGCAATCACTGCCAAAACACTGCCAATCGGCACTGCCGCGGTGTTCCGATGCGTGAGGGGTTTTCCGTCCCTCTGATTGGTCCATCGCATGCCAGAGCACTGCCACATCACTGCCACATCACTGCCGATTGGCTCGAAGAATCACTGCCCAATCACTGCCGACGCCGCCTCACGGAGAAGTGACA
>Ga0307489_10003370_pt1 | contig 10604 bp, 14 predicted proteins | sample SB12metaG_FD_202247 | JGI IMG/M metagenome (GOLD analysis project Ga0307489, IMG submission 202247) | Sea-ice brine microbial communities from Beaufort Sea near Barrow, Alaska, United States - SB 1.2 | ecosystem: Environmental > Aquatic > Marine > Coastal | place: USA: Alaska | collected...
CACCGGTCGGCCGGGTGTCGGTCGTTTGTTCCCGACACACGGGAACACACCACTGAACCTTCCAGTTTCTTAGGGTACAGGGGCTCCGACCGCGTAGTCGTATGCATCATTCGCTCAAATCATTAGACCCCTATACAACCTTTTAATGAATATCTCCCCTCATCAGTCCTCTTGTGGTTCATGCCCCGGACACCCCCTGCGAAGCTTGATGGGCGGAGCGAGCCTCGCAAACCAGGCACCCTCAACTGGAGTCAAGAGAAGACGGATGACCATGGGCAGTTGGCGTACCACGATCGATGAGGCCAGTTGCGCGAAGTTAACCCCCTATCAAGACGGATGTAATGACTTCATGGCGCATTAAAACCAAGAGGAATAATCGGCGGACCCACCTTGCGGCGAGTCATGTCGTCGAGGTCCTCGACCGCCCGCCGCAGCTTGGCCTGCGCCTTCTCCAGCTCCTCACGCGCGCGGGCCAGGTTGTAGCGCCGCAGGTTGAATTTGAAAGCAACGCTTAAAACCAGTGTCATCACATTTTGGTTCCAAGCGCTGACGCCAGGCGCTTTCAACACGGGTTCCAAGCCCTTTCAACACGGGTTTTAAGCCCTTTCAACCTGCACCGCCCTACCAGGTCGCGCCTCGCCGCGTCGAGCTCCTCCTCCGACGCCGACCGCATCTCCTTCTCGTGGGGCCAGGCGAACTGCGCTCGCCACCTCATCATCCATATTTGAGACCCTCGTTTCTTTATTTAAAGTGCAGCCTATGACGTGGCAAGCATAATCCGCCAGGCCCTACCTTCTCATGCGCCAGCGAGTCCGTGGCGCGCTGCAGCAGCTCGTTGAGGCGCCGCACGTCAGCCTCCAGCGCGGCCACCATGCCGGGCCCGGGGCCCGGGCCCAGGTCGCTGCGCTGCGGCGCCGCCACCGACGCGCGCGCCACCACCAACTCCTCCCTCACCCGCGCTACCTCCTCCTCCAGCTCGCCGCTCCGCCGCCGCTCGGCAGCCAGATCTTCCACCGCTTTCTTGAGTTTGCCCTCGGTGTAGTGGTGCAAGAGGTAATTCAAAGCAACGTTTGAAAGAGGTTCATCGCATTTTGGTTTCAAGCACTGTATCTAGGCGCGCTTTGAACACAGGTTTTGATGCCGTCAACCTGCACCTTCCTACCTCGGCGGCTGCGGTGCGCCCGGTGTCCGCCGCCGCCCCGTCCTCACGCGCGCGGTCGGAGCTCTGCCGCGCCGCCGCCTCCGCCGCCGCCGTCGCCGCTTCCTGCCGCGCCAGCTCCGCGTTGCGAACCGCTCGCTCCAGTTCACCTCGCATCAGGGGCTTACACTCGTCCACTTCTCAGCTCAAACTGAGCCGTTTCTGACGCTCAGCACATCCCCTAACACCCCCTCCACCCGCGCCTGACACACTCCCTAAACACCCCCTAAATACCCCTTGTCCCACCAACAGCGCTTACATTGAGCTGACAGGTGACGAGTGTAAGCCCCTGCCTCGCATGCGGGCGAGCGGCTCCTCGAGGTCGAGGCGCGCGGCGCGCTCCTCGCGGTACTGGTCCTCGCGCGAGCGGCACCGCACCTCCGCCCAGGGGCTTACAGTCGTCCACTTCTCAGCTCAACGTAAGCGCTTTCTGAGGGACAGGGGGTGCATGTAGGGGTTATTCAGGTGGCATTTAGGGGGCGTTAGGGGGTATTAGGGGATGTTTAGGGTGTATTTTGTGTCAGAAACGGCTCAAGTTGAGCTGAAAAATGGACGAGAGTAAGCCCCTGCCTCTGCCGCCTCCAGCGCCGGCTCCAGGTCCGCCACGCGCCGCTCTGCGGCGGCCAGCTGCCGCCGCAGCGCGGCGTACGCGTTGCCGTGCTTTAGCGGCGCAAGTTGAATTTGAAAGCAAAATTGAAGCAATATTGAAAGCAGTTTTTCATATTTTAGGTTGAAGCGCTGAGTTCCAGGCGCTTTCAGCCTGGGTTTCATCCTTTCGACCTGCACCAGCTTGCCGTGCTCCGTGCCCAGCAGCATGACCTCGCGGCGGTGCCGGTCCTCGGCGGCCGCCACGGCCGCGCGCAGCGCCTCGGCCTCCTCGCGCGCCTTGTCGTCGGTGCGCCCGGTCTTGTCGTACAACGCGCGCCGCTGAGCCGGGCCAGGTGGAACATGCCTGCTGCGTCATGGGATGTCATTCAGCTCAAGCAGCGAGAGGAGGGGTCGGGGTGGGACGCGGTGGAGGAGGGAGAGTGAGGGTGAGAGGTGAAGGTAGAGCGAAGGGAGGGGGAGAGAGGGAGAGAGAGCGGGATAGAGAGGGAATATGCGGTAGGTGAATGACGTGGCGGGCGCTATTGACTCAGCCTTGCCACTTTTCGGCCTCGGCTTTGGCGGCTGCTGCGTCGCGGGCGGCCGCCTCGCGCACTTGGCGGATCTCCTCCTGCGCCGCATTGTGCTCGCGCGCGGCGGCGGCGTGAGCTTCGGCGGCTTCCTCGCGCGCGCGGCGGAGCTCCTCGCCGCCGTCACCGCTTCCTCCGTCGCCCGCCGACTTGGGTCGCCCGCCGGCGCCGGCGCCCCCCACCCCAGCGGCGGCCAGCATGGCGCGCAGGTCGTCCATGGCATCCGCCAGCGCGTTTATGGCCGGCTCCAGCTGCGCCCTCATCTGCGACATCGCTGCGTGCTCCGCCTTCATGCTGCTCGTCAGGTCCTTGCTCACCAGGCTGAGCGCGCGCGCGGACTGCTCCTCCTCGCCGTGCTTCTGTTGCAGCACGAGGCTGGCGTAGCGCAGCTCCTCGAGCGCGTCGTGGATGGTCTGCGACGCGCGCTTGTTGTGCACCGCGTACCAGCGCCGGTGCCCCGCCAGCCCCGCCGCCGCGCGCTTGATGTACACGTCGGCTTCGTGGTAACTGAGAGGAATGTCAAACAAACGGAGGTGTCCATAGTTCTGTCAGTGTGGGTGGGGATGGGTGTTTGATTAAGCTGGAGACTGATAGAGGAGGAGGAGGAGGAGGAGGAGGATGGGGTCTCGAGCCCCCTGCACCGCAATAGTCGGCGACCCCGTCCCGTGCGGGGCTTGAACCCAGCGGGGAGAGCGCCGGGTCGCGGGTGGTGGGGCATTGGGGCACAGGGGCAGCCCTCGCCGTCGCCGTTGCCACGCACCTGATGACCGCGGCTGTGTCGTGCTCCCGGTCCCACCACATCTCCAACCCGTCCACACTCTGCCGCACGCGGGTCGCCACGTTGCCCGCCGCGTCGCCCATCGCGCGGTCCACCACACTGCGCAGCGCGCCCATCAGCTCCTCCACGTGCGCCGCCTTCGCCAGCAACTTCTCTTTCATGTCGTCGCGCGGCATCGCCGTGTCGTTGACGCCACGGCCTGGTCGTTTGGTTTTTGTAGATTTGATTTGGGGTCAGTTGGTTTCGGGTTGGGGAGGGGAGGGCGGGACGGGGCGCGGGACAGGGACAGCGCGTCGTGTTGCATCAGGAGATGCCATGCGTTGGGCATCGAGTCTCCCGTAGCAGGGTGCGGTCGTGGCAGGTGAACGCTGGCAACCAGCCAACAGTGAAAGGCTTGGGTTGGCTTTCACGCGTCGCGGGGTATCGTGAGAGTGTCGAAGCCTCGGTGCGGCCATTACATCACGGCGTATCGTATCGCGGGGTGGGTATCTCGGGGTGGGAACGGCGCTGGCGTTGCCATGGTGGCCACGAGTGCACGGCGGCGGGAAGTCCGGGGGAAGGAGACGGCGGCAGGGCGGGGCCCCCGGGGGAGGCGGCGACCACGAGTGTTCCCGTACCACTTTTTGTTGGACTGCCAAAGGTGGGTTCGCGCGCGAGGTCTCTCGCGAGCGTAGAATGCCTCTTGCCGGTGCGGCTGGACTCGGTCCATCCCCCCGCCTCGTAGGGGTCGTACTCGCCCAACCCCATGTTTGGGAGGAGGGGCGACGCAAATGCGGCTGCGCCGTGGGTGCACGCCGTTTCTGGGAGCCGACTTCTGGATGCGCGTCACAATGCGTGCAACGGCTCGATTACGGCGCAAATCCGACACGTGTCGGACTGTTCGAACCCCATCGGATCTGCGCAGGTCAAGTCCAATAATAAAATGCACGAAGAGATTCGAAGATGTTTTACGGCGCGGTTTCCCTCGACCGCAGCACCCCGTCACAACCGTACCCGCCCCCCACCACCCATCCACCACCGGCGATGTCGGCTATACTCGTCACCAACGTGGCGCCGGCCGCGCAGGAGTCGCACCTTCGCGAGTTCTTTCAGGCCTGTGGTGCCGTCGAAAGTGTGGACTTCGAAAACGGCGCCGATGCCTCATCCAAGTATTGCACCATCGTGTTCGCGCTGAAGGCGGGGCGCGCCGCGCCGCTCCTCCTCACACTGTGTGCTCGCAGTGCACACCCGCCGCATCCTCCTCCCTGGCTTGGCCGCTCGTTCCATGTGTGTTTGCTCGTGGTGCACTAGTGTACACGAACACACTCGCCGCCTCTTTCTTGGCCTGCCTCGGCACCCCAAACTTTTGTTTCCTTATTTCCAGCGCAGCTTCCAGCTGGCGCAGCTGTGTGTGCGTGTGTGCGGGTGGGCGGGTGTGCGTAATTCCGCCACAGCTGTGGGATGCCCCTCACATCCGAAGCACCCAAGTTATCCCCACGCGGTACCTCGAAGATGCTTATTCTGTAAGTCTATGAAATCAGAGTCGACTCAGACCGCGCGTTGGTCCGACTGCCTTGGCAGGTACCATGCCACCATCGCGCATCAGCCCGTTGATTGTGATATGCAACGGTTTCTCAGGATTCCATTGCTTCATCCGCCTCAGCAGATCACATGTGTAAGGCGCCCGGATCGTTTACACCGATGAGCGCGCGCGAGCTTGGGCCCTGGCGGTGGGAGGCGGTGGTTCATTTTTCAGCTCAACTTGAGCCGCGTCTGACACACGAAAACACCCTACACACCCTAAAGCCTAAACACCCCCTTAACACGGGCGACATATCCCCTACGCGCACCCCCTATCCCACAGAAAGCGCTCAAGTTCAGCTGTCAAGTGGACGAGTGTAAGCCCCTGGTTGGGCCTTGGCGACGGGAGGCGGTGGCCGCCGCGGTGATGCTCAACGGGTGCCTGCTCCTCAACTTCGCCGTGTCCGTCACCGCGCTGCCACCGACCGCACCCGGCGGGGCCGCACGCCCAGCTTGCTGCGGCGGCTTCACTCGAACCCTTTCGTCCCTGATCAAACGCGACGTGAAATGTACTGGAGAGCTACCAATGGCAACCGACGTACTCGTGCTCGTAACACCCCGCGGTGAAGTGGCCAGATGGCACCTCTTAACACCCCGTAAATAACTCCTGAACACCCCCTAAACCCCTTCTGAACATCTGATAAACACCCCCTAATTGAAGCGCGAAGCCGGTCAAGTGAAGCGACCCGCGGGGACGAGTGGTTGGCCCTGGTTCCAGGAGGCGCCCGCCCCGCCGCCGCCGCCGCCGCCGGCGGCTTTTTTGCCGCGCCGCTGAACGGGTTCGAGACGCAGATCGCGGGCCTGCTCGGCAAAACCATGGTGGCGGGGCCTCACACCACACACCACGCACCACGCACCGCGCGTCGGCGCCCCCTTTCCACACACGGCGCGTCGTCGGCGCCCCCCTTCTAGCGGGAATTGCCGGTCAGCCGTCGCAGCTGTGATAGCCGCGGTTATGCTCCAGATGCCACTGGCAGTGAGGACACTGGTCCCCAGTGCCAGTGGTGCCTCGCAGGTGCGGGCAGTTGAGGCAACAAGGGAACGCTGTGCACTGTAGCTACAGCTGCTGTCTCCACTGCCGATGTTACCTCACATAGGCGGGATGGTGAGCACACGGCCCTGCGGGCGGGCGACGAAGCAGGCCGTGGCCGCCGTCAAGACGTACGACGCGGACAAGGGCTTCTCCGCGGGCATGTCGGACAGGGTGGCGGAGTTGAAGGGCACCGTGGCCGTGATGGACGACAAGGTCGGCGTGTCCGCCAAGGCCAAGGAGGGCGCCGCCGCGGCCGAGCAGAAATTCCGGCGGGGCCTAGTGCCTAGTCTGTGGGCAAGTAACTTCTAGTAAGCTGGAGTTTGGTGATTCGACCAAAAGTCAAATGACTTTTGGTCATGCCTACTTGCTACAGGTAGTACGAGATACTGTAGGTAGTAGGCTTCATAGACAGGCACTATTGAACTATGAGCTACGAGTGAGCTGAAAACAAGACGAGGTGGTAATGACGTGGCGAGCACCGATGCATCACGTGGCGGATGCTGTGACGAGCACCGGTAGACTATGTGGTGGATAACGTGGCGATGACCGCTACACCATGTGGTAGGTGACGCGGGGTGCACCTGAGCTGAACAGGGAGCGAGTTCACGGCCCTGCGGTCTGGGCGTTTGACGAGCGGCTCAAACTGTCGGAAAAGACCGCGGCCGTGGCGGTAGGCCTTGGCAGAATCGCTCGCCGCATCATAGGATGTTATCTCACTTAGCAACGGGGGTTGAAAATGCGTTTGATGACGCGGCGGGAAATATGTGGCAGACCCTGAGCGGCGGAGGTGGCGCGAACCAAGGTAGGGCGGTGCAGGTTGAGCCTATGAAACCCCAAGTTGAAGCCGCCTGGAACTAAGCGCTTGAAACTAAAGTGTGATATATTGCTTTCAGCTTTTGCTTTCAATTTCAACTTGCGCCGCTACACCAAGGCGGCGAGCGGGTGGAACACGGCGATGGAGAACCAAACGTTTTCGCGGGGGTTTAACACGGTCTGGGGGGGTATCATCGGGGTGGTGTCGCGCGCGCAGACCGTCATCGACACCGCCAAGGTATGGCGGTGCAGGTTGACCCTATCAAACCCACGTTGAAAGCGCCAGGAACTTACCGCTTGAAACTGTAATATGACAAACTGCTTTCAATTTGCTTGAATTTTGCTTTCAATTTCAACTTTCGCCGCTACACCAAGGTGTCTGCAGGCGATGTCGGCGAGACGGCGGCGGCGGGGGCGGGGGCGGGGGCGGGGGCGGGGGCGGGAGCGGCGGGGGCAGGAGCGGCGGGGGCGGGAGCGGCGGGGCAGGGCGATGTCGAGGGAGTGCGCAATGACTCGGCGGGCGACGCTTCCCACCTCTAGCACAACATCAGTCCATCTATAGGGCGGGGGCGGGGGCGGGGGCGGGGGCGGGAGCGGGAGCGGGAGCGGGAGCGGCGGCGGGGGGGGCGGGGGATGTGGAGGGGAAGCGCGATGACTCGGCAGGCGACGCTTCCCACCTCAAGCGAAACATCGATCCATCTGTGGGGCAATAGCTCTAAGTCCACAAGCACCGACCAGCTACTTGCGAGACTGAACACATCGTGTACAAGTACAGTACTCGAATCACGAAATGACAAATAGACGTGGCGTGACTTCAGAGCTGGAACTGAGGAAACTTCAACTTGGAACGTCTGTGGAATGAATTTGATGAACGTAGCATAGCTACGCCCCTTGATGCATGATACATGACAACGCCACACAAGCTACTAGTATGGTGGATGGGGTGCAACTGTAGCTATCGACGAACATTAGTTTTTGAAAATAAAATATAGCCCGCACGCACCCCTGAGCAGAAGCCTGTGTACTAAACCACTGGTGGGTCCAGGCGCACGGTGCCCAGTGGGTTCGGGCGCACAGTGCCCATGGGGGAGTTAGCAGCGTGCAGGCTATCCTCGCACACCAGCAGCTGGTGGATGAGACCCAGGTACGCGATGTCCTCCCCCATCACCTCGCACAGCCGACCGACCACCGCCTCCTCGTCGTCCTGCAAGCAGGGGCCCAACGCCGCTTCCCGTGCCGCCTCAACTTGAGCATCATGGAGGTTACCTTCCAGGTGGTTTCTGGGAGGAAACGACCCGACTTAAGCTGGGCGGTACACCAGTTGCCACCCAGGCTCAACTTGAGCATCTTGGAGATGTTCAGATGGGAAGAAGCGAGCGGGAGTGTGGACGATTTGACTGGAGTTGAGTTGAGAATGGACTGGTGTACGTCCCTCGTCCCCGCCTGCTCGTTCAAAGAATCCATGGCTTTATACGCGCGGATGAATTTATCTTCGCCCAGCATGCCCTCCAGGTACACGCGCAGCGCCTCGATGCGCGAGGGTAGCGTGGTGTTCTCGTCGATGTTCGGCAGCTCCACTGTGCGCCCGTCGTGCAGGGCCTCACAGAGGGGGGGGGGGAAGATTTTATTAAAATTTGGGGTATTCAGATTGGAGCTGGTGGTCGGTTGTGATTACATTATGAGCTCTGGAGCCGTTCTCTCTCTAAAACTGAGAGGGGAGGGCAGCAGCGTTGTGACACCCGCTCCCTCTTCAGCTAAATGCCATGCCAGAACGTTCAAAGGATGACTTGGGCCAGTGTGTGGTTTGTGCGACACAGCAGCTTTAAGTTCAGCTGAGGGAGGGAATGAGTGGCCAGGCCAGGGAGGAGGATGCGGAGAGTGTGTACGGGTACACTGAGTGTGTATGGGTACGCTGGTACATTCTGAGCACAGATTCCGGTTGAGCTGTGAGGGGAACGAGTGGCCAGGCGAGTGAGGAGGATGCGGCGAGTGAGTCCAGGTACATCGGTACACTACGTGCGAGCAGTCATGTTGCGCTGCAAATGGAACGAGTGGCCAGGGTGGAGGATGCCACGAGTGTAAATGGGTACGCCGGTACACTGAGGGCAAACAGTCAGGCCCTGCCGTCGACGTAGAACTTGGAGGGCGGGAAGGTGGCGGAGGTGTTGAGGTCGGTGGCGGCGGCCACGGCGGCGTGCGCGGCGTCGGCCTCCGCGCAGGGGCTTCCACGCGTTCACTTTTCAGCTCAACTTAAGCACATTTTGTTGGATACGTTGGGTACATGAGTGACCCCCAGTCTATCAAACAGGGGGACACGGGGACGAGTGACCAAAACGGCTTAGTTTGAGCTGAACAGTGGACGAGTGTAAGCCCCTGCCTCCGCGGCCACGGCGTCGTCGTCGGCGGACTCGAACCCGTCGTCGCCGTACCCCTGCGTGTCCTCCCCGTCCCTGTCGTGCGGGCCGCGCCCCGCCGCCGCCGCCGCCAGCCCGTGCGTCTCGTTGTAGCGGCACAAGTTGAATTTGAAAGCAAAGTTTGAAGGCGGGTCATCATATTATAGTTTCAAGCGCTTAATTCCAGGCGCTTGCAACATGGATTTCATCGGTTCAACCTGCACCGCCCTACCTCATCGTGCGGGCCGCGCGCCGCCGCCGCCGCCGCCAGACCCCCCTCCACCACCGCCGCCTCCGCCGCGGCGCCCGGCTCCAGCGTCGCCGCGCCGAACTGATTCACCACCTCCGTCCGCTGCTGCTGTAACTGCTGCTGGTATTCCTGCTCGTGATGTAGCGGCGCAAGTTGAATTTGAAAGCAGAACTTGAAAGCACTTTATCACACTTTAGTTTCAAGCGCTCAGTTCCAGGCGGTATCAATTTGGTTTTGGGTCCCATGGGGTCAACCTGCACCGCCCAACCGTGGTGTAGGTGCTCCGCGGCTCCGTGCGCCGCGGCGATGAGCTGGGTAGGCGCCTCGGTACAGGGACTTAGACTCGTCCACTTTCCGGCTCAACGTAAGCGCTTTCTGTCGGATAAGGGGTGCACTTAGGGGTTGCTTAGGGGGTGTTTAGGAGGTGTTAGGGGGTATCAGGGATGTATTTTGTGTCAGAATCGGCTCAGGTTCAGCTGAAAGGTGGACGAGTGTAAGCGCGTACCTCTGTGTCCGCGCCCAGCATGAACCCCGTGCCCGGGTTGTGGCGGCGCAAGTTGAATTTGAAAGCGAAATTTGAAAGCAGTTCATCATTGTTGAGTTTCAAGCGCTTAGCTCCAGGACCTTTCAATGTGGGTTTGATAGGGTCAACCTGCACCGCCCTACCGGGTCGATGAACATGGCCACTCCGCCGCCGGCCACCCCGCCGCCCTCCGCGTTCACTTCGTCCAGAGCGCGCGCGCGATTCCGTTCAACCGCGGCGCGGTTTTCCCAAAACACCTTCCTCCGCTCTTCCTCGTCCGCGGCCGCCGCCGCCGCCGCCCCCGCCCCCGCCACTGACTCCACCCCCGCCACACCCGCCGCCCCCGCTGCCGCCGCCGCCGGGCCCAGCAGCGCCGCCTCCGCTCTCCCCCTGTTGCGTTCCGCCGCCGCGCGATTCTCCAAATACACGTTCCGTCGATCCTCCTCCGTCGGATTCAAAAACCCACCGCCGGCCGCGCCCCCCACGGGGGGGAACGAAGCGTCTGCCCCCATGGGTACTGCGCCGCCGCCTAGAGCCTGGCAGATATTGCTCTTCACGTCAGAGGATGCCATCCAAATTGATAAACTCAGTGTCGAGTCTGGTATCGAAGATATGTCGTTTCACCCCGTTCGACCAATCAGAACTGTCCATTTTGGGAATCCCGCCGACCGACTCGCCGAAAGTCCGACCGGGTCGCCATCCTTCAGTAAATAGACCCTCGATTTCGAGTATAGAAGCATGACTAGTCATGCTTACTCTGAGTTTAAGAAATGAGAGTTCAAACTGTGTTGACGGACATTTCTGGCAATCACTGCCAGGCCCTACCGCCGCCGTCGCCGCCACCGCCGCCGCCGCCGCCGCCGCCGCCGCCGCCGCCGCCG
>Ga0307489_10003371_pt1 | contig 10600 bp, 22 predicted proteins | sample SB12metaG_FD_202247 | JGI IMG/M metagenome (GOLD analysis project Ga0307489, IMG submission 202247) | Sea-ice brine microbial communities from Beaufort Sea near Barrow, Alaska, United States - SB 1.2 | ecosystem: Environmental > Aquatic > Marine > Coastal | place: USA: Alaska | collected...
ATATCTTTTTTATTCAGCTATATGTGGATAATCCATTGTTAATAACTTTTTTGTTGATAACTTTATTTGTGTATGTGGATTCTTTTTTGTATCTTTGCACGATTTTAGCCCCATTATTGTACATTAAGCCCAAATTTCCCCAAGCTCATAGGAGGCTCTCTAAGAGGGTTTAATCTTTAAAAGGTGTTGGAGGATGGGTTGAGGCTCATAGTATATGAAATTGCCCCAGAAAACTTTTTTGCTAGCGAACAACACACACATAAGCCTCATCACCCCATTGATAGGGTATTTTAGCTATCTTCCTCTACTCCAATATATTAAGTTGTGGGAGAAAGTGGTAAGAAGTGGGGTATTGTGGGATACACTCCCAAATTAACCTATTTGTATATAAATATTGAAATGTATAAAGATATCCCTATATCGGTGAGGTTAATTTAACAGCCATATCATAATTGATTATTGAACGCTCACTCCTATCGGAGTTCGCTTGGAGTTATAGGGGTTGTTTAGTTGCTCTACCTTCTACTCTTTTATATATCTTATTCTCTTTTATACTATATACGTTTACTATACTGAATGATACGTTATATGTATGTATTCTTTTATATAGTTCTTATGTACCTATTGTATTACTCTCTTTATTACTTCTATTTCTATTATTACTATTATTAGCAATATTATTATTAGTAAGGTTTTCACAGTTCGAGTTGGTGGATTTCAGGCTTGTAGGATATCTCATTCATTAAGTGATGAAATTGAGGGTTTGGTATGATATCTCATACATTGTTATTTCTTATATTCTACTAATGGACTTATCTTTGAGTAATCCTGCCCATTGTGTTTCAATATTACATTCTCTTCAGAGGTTGTGTAGTTCCAAGTTAATTTAGATTTGATTTCATTTACGATTGTATCTATTGTAGGATTTTCCATATCCATAATATCCAATGCCAATTGGGTAGCTCCATACCAATGTTCTTTTACTCTTTCACCATTTTCTAAAGCAGATTTAGTAATCTTCCCAGTATGGAATTGTTTTGTATTAGCCTTATCCCAAACACCAACTTGGATATTCCGTTTGATTAATTGTTTCAAATGGGGTTTCCTTTTTAGTATCTCCAACTCTTCTAATATATACTCAGCCGTTAAATCTAATTTGTTTATCATACTACAATGATACGAAAATTAAATGAGATATCCAAGGAATTTAACACTTATTATAAACAGACGAAACCCAAACTCAAATAAATGAATAAGGGTTTCCGAAATCTTACAACGACTTCAAATGTGCCATAACTCCGGCTTATATTTTAATTATTGTACTTACTCATAGTTTGGATTAATTCCATAAACCCCTTACTAAACTTTCTAGCCGAAAACATATGGATATAAGAATTGAGCTTATCCAACTCTACGGAATTCCAACCCATTCCATCCGATAGTAATTTTAGAGAAAGTTGTTCTAAAATCATAGGAATGAATGGTAGTTTAACTCCTCGTTGTTTTGAATTCTTAAAGTAGAAATCTTTAAGTGTATAGAACGTATCCGAATACATCTTCATATGGGTTGGGCTTTTAAAGGATATTAATCCTACGTTATAAGCTCCACTCCAATTTATATTCCAATGTGGAAATACTTCGTTGATTCCCCACCCATCTAATATATTCATATGGGTATGGTAATACTTATCTCCAATATCAATATCATTGAAATCATACAATACATCATATTCTTTTGGAATTAGAATAGGTTCTGATATAAACACATCTCCATCCATATGAATAAACTCACCAGCTTCTCTTTCAAACACTTCAAACTTTGGTTCACACCATAAGTAATTATCGGTATTCTTTTCTAAGAATTTAACCTCATCTACCAAATGACCTAATTCATTAGCTCCCCTCTCATCAGTATAAAGTGTTATGGGATGAAATCTCCTTGCCATTTTAATCGAACATTCAAATAATTGAAGTTGATGTTTGATGTAGGACTCGGTTCTTAAATATGGTGTAGTTGTTAATGATTGTACTATCTTCATATTAAAGAAAATCTTTATTATTTGTTAGTTTTGAAGTAGTAGTTGAATATCTTACAATCAGGATCAAGTAAAAGCATAGGTAACATTGTATCTCCTATATCATTGTTATCTATATGGGATATATGTATTTCAGTAAAGAACTTAACATATTTCTCATAGGTTTTCTTTCCACCGATACACCAATCTATATTTTGCCTATCAGCTTCAACTATACCATCCTTAGTATCAATTATTATAGTTCTATTCGTTAATGGTGGTAATTCTAAATTAGTATTGTAACCTACCAAGCATCTACTCCCTTCGGTTAATCGTTTAAAGTGTTGTAAATCTTCTGAGGATTTCCACATAAGTTTGTTATCCTTACCTATATATCCTAAATTATTAATAGCTATTATACCTTTCAATTCGTTGTTTCTTTTATATATTCATATCTATCTTCCGATTCCTCCCACTCATATAAATGGGTATAGAAATGTTCCCTATACTCTAATCCTCCACTAAATGTTTTATCACACCGGCTACATTTAATGGATTTCTTCATCAGTAATATGTTCTTTATAATTTACCATTATGTTTAATTAAGTAGAAAATGAACCAAACTAACATAAGAGGCCATAATAACAATATCAAAATTCTTTCTAAGTTTTCTAATTCATGCTCACCACCTTTTAATATAATATCAAAAAATAGTAGAACACAAAAACCTATAATTACATACGTTAACATATTAGTATGTTTTGGTTTTATTAGATATATCCCACATTTGTCTAGCCAAATGTAACTTACGTTCCAATTGTGAAATGGATTCTCTTTGATGTTCCATATGCTCCTGCATTAGTTTGATTTGATGTTCCAATTTAGAACATTTATCATCTAATTTAACTTTACTCTTAAAATAGGTTCTCAATTTATTCATCATTTGGTTAATAATTTCTGCTTTTTTATTAATTTAAAACACTCTCTATCATTAAGACCGATGAAATCATCAATTGATAAAGATACCATTGCTGAATCATTTTTAGGATTGAAAGATATTTCAATAGGTTCTATTAGATTATTATAATCTTTCAATACCTTACTAAGATACTCTAATTCCTTTGGTTTAATGTAAAAATATACTTTCATAATCAATTTATCTCATTTTTATTCTATAAACAATAGCATCCATCTCTGTGTATGGTGAATTCATTAATTTAGAATATATCATACACCCATTGGTTCTATTGGATTTCACTTCAGTATCAGCATATCTTTTAGCTATAAATAATGAATCACATACTGCTACCAGCTGGGATTGTCTATTTTCATCACCCATTTCATATGAAAGTACTACAAATGTTTCCATTATTCGTATCTAATAATTGGTATTGTAATTTCACAAAAATCCTCATCAGTTGGGAATACCACACTAAAGTTCATTTTGGATTGTAATCCATTAGCTAAGCCCCAATTTTTATCTATAAAGTATATAATATCAGTACCTTCAATACTACTCAACTTTTTACTTAAATGAAATGGAACATTTGGTGTTTTTATTCTTTTAACTTCTTCTTCTTCTTCGTCTTGAAACATATGTTTGTTTTTATTTATACAAATATACGAAATTTAATTCATATATCCTAATTATTAATTATATTTTCTCAATTTGGGTACTCCTCTAAGATTCCCATCAGTTTTTTTGAGTAATTTAGCTGGTATCCCTACATATACTCCAGACTCTTCGATTGATTTAGCCATAACTCCACCAGAACCCAATGTTACATCAGTTGAACCAATCACAACTCCGGGAGAAACAACAGCCGATGAACCTATGAAACAATATTCAGATATATAAGATGAACCACCAGTTGAAACGTTATTAGCTAAATGAGTTTGTTTACCAATAAAAGTACCATGTCCAATACAACAACCAGATGCCATATTAACTCCATCTTCTAATATAGTTAGTTCATTAGCTGAACCTCTTACTATCGATGAGTTAGAACCTACAATACAATCATTTCCAATCTTAACTCCACCCAATTGTTTTAGAAATACTTTCACATCATCATCCCATACCCACATCATTCCTTCAGCTCCAATAGTACAATTAGCACCTATCTGAACATTATCTCCTATTTCAGTATTTGAATAGATTACTGAATTGGGTCCAATATTTACATTGTTACCAATTGTTACACCTAACCCAATAACTGCTGATTTGTGTATTTCACAATCTTCACCAAAACTATAACCATCATCGGAAAATATAAAGTTGTTCTTTGCTTTATGTGATAATTTATAAAAGTGTAATTGTGGTTTATCCACCACAATTTGTTCAACATTATCCAATCCTTCAAATTCCTGCTTACATATGAGTTTACAATCATTTAAGTGTGAAATATGAGATGGATTATTACCTACATAATAAGTAATAGAACCCCTTCCAGCATTTTTAAGAATTGATAACATTATTTAATCTTTTTAACTGGTAACCCAGCGTATGTACCTTCCTCTGTTAAATCTTTATTAACGAAACCCAATGCACCTACTACGATATTATCACCAATTTTAATATCAGCTGCAATCTTAGAACCCGCTCCAATATAAGTATGTTTACCTATAATGGTTCCATGTTTTGTAATTCGTTTATGAGTTGAACCTAATGTAATCGTATGAGGACCTAAGAAACATCCCTCTTTTAATAACACACTTTCAGTTAGAATCGTACCATATTTAATCGTTACATTTTGTTCAATTACACAATTACTAGCAGTTCTTACTCTACCTTGTATTATTGAATTCACCCCAATATCATTATTCTTACCAATATCACAATAATTTCCAACTATTGTTCCTTTTCTAATTTTGGTTCCACTAGCTATGATATTGAAATTACCTATGGTAACATTATCTTCGATAAGAACATCATCCGCAATGATGTTATACAATCCGATACTCACTATACTTAATTATAAGTTTTATTTGATTACAAATATACGAAATTTATTTCATATATCCTAATTGTTTCGTAATTCTTTGGCTGGATTACCTATTACTTTAGTATTAACCTCAACATCTTTCAATACAACTGCCCCCATTCCAATTAAACTGAAATCACCAATAGTTACCTTTTCTCTAATGGTTGAATTACTACCAACATGAACACCTCTACCAACAACCACATTTGCACCCACAACACTATTTGTAGCTAAGTGTGCGAATCGTAACATTGTACTATCATGTCCCAAAAAGGAATTAGCCAATAACATACAATTATCCCCAACAGTTGTATCAGGTGATAATTGACTATGAGGAGCCATCAATACACCATTACCTATCTTACAAAACCCTTTTGGTATGTGAGCAGTTTTATGAATTAGATTTACATATCTATCCATTGGGATATTAAATTTATCTATCTTTTCAAAAGTATTCTTTTCTTTCTTTAATCCCACATAAGCTATAAAAAAGTAGTATCCATTATCTAAATAATGTTGAATATCAGCAGTTTTACCAATCACCTCTATCTTATCATACTTTCCTATTTTAGAACCAACTTCTACATAATCATTTAGAAAACCAACAACTTCATACTCTCCATTTTCCCTCGCAATGGAAGCTGCAATCATACCGATTCCACTTCCTCCTAATATTACTAATTTTTTCATTTGTTTATCCATTTATTTAATAAATTCTTAGCATCCTTTACCATTGGTGGTCCGATTAGCTCATCCCCAAATAAAGCAACTCCTCTACCATTAAGTTCAGATTCGTTGTATAATTCTATAATTCGTTTAGCATTATCAATTTCTTTTGAAGATGGTGAGAAATACTGATGAATTAATGGTAACTCCTTCGGATGTAATGATAACATTCCCTCAAACCCTAAGTTCTTAGCTGTTTTTAAGTTCTTTTCCAAATCATCTAAATCATTTATATTTACGTGAACTGTATCAATTGGTATCACATTATGAGCTCTAGCAGCCATAGCTATTAAACTTCTCGGTACAAATAAACTCACATCACCTCCATCGTGAACACCCTTCAAATCAGTAATAAAATCCTCACATCCATATGCAATTGCTATAACCCTATCAGATGCTTTACATATATCTTGTGCATTCAATACAGCCGAAGTTGTTTCTATTAATGGTATTATTTTAAATGTTCCAATTGGAAATCCTTTCTGAGCTTCAACAGATTCAAGTAATTTATCGAAAAAGTATATATCACTACCAGTTCTAGCTTTTGGATACATAAACCCATCAATACCTCTAACCGCTAGTTGTGTAATATCATTTATCAGTTCACCACTATCGGGTGCATTCACTCTTGGAAATACCAACTTACCATCAAACTTCTTATCATTTACAAATGATAAAATCATATCTCTTGATAATTGTTTATTTGAAATTGGTTGTACTGAATCCTCAACATCTGGTAATAAGATATCAGCGTTGGATTTAGCAGCACTCTCCATAAATTTGGAATTATGACCTGGTACAAATAATAAACTACGTGCTATCATCTCTTCTTTATTAGAACTTTTCTTTCGAATATTAATACTACTTCCTCATTTTGATTATAAACTTTACTTTCTACGTGAACAATCCCTCTATCCGTTTTAGAAGATGATGGGGTTTTATCCAATATAGTAGATTTTACATATATTGTATCGTTTACGAATACTGGATTAGTATGCTTCACACTCATATATTCCAAATTAGCAATAGCTTTACCACTAATATCAGAAACAGTTATACCAACTGCTAAACTGAATACCAACGTACCTACTACTAATATTTGTTTGTGTTGTGATTTCTCAGCATAATCTATATTCGTATGGATTGGATGTCCATTTAAAGTTAGTAATGAAAATAGATTATTATCAGATTCAAATATTGTTTTGGATTGTGAGTGTTCCAATACATCTCCTATGATAAAATCATCATAGTAGTTTCCCATTTTGTTAACCATAACTTATTGTTTATATACTTTAAATTTACTTAGGTCTGGGTATGATAATTCCAAATCTTCATTAACCTTTTTCTTACCAGTTCCAACTTCGTAAAATTGCCCCATAAGTAATAATCCCCTAGCAGCAAGTTCCGGCATCATATAGAAGTTCCATCCTAACATATCCAAATTATCTTCGTGATACGATACAGCTCTCCTACCACTATATCTTGCTCGTTTGAACCAATTGTAAGCATCGTAATCATCAGTTAGAATTGCTCCCCCTTTTGATAACTTAAAGTGTTTATACGGACCTGTAAATGATACACACATATGTGTATTTGGTTTGTACATATCAGCTGTAAATGTTAATGCTGAATCCCATACATTAGACCCTTCCATTTGATAAGCCCCTTTGATTGTTTTACCTTTTACCTTCCAAAAGTCAACCTTCAATCCAGCGTGAATGATTTCACAAGGAACCGATGGGTATGTTCTATTTGGTATGGTTATTGTATCGGCGGTTCGATTCATAACCACATGCTCATAATATAATGAAAGGAATAACCCATTACTCATATTATCTAACGTTACCGCAAATCTAGCTCCAGTGTAATCCGCTAGCTTTTCCTCAAACTCTTCAGTAACTTTATAAATTCCGTTTGCCATAACTTACATTTTATTTACTAATATACGATAAATATTTAACATTTACAAATCTTTGTATTCTAAATATCTAAAATAGATTGCTAACAACCCAAACATTACCACTACTATTAACTCTACCCTACTCATGCTCTTGTTTTATCAACATAATCTACCAACCCATTTGGGTCTAATGATGTCCAACATCGCCACATTGTTTCGTGTTTATCTACCTCATCTTTCAACAATAAATCAAAACTTCTTCCAACATCTATGATGGTTATGTTTTCATCTTTAAGGTTATATATTAAATTTGATGCCATTGTATGTCCACATTGTAGAAAAACGATGGTTGGTGTTTTTGAATTCCTACCGAATTCTCGTATTCTATCTACCTCTTTATCTAAATTCTTAATTGCTCCCAATACTGGGATTTCCATATGAGTAAAATCTTTGATTCCAAATACCTCTTTATATCTACTAAAGTAAGTAGGTCCAAAGAATCCAACATTATAACTAAGTTGGTTTAGTACATCAAATAGGTATTGAATTTCATTCTTTATGGTAAAATGTTTAAATACTCCACCATATAGGTAGCTATCATATGTATTACTATCCAATATACCAGCAATCTTTCTTCGTGAAACTTGAGTTGGGTGGCTATGTTCATAACATCCCCAATAGTTACCCAAACCAACACCTAAAGATAATCCAATCATAATATCACTACTAAGATTTTTATATTGATTTATCATTGTCCATAAAATAACCAACTTTTCATCAAATTTTGGGTCTTTACCATGCCAATAATCTGAACCAGATTGAAGTCTAGCATCTCTATTTTCCGAAATAGTTTTAGCAATAGTAACATAATCTTGATTAGCTACAAGAGTATTTAACTCATCCATTTTATCTTTATATACGGCTGTAATACCATCTAAGGTACCATGCATTACTTTCAGATATTTGAATGGTTCGTTTTTTCTTATCTTATCCAAAAAGAATTCAATATCTGGGTATAATACTTTTATTGAACTACCTTCTAAGTATATCTTTTTCTTCATTATTTAAACCAACCGATTTTCTGTCCTTTTTTAACTCTATTATCATACTCTTCTACTGAACCTGGGTATCTAAATGCCCAAAAGATAATCAATATAAAGGTAATACCAGCGTATAATACTACTCTGACTGGTAATGTGAAGTACATAGATAGTAATGATAAACACATTACACCTACCATAGCATATCTACCTCTATTTGGGTATATTCGTTTGGTTTCCCAATTAGTTAAGTATTTCCCAAACAACTTATGTTCGTGTATCCACTTATCGAATTTCTTTGATGATTTACTAAATGCCCATGCAGCTAGTATTACAAAGAACGTTGTTGGAACTCCAGGTAGGATGATTCCGATGTAGGCACAACCTACGAAAAATAATCCTAAGATTACCCATAATGTTTTTCTCATAATCGTTATTTATTTAATTCAATTTCTACTTTATTCCAATAGTGTAGAGTACTACTACGTTTATAACCTTTAGGTCCACCATTCCAATTTCTAGCAATTGTTTCAAAATCAGAATCTTTGTGATGGAACTCTTTCCAAATTAAGAACATTTGGATGGATTTTTCTCTACTGAATCTATCCTTACGTTGGAATCTAATTTCACTACGTTTCAGTTTTAGTATCCTATTAACCTCTCTAATCATAATAGGTCTGATTTGTAATACACCAATAGATGGTTCACCTAAGTTAACATCACCAACAGCCGAATCATTTCCTTGTGATTCAACTTGAATTAATGCTTGTACCAATTCGAATTCATCAATTAATGGTATTTCTACTACAATTTCTTTTATTGGTAATGGTTCCAACGTTACAATTGGTGTTACAATTGTTCTGGGTTTATAACCATTACCAGCACTCAATAATAAAAATGTTCCACCTAATAGTAAAACTGATGTTAAAATTCCTAAAAACTTCTTCATATATATAAGTATTCGTTAAACTTCGTTTTGTTTTATATCTTCGATATACTGCTTTCTCAACTCATTTAAGAATGATTTTTCAGTATCAGTATAATATCCTTTCTCTTGTATAACACTAATTCGTTCTCTACTCGCTTCTACGATATGGGTATCATCATCGATTTGTTGTTGTTTTAACCATTTATCAATTTCCTTTAATCCCCTATCCAATTTATTCTCTAAAAAATGTGTTGTCATATTCCACCCTATAACTTATCTAAATAGTTTATTAGGTTATCATAAATCTCCTTTCCACTTTGAGACATTCGTTGGTAATCAAATTCTAAATCCTCAACCATATTGGTAATCTCCATTAAAATATCTTTCACCTCATCTTGAGTAAAAATCTTATCAGTATATCCACTTACTTTTCCAGCCATAATATTATTTTGTTCTACCAAATATACGAAATTTAATTCATATATCCTAATTATGCTATAATTTTATTTGATATTCTTAAAATTGTTTCCTCATCCTCTTTACTTAGCTTCCAACTGTTACCCAACATATTGGATATTACCTCATCGAATGTTTCAATGGAGTCTAAATCATCTGCTGCTGGTGGTCTTAATGGTTTACATCCATCTGGAATAAACCCGTCTGAGTAAAGTTCATCTACCAATTCCTGCTTTTCGTAATTTGACATATCCCATAACATGTCTGCAATATCAATTTCTATACTTGCCATTATTTTTTATTTTTTAGATAAGTGTTATACTTAAATACCATTTTATTTAACATAGCTTTTTGAGTTTCATCATAGTGTTCTTTTTTCAACATACCATGTAACCAAGACACTTTAATACCATGCATTTCATCTGATTGTGTGAGATACCAAGACTGTAAAGTTCTTAGAAATACCTTTTGTTCATCTGAAAATGTTTCTATGGAATGATTCATTTATGCTGCTTCCTTTCTAATTAAGTTTAACAACACTTCAGTATCCA
>Ga0307489_10003374_pt1 | contig 10595 bp, 6 predicted proteins | sample SB12metaG_FD_202247 | JGI IMG/M metagenome (GOLD analysis project Ga0307489, IMG submission 202247) | Sea-ice brine microbial communities from Beaufort Sea near Barrow, Alaska, United States - SB 1.2 | ecosystem: Environmental > Aquatic > Marine > Coastal | place: USA: Alaska | collected 2017-05-06
TTTGGCTCATTGACGTGGGTAAATATGGATCGTTACGACCAAATACTTTTTGATAAACCACGCTAGGCCAACATTTAATTTTAATTATGAAACTACACGATTAACCGTTAGGAATCGTCTTGATGAAGCACTCGAACACTCTTTTGTTAATGTAAAAGATGTCAGAATAAGTGCTGCTTACTCAAACCCTTATCTGGTTCCTTTAACGATTGCCTATAACTAACACGGGTTATAAATTCTCGATAAAGCGGTTTTCATCCGCTCGTCTTACAATAACGCATCACATAATCATGGTGTGAGGGCATAGTGTTAAGGGCCTGTTTGATAGGTGCTTGAATCTGTGATAAAAATCCTTTCAGCTCGTTGGGGCTCATCAAATCTACTATCGGATGGTAGCCCTTAGGCATAATTCCTTGGCCAAGCATGACCTGAACCCATGAATATTCACCAAATAACTCGTCATCCTTGTAGAAAAATCGCCCCGAGTCTTTAAACAACTCGATTCTGTTTTCTAGTGAATCAGGAATAGACATATTACGACAATAACGCCAAAAGCGACTGTCACCCCTTTGATTCACATGATAGTGGAGAATAATAAAGTCTCGAATCGATTCCATTTCCAAATTTGTTTGAGCGTTAAATTCCTTGGCATCAGCAGCTTGGATCCCGTTAACGGGAAAAAGGTGAATTAAACGTAAGATCCCACGCTGGATAAGATGAATACTAGTTGACTCAAGAGGCTCGATAAAACCACTGGCAAGACCAAGCGCTACGCAGTTTTTATTCCAATGTTTACGGCGTTGCCCTGTCCTAAATTTTATGTTCAAAGGCTCAGTTAGTGGATCACCCTCAACGTTTTGCAAAAGCACACGCTGTGCTTCATCTTCAGACCAGTAGCGACTGCAGTAAACAAGGCCATTTCCAACCCGTGATTGAAGTGGTATTCGCCACTGCCACCCCGCTTCTCTAGCAATTGAACGCGTATAGGGAATAACCTCACTAATTGATTCAGTTTGCACCGCCACAGCGCTATCGCAAGGCAGCCAATGAGACCAATCTTCGTAACCTGTATGTAAAGTTTGTTCGATTAATAAACCACGAAAACCACTACAATCGATAAAAAAGTCAGCATTTATAACTTGCCCCGAAGCAAGTTTAACCGCTTCTAGCATGTCAGTTGCGGGCTCAGTTATCACATCTATGATTTTCCCCTCAACCCGTTTAACCCCTAATTTCTCACTAAATCCCCTAAGAAACTTAGCATATAAGGTCGCGTTAATATGATAAGCATAACGTAGGGGAGGAGCGTTAAGGTGGGCGAATTTACCAACCTTAGCTGCTTCAAGTTCTAAGCAATAATCACCATAATCACCGCTCAAACCTAAATCTAAGCCTCTGCGCCAAAAGTGCTGAAACCCTGCAGCCCAGCATTCTTTACCGACAGAGCCAAATGAATGAATATAACTGTGTTGGGTGTTTCTCCACTTTTCAAACTCAATGCCAAGTTTGAAAGTAGCTTGAGTGGCAACCATAAACTCCTGCTCTTTGATCCCTAGCAGTTTATGGAAAGTTAACAATGGAGGGATTGTTGCTTCACCGACTCCAACCGTTGCAATATCATCAGATTCGATTAGCGTAATTTCAAGGTTCTTGCCCAACAGCTTTGACAGTGCGGCGGCAGCCATCCAACCTGCTGTTCCACCACCAACGATTAAAACTTTTTTTACCTTTTCAATAGTCACTTCGTCTCCTGCAATGCTAAAAATAGTAAAAGAGTATCCAACGAATACTTTTCCGGTCAGATACTCATTAGCGATTTAACTTACTCAACAGCAAGGCTCTTATTTTTCTTGCCAAAGTATGATTTAGTGGCGCTAAAAATTCTTGCGCATGCTCAGGTATATGTGAGTTAGTGGTCTCATCAGAATTAAAAATATAGTGTTCAAACATGCCTTGCCAAGCTTGTTTCTGCTCTTTAGGTAGATCGCGCATAGTTAACAGTGCGTGATGTAAGGTATTTATCGGCGTGCTCATATAGGCTGGCGACTGGCGCCACCAGTAGTTCACTAGTACATTTAATGAGTCTAAACTTTCAACATGATGCCACCACATGCTTGGGATAAATAATGCATCTCCCGGCCCTAACTCTGTGATTTGAGCGGCCTTCATTGCCTGCTCAAATCTCGGATATTTGCATAAGTCGGGCTGATGAAAATCAACCAAACTAATAGACTGCCCACCAGGCGCCCAGTCCAGTGGTCCGGGGTACAAATTGGCCAATTGTTCAGGAGGGAACAATATAAAACGCCTTCTACCCACCACTGAACAGGCTAAATTATCTGGCAAATCGTAATGAGCTGGAATACGACTTCGATTACCTATCCAAATACTGACCAGAGGATCTTCACAAGATAAACTTAAGTCATTTGCAAGCCGAAAGCCAGGTAACCAACGATCAACGAGGGTTGATGCCACATAAATAGTTGGAGGACTCGTGTCGTTCTGGTGTTTTTCAATATTATCCAGCACCTGATTAAGATTAACTTTATAAGATTGATAATTAAATCCATTGAATTCTTCGTTGTAAAAGATACGACCGTTTGTGCTTGACTCACCCACGGCAACAGTTACCGGAATGCCTTGATAGAATTGACGCAGATAGTCGCTTGCGCAAGTCGTAGAATGTTTTCCTTGCTGCACAATCGGCCAGTCTTCAACTAAGCCCCTTAAAACTAAAGGTACGGTTGAAGTAAAAATAGACGCTGGTATATCATTTGGTTTACAACCAAAGACTTCCTTAATGGTTTTTTCTATTGTAAATAATGGCAACTTAAATCCCACTGGTATTCCAAGTTAAGCTTTCTAATGGCTGGGTATGCTGCATTTTTGATTTTTCCTCTCTATCAAAGCGCGAAAATTGGAAAAAGAGGCAAGCACCATATAGATTGATTCTAAATAACCATCGTCCATTAGTTTTACTTTGGTCTCTGCTGGCAATGCATTTAGCTTGTCTTCGTTAATGGTGTAGAAACCTTTCAACTTGTTATCTGAGCCATCATTTAGCTTCACATCTAATGTAAAAGATTCAAGCAGCTGATGCTTTATTAAAGCATCAATAAACTTCATACTGCCTTGCTGTCCCTGGTATACCGCTTCTAAAACAGAGCTTATACGCTGCAAGTAAGTCGTGGTGCCACCATGCTGTAGAAATAGATTTTGTCCTTCTTCCATGTTTGTTCTGGGACTATCCATATCAACATGTACGACTCTTTGCATTTCAGCGCTGACTGATTGGCCCTGTTGTTGAAAACCTATTGAGAAGGGTTGTCGTTCTATCATTAAGGGAACATAGCTCGAATCCCAGCCATCTTCGCTTAAAAACAAGTTTTCATTTTCTGCAAAGCCCAGTAACGCAATGGAATGGAATTGGCCACTTTTGGGGTCTTTACTAAAACAAATTGGGTAGTGGGCGAGAATATCTCGAAACTCAAAAGGAAAAGTCACCACAGTAGGAATGCTGTCACCATACTTAGCGGATCTATCGGTAATGATCTTTAAGTCTTTGTGGTTTACATTATCAAGCAAAACATATTTAGCCATATCTACTTCTTAAAACACATTATTTAAAGCCATGTTTATTCGCTCCAATATTTAAAAATTTAAATTTACAACACAATGAATATAAAACATTTACACAAAAAACCTTAACTAGATACTTTAATATATGTAACAAAGCCACTAAATTTAGTGGCTTTGAGACGCACCATCTTTTGTTAGTGGTGCTTAAAAAGCGTATCTAGCGCCAATATTATATCTAGCATGACCGACTGCGTATTCCCGGACTTGATATGTGGAACGGCCATGAATTCGCTGATCTTGTTCAGTTAAGTTTATGCCTTCAACAAATACCGATAAGTTGTCGTTGATTTCATAACTGACGTTGAAATCCAGTTGGTAATACTCCTCAACAAAACGTGGTTCTCGGCCAGCAGAGGCTAAGTATTTGTCACGCCAATTATAAGCGAGTCTCGCTTGGAGGCCATCTTTATCATAAAATGCAACTAAGTTTGCCGTGTCACTCATACCAGGCACGACCCACTGTTCCTCATTGAGGTTGATATCGTATTCGAGGTCGCCATTCACTACAGTAAAGTTAGCTTGAAATCCGAAACCTGATTCCCCAAACGTGTGCTGAATCATCAGTTCCCAACCTTTTACACTGGTGTCTCGCTCATTGATTGGAATGTTCACATCAAACAAAGCGATGGGATCGTTAGCGGTACCAGTCACGGTTACTTCTATATCTTCACCTTCCCCAACCACTTGAACATTAGGCTCATCAGCAAAGTTTTCTGCAAAGTAGGTATTTAAACTCTCATTATCGAAATCGACTTGAGGATCACCACCGGTTAGCACTTGTTCTGCTTCTTGGTAGAGCGGACCATCAAAAGGAGTAAACAAATCATTAAATAGTGGTTGCTCTTCGTACCGCCGGTTGTTAATGAAATTTTCAACATCCTTAGTCCAATAGCCTATTGATAAATAGCTAGCGTCGTCATAATACCATTCAGCAGAGTAGTCAAAGTTACTCGACTCCATGGGTAATAATTGCGGATTCCCCCTACGACCACCACCACCGTCAGAACCGAGATAATCAATAATTAAGGCGCCTTTTAAATCATTATAAACAGGGCGCGTAACGGTGAGGCTATATGAAGCTCTTAAAATTACGTTTTCTAATACTTCTATGTCAAAATCAACACTTGGCAATAACATGTTATAACTGCCGTCAATTTCCGAAAAACCAGTTACAGTATTGCCACCAGTATCTCTTTGAAAGAACAAATTAAATCGATTATCAATGATACTCCACTCTACTCTGTCATAGAGTGGGACTAACGCTTCCGAATGAACCTCAGTTTCTTCGTAACGTAATCCGACAAACAGGTTAGCGGTCATATCTCCAATATCAGCCAGATAGTGCCCCTGAATAAAAGCGGATTTTGACGTTTCGGTGGTTATTTCATCTAAATCAAAATCATACGACGGACAAAAACCGGTCAAACAAGGTCCACCAATGCCAGATATATTGCCATGTGCACCGTCTCGCAGTAATTGCTCACCGCGTTCAATCATATCGTCAAAGTCCCAGGTAAAAAACTCTGTTACTTGACGAGGGTCGCCACTTCCTTTAATACCGTCATAAACACCAGCGATAGTCTCTATGCGCAGAAGATCTGCTATGTCGCCTTGTGTACCAACACCACTCCAAGTATCTCGAGAAACCCCTGTAGATTGGCCCCGATTAGTCACTTCAACTTGGGCTATGCCGAAGTTGATGTTATGCCCATCTTCAAAAACGTATTCACCTTCAAATTGAATTTGTTCTACGTCCATCCGATTATTGAAGCTACCAAAACCACTGCCGGAAAGTTGCATATCATTAACATCAAGTTCGTCAACTCGGGTAATTTGATTGTAGGAGTTTCTCTCCCCTAGTTGAACTTCCAAAATAGGCATACCGTCAGGGCTAAAATAGCCATTGGTGGTAATTCTGTTTAAAGCAGCGACAGCCATTGAACCACTCGAACCATGCTTACTGTTAGGCTGGGATTTACCACTAGAATCATGGTAGTCCATTGATAGTGTTAGCCCTTCATAGGCTTGCCATTCAACATTAAATCCAAGAGATTTATTCTCGTCTACCGTAGCAAACAATCCGACACCTTGCAGATTGTCTGCTGCACATCCTACTTGCGTATAGCGGGTAGGTGACCAGATATTGCCTTCTTGTACCCATTCACTTTCACGCGTTGAACAACCTGGGTCAAACCATGCTGAAAGATCTTGGTGTTGTGTACTAATCTGGTTTTCGGCATAGGTGTAGTCTAAAGTCGCCGTCACTGATTCAATTGGTCTCCATTGAAAAGTAAGTTGACCATTGATCCTCTCGCGATGAAAATCGTCCAGATTGTACTGAATATTTGTGGGGATAGCGTAGATACCCTCTACCACTTCAGTGGGGAAGTTAACAGCTGAAGGATCGCCTACTGCAATAGAACCCCACTCTGCATCTGGCGCGCTATTAATAATATCATCTTGAGTAACAAAGTTACGACCCATGAAGTCTTGAGTCGTAGCTGACTGTGTTCCACCGTCTCGTTCTTGATAGCTAAATGACAGTGAAACACCAAAAGTATCATCAGCAAATGTGTCGCTAAACAAACTGGCGAATTCAGGTGTAAAGCTCTTACCGTCGCGCGTACCTGGATCATAGACACCCTTTGAGCTGAACACGGCTTGCAAACCTGGTTTCGTTAAAGGCTTGCTGGTGATAACATTGACCACAGCGCCAATACCACCAGTTGCGACATTTGAGCGTCCGGATTTATATACTTCGACCGCTGAAATACCTTCGGATGCAATATTACCAAAATCGAATGAACGTCCACCTGTTGTTGGCATTTGGCGACTATTAAAGGTCACAATATTAAAGTCTGGACCAAATCCACGTACAGTAATCTTTGAACCTTCGCCTCTGTCACGTTCAATAGCCACTCCAGTAATACGTTGCAGAGATTCCGCCAAATTGGTGTCGGGAAATTTACCGATATCTTCGGCAGAAATTCCATCTACAATGCCTTTTGCTTCGCGTTTTAAGTCCATCGAACGCTTCAAGCTGCCTCTGATACCGGTGACTTGAATCACTTCAAGCTCATCATTTTGGGCACCCTCGAAAGGCACATCTTGGGCATAAACCCCGGATGCAAACGCTGTGGCAATGCTGACAGCAAGTAACTGCGGCTTGAAATTTTTTTTATACATAATAATTAACTCCTAGTAGAGCTGGTATCCAATAAATTCTGTGTGTTTGTCTAAGCAATTTTTTTTTCAGTTCATATCAAATTTGTTCGATATGAACTGAAAGCGTCAAGCTACAACTCAATTTTTTATTAATTTGATCCAATTGATATTGACTTCACCACCAATAAAATCGAGTCGCATAGTCTGCTCACCTGCCACTAGCGTTACTTCGCCAATTTGAGTAACCCAATTTTGCCAACCACCAGTAGAGGGCATGACTTGAGTATCCAGTACCACACCATTAAAAGATGTTTCAAAACCATCACTGTCATTCTGACCAGCAAGGCGATATTGGATAGTGTATGTACCATCACTAGGAATATTCACCGTGTACTCTAAAAAGTCGTCAGGATCTGTGTATCCAACGTTTTCACCACCACCTTCATCTGCGGATGCTTCTAACTCAACGTCTCCTGCGTCTGCAAAGTCTTCTGCTTCAATAAATATTTCAGACACAGGTGGAAAAAGTTTAAACCAATTGAAGTTGATAGCACCACCAAAAAAATCAAAACGTACTGTATGGGAACCAGCTTCTAGTACAAACTCAACTGACGATTGAGTAACCCATTCTTGCCAACCGCCAGTGTCAGGTACTGTCTGACTATCAGCCAGCACACCATCGATTGACACTTCGAAACCTTCACTACCACCTGAACTAGCCAATCGATAATTAATGGTATAAGTGCCAGTGCTTGGCGCAGAGATAGAATACTCAAGGAAGTCACCAGCATCGATGTAGCTAACGTTGTCACCTCCGTCGTCATCTGCTGTTGCCTCTAACTGAGTGCCGCTTTCAGCATCATAATCTTCAGCTTCGTACCGTATTGGCGCTGCGCCTCCACTAACTTCCTCAGCTTGCACGGCCAAGGGGCCTTGAATACAACTTTCATTTGAAGTACAAACCAAAGCAATATTGTCTAACTGCATGTGCACCGCATCAAAAAATTCAACAGTAAGTAGAGAGCCAATGTTTGTTGGATCCAACGGCAGTAGATCACCTTCCTGACCTCCTGCGACACAGCAACCAATCCAATCTGGTGCAATAAAGGGATTATCTATAAATTCACTAAGGGCAATGGTATACGTGACCCAAGTATCTAATTCGAGATCAGCGACATTCCAAATTAAGCCCCCCATATAGGGCCAGCCAGTTTCCATTCTGATCTCTAGGGTTTCAGTTATGGTGTTTGCACTGTCAATATACATATCGAAACTTAACATCACATCTTGACCAATTAGCTCGACACCGGGGGTAGTAATAGCCACATTAGCGCTGCCGGCAGGGTGAGTGACATCGATAACCATTCCACGACCGCTATCGGAATCGATCTCTGAGATAGTTGGACCGTTATTACTGGCAAAAGAAAGTTCAACTATTTCATCGGTATAATGCCAACTTGGTTCTTTCAATGAATCTGTGTATAACTCAGTTGTGACACTACTTAGATATTCAATTCTGTCTGAAGCGAGCCTGCTAATTTTAGTACTAACATTAGAGCCGCATTCTTTAGTACTGGGGGATATTGTTAGGTCACATGACCATACTTTGATGTAATCCACCATGATAGCTGCAGGTAATTCACCACCGCTATCATCAAGTTTTAGTACAATTTGTAAGTCTTGGTTGTAGGGACCTGAATTATCAATAATGACATCATTGCCTGATAAATTGTAGGCCCATGTATTGAAAGGGTTTACTGTATGGACATGAACCCCATCAAAATACCAACGTATCTGTTCTGGTCCCCATTCGATAGCATAAGTGTGATATTCGGTTGCAGAGCCAGTCACTAGGGTGCTGTTTGCCTTTACACCATTGGTCACACCCAAACCATAGTTAGCCCCAGCTGTAAGGCCAGACGAGTCTCTGTTCATTATTACCAGTGCATTGTCGCCCGCATACATGTCCTCTAGAGGAACAAGTTTAAGCACTGAGTAAAAATCTAATCCAGAGGGCAATTGCATACTCGCTTCAACCCTACCGTAAGTGAGGCCGTTTATAGATTGCAATGTAGAGATCATTCCATCTTCAACTGCTATCACGAGACTGCCATCCTCAGTATTTGTGTTTACTCCCGTCCACAGATCTTGATCGAGCGTTGTGCCATTGAATTCATCGCTCCAAGTTAAATTCCATCCATATTCTTCAAGTGACTCAAAATCATTCTCAACACTTATGGTTAATGTAGCGGTGTCCGTATCACCAGATGCTGTCTGAGTTACAACATAATTGACGCTATCAGCGCCGAAAAAATCGGGATTAGGGGTATATGTGAAAGTTCCATCAGTATTAAATATGAGTCTTCCATTGGCCGTTGTATTGCCTTGAGCCAGAGCGTAAGTCAACCCTTCCCCCACATCATTTGTGCTTACATCGCCTTCAATTGGCCCATCATCCTCTGTAGCATCGATGATTTCCCCTACAGCGAACACGTTACGGACCACATACTCATCTGCATCTCCACCGCTACCACAAGCCGTTAAGCACGTTGCAACTGTCAGCGACAGCGCGATAAGTAGTTTATTTTCAATCATCGTATACCCCATATCTCATATCTCATATCTCATATCTCATATTATTCATTTAGCCCAATTTTACTTTATTTGACTATCGAGCTAGGCACTTAACTCAATATAAAGATAAGCAAGCAGACCAGCGTTCTAAAATTTTTGATTTTCAAGTAGAGCAGCTGACCCTAGAATTTATAGCGGGCTCTTAAAAGTATTTCGTCCGATTGAAGCACTCGAACAATAAAAATTTAACAAACATCTTGTTCGAGTAAATTAAATTACAACGAACACCATGATATAAATGAGCTTCAGAGCATTCCATCGAAGTATTGAAGTCATTTTATTTGTAAATAATTTGTAGCGGGATGTGGCTTTAACGATAAATTATTGTTGGTTACGGAATGTTAGTTCTATATCAAAGCCGCATTGATATTCGTTCCTTAAACTCTATGTAATGGTTTAATAAAACTGTAGGGCAAGATAAATGACCAATAGCACTGGAAAGGTTCGCAAAAGTGTTACCCCAGCTCAACGATTAGAATATGCCAAACTAAAGTAGAAGAGCAACGAGGAAAAGTCAGCACGGTTTAACAGGTGGATGGCATATTTCCGCTCGTATCCCGTAGCTGCTATAACCCCATCTAACACCCTTCCCTTATTTATCCAGTCCGCATCTTGATACGTCTGTCTGACACTGATGAGAAACTCCCGTCGTGCACTCAGGCTTATTTTTTTCATCATCATCGAATATCCCCTATCTGATCTTTAATAAGTAGTGTGATTTTAGATGAGGCAACGACCCCTAAATACCACACCCACCGGAAATGGCAGTAGATAACCAGCCAAGGCCTGCTTAAATCGCTTATTTGCCAGGTGTGAAAAACCTGACACTTCACAACCTGCACCCTGGATATGCCTGACACAGGCGGACCATGGGCAACGGCTATGTATCATACCCACACTCCCTCTGTACCCTTTAGCGCCTCTGTGAAGAAGATAAACAAAACCTGCAGTTGCATAACGTTCAAGTGCGCAGTGATAGTAAACAGAAGCAGGCACCTTGCTACCTAAGCGTTAATGGCTCGTTCAATAACCGCACTGGGGGAGTGCCATTAATATGTTCAAAAACATATAGACTTGAACGGCTGCAATGAGCGAATTGCAGACATATTGGAAATTGTCTGTTAGTCTGGATTAAGGTCAGTTTTCGACCTAAAGCG
>Ga0307489_10003375_pt1 | contig 10593 bp, 20 predicted proteins | sample SB12metaG_FD_202247 | JGI IMG/M metagenome (GOLD analysis project Ga0307489, IMG submission 202247) | Sea-ice brine microbial communities from Beaufort Sea near Barrow, Alaska, United States - SB 1.2 | ecosystem: Environmental > Aquatic > Marine > Coastal | place: USA: Alaska | collected...
AGCGATGTTCCGTTACCTCGTGGCTTGGCGGTGCAGGTTGACCCGATGAAACCCGTCTTGAAAGCGCCTGGATCTACGCCCTTGATACTCAGACATGATGGACCGCTTTCAAACTTTGCTTTCGATTGCAACTTACGCCGCTACCTCGTGGACTTCACCGACGTCCCGACGGAATGGCAGGGCGGTGCAGATTGACCCAGGCTCCTAGGAGCCGATGGATAGTGCTCGCCACGTCCTTAGATGCGTTGTGGCCACGTCCTCAAATGCGTTGTGAAACCTCGTTTCTTGGATTCAACGGGATCCTATGAAGTGGCGAGCACAGTCCATCAGTCCCGAGGATGACCCCATGTTGACCCCATGTTGACCCCGGGTTGACCACGCTGGGTGTCCGCGCTTGAAGCTAGACCGTGATGAACCGCCTTCAAACTTTGCTTTCGATTTCAACTTGCGCCGCTACATCCTGGGCGGAGGCACCTACGGAGGAGGACGTGCAGGTAGGGGACACAGCTGGCAGATATTTCCCACCACTGACGTCATGAAAAAACCGACGCGTTTTGCACCATAGTTTCCCGAATTACATGGCTTCCTATGACGTAGCGAGCGAGTTCGGCATGACCCTACGTGTTGGTGCCGCGCGGCGACGCGAAAGGCGGCGGCGGTAGGGCCTGTCAGACATTGCTCGTCATAGGATGCCATATTGCTCGTCATAGGATGCTGTGTAGCTTAAGATACGAGGGTTGATGATGCATGTCGATTACTTGTCAAGCATAGATGCTGCTAGCCACGTCACATGCTTCCGTGTCACTCAAGGAACGAGGGTTCATGTGTGTCGATGACGTGGCGAGCAATATCTGGCAGGCCCTAGGCGGCGGCGGGGACGACGATGGCGGTCCTCGTGAGGTGTCCTGCCAGCTGCGCGGCTGGTCGGTCACCCTGTCCGAGCAAGGCAGGGCCCGGCGGATATTGCTCGCCAAGTCATAGCTCATAGCATGTCATTTGACTCAATAAGCAAGACCACACACAGCTGGCATCTGACCAAACCAACAAAGCTGTTCAACTTGTCATGACCAAACGCAACACAGCTGTCACCTGACGAAACACAGCTGGCACATGACCAAACACAGCTGTCACCTGATTAAACACAGCTGTCATCTGACCAAACACAGCTGTCATCTGATCAAACACAGCTGTCATCTGACAAAACACAGCTGTCATCTGACCAAACACAGCTGTCCCTTGACCAGACACAGCTGGCATCTGACCAAACACAGCTGGCATCTGACCAAATCCAGCTGTCACTTGACCAAACACAGCTGGCATCTGGTTCGTCATGCGTTGGATGACGTGGCGGGCAATATCTGGCAGGCCCTGGAGCACGGCTCGGAGTTTTCCGGCGCCGGGTACTGCCACCACGAGGGACAGTACGATGCCCAGCCCTCTGTTTGAAGCGCCGTGCACACCGTCCCGGCCTAGACGCCTCTTCGAGACCGCGATGCCTTCCTCTCCTCTTACAGACTGTTTACAGCTCTGTTCAGACACTGATTGACAGCGCGCACTACGTCGGCGTCGTCTTTCGACTGTTCTGTTGCTCTGATGGACAACGCGCATTGCGTCGGTGCTGTGTCTGGTATCGTCACGCATCTCTGTTTTTTATTACGCTCGCTCGCTCAGACACTGTCTGACTGACCACCACGCGCAATGTTGGTGTTGTCGCCTGTATTTTCGTTGTTGTACGGACACGAACTAGATCTAACAATATACAGCGCGCACAGCGCATAAGGACGCTCGTCTCACGCAAGTCATGTCTGTTTGATCTCTTCAGACATTGACGGATAGCCAACGCGCGCAGCGCTTATTCTTCGTCTCAACCAAGCATTACAAATCAAATGAAACGCACGATAGTCAACCGCCATCGACTGGCTCAGCGCAATAATATGAATGATGACATACATTACGTGGCTCGTTGCTCGCTCCTTGCGACGACCGCCAAATGGTGCTTGGTGCACCGGTGTACCAGTACACACTCGCCACATCCTCCTCCCTGGCCTGGCCACGGCCACTCGTTCCCTTTTCAGCTCAACCTGAGCATCATCGAAGTGTTTAACGGATAGCTTCATCGGTTGGGGTGACGGATTTGGGTGCTGCTGCCGCCGCCACCGCCGTGTGGTAGAGACGCCGTCGGATGTGCCGCAGGGCAGGGTCGCCTCGGGCTGGGCGGCTGCGCGCATCGCCGTGCAGTGCGTGGTGGCGCGCGGTTGAGACCTCCGCGCTCCGGGAGTTTTTTCTGGGCTGCAAAAGAAACGGCTCCAAGAGCCTACAAACGTCCACTTCTCAGCTCAACCTGAGCCGTTTTAGATATGCAACGTATGTCGTAAAAGGTGCTCACGTCGGACCGAAAAGTGGATGGATGGTACAGCCCCCTTGCGACTTGCCGCACTCATTTGCCACGTCGGACTTGCAAAGATCTGGACTGTCCAAGACTACGACGTGCGAGCACTTCCCGCGCGGTCCCAACCCCCACGCGCCCCGCCGCACCCGCCTCTGCCTCCGCCGCCATGCTGCCGCCCCCGGACGACGGCGAGCGCCCCCTGCACCGCGTGGTCCTCCACCTCGGCGCCGGCCTGGCCGAACTGCTGGGCCAACCCCAGGTGTTCGAGGATGAGCTCCTCGAGAAGCTAACGGGCAGGGGCTTGCACTCGCTCACTTCAGAGCTCAACTTGAGGAGCTTCGGGACACATCTCTCACGTTAGAGCTCGACTTGAGCACCTTCGGGTGACATCCACGGGTTAGTGTGGGTCATATGGGGGACAAAGTAAGCTTGAGGTCGGCGGAAAGGGGCAAAGTAAGCTCAAGTTGAGCGGAAATGGGAACGAGTGTAAGCCCCTGGATGCAGGATGCGGGCAAATTCTTTCGGTGTCGAGGCCCCCCGAAAGCGCCCCGTTGGGTTCGGGCGCGGGACGCAGGAGCTGCGGGGCGCTGGGTGACGCGCCACAGCCGCGCGTGGTGCCGGGGAGGCGCGCGAGCGTCGCGGGCGCCGCGGCGTTGGCGCGCGTCAGCGGCAGCGCAAGCGCCAGCATCGCAGCCAAGTTCAACGCAGCGATGTTGAGCGGGCGCGGCCTCGCCCTGAGCAGACGCGGCGCGTCCGCCGCGTCGCTGGTGCAACTCGCCGAGGAGGATGAGACTGCGGCACCCTCTCCCCCCGCCGCGACACTGTCGGCGAAGGCCCGGTGGCAGCTGGCGGTAGGGACTTGATGGGTAGTGCTCGCCACGTCGTCAAACGCATTTTGAACCCTCAAATGCTTGAGTTAAATGGCTTCCTATGACATGACGAGCACTATCCATCAGTCCCTAGCTGGCGGTGAAGCGCGTGCAGGAGCGGAGTACCGAGCACGATGGAGTGTTCGACCCGTGGAAGGACCGCAACCTGCACCAGCTGCGCAGCGAGGTGTGCGTGAGGCAGGGGCTTACACTCGTCCACTTTTCAACTCAACTTGAGCGCTTTGTATGGGATAGGGGGTGCGCGCAGGGATTGTGTAGCCCGTGTGAAGGGAGTATTAGGGGGCGTTTAGGTTCTGTAGGGTGTTTCCTTATGTCAGACGTGGCTCAAGTTGAGCTGAGAAGTGGACGAGTGTAAGCCCCTGGCGTGAGGTACGACTATGACCCCGACTCCAAGGTAAACGGTGCAGGTTGACCCCGGGTCGACCGCTCTCGGTGTCAGCGCTTGGAATCACAATCTGATGAACGGCTTTCAAACGTTAATCTCAATGTCACCTGGCGCCGCTACACCAAGGATTGGCAGGAGAGCGAGACGCTGTGCAAGGTGGAGCGGGTAGGGCCTGCCAGACACTGCCCGCCACGTCATAGGAAGCCGTTCAGCCCCAATAACAAGGGTTCAAAATCCGTTGGATGACATGGCGGAAAATATCTAACAGGCCCTGCCCGCCACGTCAGAGGATGCAGTTCAACCCAAACAACAAGGGTTCAAATGGCGTTGGATGACGTGGCGGGCAATACTTGCACGTCCCTAAGAATGGGGCGCGTTCGCGGAGGGCGCGATGCGGCAGTGCTTCCGCATGAAGAAGCTGTCGCAGTCCATGCGCTCCAACTTCATCAAGCTCGACTGGCAGGGGGGTCATTGAGACCAGGCACTCGACCGACTTCGAATCCCGTCCCCCTCCTCCTCATCCGCTCCTCTGCATGATCATTCACCCTGGAGGACCGACCTCGAATCTCCTCCTCCTCCTCCTCTTCCTCCGCGCGTCTGTGTCAGCATTCAGACTGGAGGTATGTCACGCGGGCACGTCCGATATCGGTTCGAGTGCTTGTTTCCAATGACTCTGCTGCACGGCGGCACTGCCCCAACTACGTGGCGAAGGAGTACAAGGACGACGCCATCCGCGCCCGCCGCGATGTGGTGTTCGATGATGTGCGCATGCAGATGACGGTAGGGACTGATGGATGGTGCTCGCCATGTCATAGGATGCTATTTGACTCAGGAAACGAGGTTTCACAATGCGTGAGATGACGTTGCGAGCACCATCCATCAGTCCCTAAATGACGGCCAAGCACTGGGGCAACCGGTTCAACCAGAGCCACCCGCCCAAACAGGTGGACTTCATCCAGTGCTTCGTGTTGGTAGGGCCTGACGGATATTGCCCGCACGTCATCCAAAGCGTTTTGAATCATTGTGTCTTGCGTCGAATGGCATCCTGTGACTCGGCGAGCAATACCCGCCAGGCCCTGGATATCGGAGCTGCCGGACCGGCCCGGGTCGCCGGTGTACTGCTGTGAGCGCCTGATCGCCGGCGAGTACATCAAGTACAACAACAACAGCGGGTACATCGACGAGGCGCACCTGCGTTCCACCCCCCAGGCCTTCAGCCACTTCACCTTTCACGCCAGCGGTGGGGCCTGACAGGTCATCTTCCTCACGTCGTTGATCACGTCTCCCCCCCTCGATTCTTCAGCCACCGTTTGCAGGTTTCCAGGGGGGATGAAACCGCGGTCGCCGATTCTCGAATGGTAGACTGTCGATTCCATAGTTCCCCATTTTGTACGGTAAATCTGACCGTCTGTTCACTCAGATCTTCCAAATTGGAAGACTACCGACCGCCGTTTGGCCCCTTGCGAAGCCCTGTGACGTGGCGAGATCATGAGCTCGGCCCTGTGGAGCGGCGGGGCGGAGATGGTGGTGGACGTGCAGGGCGTTGGGGACCTGTACACTGACCCGCAGTTTCACACCGTGGACGGGGAGGAGTACGGCGAGGGCAACCTGGGTGGGTACATCCGTTTTGAACCCTCTTTTCTTGAGTCAAATAATAACCTATGAAGTGGCGAGCAATATCTGCCGGGCCCATTGCCCGCCACGTCATCCAACGCATGATGAACCCTCATTTCTTGAGACAAATTGCATCCTATGACCCGGCGAGCTGTATCTGCCAGGCCCATTGCATCATCCAACGCATCATCAACCCTCGTGTAACGCATTATGAACCCTCGTGTCTTGAGTCGGATTACATCCTATGACGCGGTGAGCTATGTCTACTAGGCCCTAAACCTGGGGCCCAGGGGGATGGCACAGTTCCTGTCCTCGCACCACTGCGACGACCTGTGCCGCCTCATCGGCCTCACGCCGTTTGTGCTGTCGGGGAAGCGGCGGCGGGATCTCAACACCGGGCACGCGGAGCACGTGCGGCACGTCGAGGAGCTGGGGTTGGCGGGGGCGGGGGCGGTGGCGGAGGAGGCGGTGGGAGAAGGAGCGGGGGCGGAAGCGGGAGAGGGGGAGGGAGCGGGGGCGGATGTGGCCGGGAGAGGGGGCGGGGGCGGAGGCCGGGGCGGGTCTGTAGTTTCTTCCACCGGGGCCACGGGGACGAGCGACCCGACTGACCCGTCCCAGCAGAGCACCTCCCAATCGAGCACCCCCGCGGCCACCGCGTTCAAGGCTCGTGACCGCCTGCTCCTCGAGCCCACCAACAGCAACTCCAGCTCCAAGTTCTCCAACCCCCTGCTGGCAGGGGGGTCATTGAGAACAAGCACTGGATCGACGTTGAATCTCCTACTCCTCATTGAGAACAAGCACTCAATTGACGTTGAATCTCCACCTCCTCCTCCGCGCATCCGTATGAGCATTCTTCCAGAAGGTAAGGCAAGTCGATAGTCATGCTCCGATATCGCTCCGAGTGTTTATTCCCAATGACCCTACATCCTGGCCACGCTGTTCCGCCGGGTGTCCGAAGTGGCCAGCTCGGTGCTCGGGTCGGTGGACAGCGGTGACGCCAGCGAGTACGCGGCGGCCGCGGCGCGGGAGCTACCGGCGGTGGCGCTGTCCGCCCTTCCGCGCTGGGTCCTGGCATTGGGCGACGGGTCAGAGGAGGCAGGCCATCGAGGCTTCATCCAATCACATCTCAGGTCCGAAAGTTCATCCAACGGCATCTCAGTATATGAGTGAACGACTCTCTCGACCAATCGTATGAGGGCCTTGGATCACTCTAGAGTGGGGGAGACTGGGCTTAACCCATTTATTGCTCATCTTCTGGGCCCTACTCGGCGGCGGCGCGGGTATGGGAGGCGGACGGCGGCGCGGTGGGCGCCGTGCACCTGGCAATGGCGAAGATGGACGTGGACGACGAGGTGCCCGATGTGGAGTCCGCTGCGTTCCACCTCGCGGAGGCAGGGGGATTCCTCGACCGACGTTGAATCTGCTCCTCCACATTTGTGTGTCTGCATGAGCATTCGCCCTGAATTTAAGTCATGCTCCAATCTCGATTCGAGTGCTTGTTCTCAACATCCCCCAGCCTTCTCCTCCGCGCGTCTGTATGAAAGTTCACCTTCAAGTTCAGCCATGCACGCACATCCGATCTCGGGTTACATGTGTTCTCAATGACCCTCGTGCTCGGCGGCGCGCAACGGCGACGGCACAGCGCTGCGGGCGCTGTACAACCTGCTGCGCGGGGTGCCGCAGGACGCGGCAGGGGGGGTACCGAGAACAAGCACTCCACATACGTTGGACCTCCTCCTCCGCCTGACCGCCTCCGCGCGTCTGTATGAAGTACTGCGTTCACCCTGAAGGTAAGTCATGCTCCGATCTCGGTCGAGTGCTTGTGCTCACGACCCTTGTATGCGGTGCCGGGGCTGAAGCTGGAGGATGACGCGGACGTCGCCGTGGCGGCGGCGGTGCTCACCCCGCTGGCGCACAGCGGCGACTGCGAGGCGATGATGGAGGCGAGGCCAGGCATCGTACGAACCTCATTGTGGTACATAGAATATGCTGAGAAGCTTACTTTGTAGGTTGACTGACCGGACTGACGTGGATTAAAGTTATCACTTGGTCGAGTGGTCCAAAGAAGACTGACGTGATGGCACGGGGCCTTAGACGGAGGCAGCGGACGTCTCGGCGTCGGCAGGGGACGGCGCGGGGGCCGTGGCGTGGCTGGAGCGGGTGGAGGACGCCATCAACGCCGCCAGGCTCACCGCCGCCGCCGCCGCCGCCGCCGAGACCGCCGCAGAGGCCGGTTCTGGCTCCGACAATGATCTTGACGTCGACTATGACGGTAGGGCCTGGCATTTATTGCTCGCCACGTCATCCATCTCATTCACATCCCTCGATTCTTTACTCAAATGGCATCATATGACGCGGCGAGCAAAATGGGGTTTTGTCATGAAGAGTACAAGATTCGATCTGCGAAGCCTTAACTCTTTCAGACCTAGAGTCGAGCCTGGCCTCTTGAAATAGTGGATGGAGTTGATTAATGCACACCATGTGAGTCACTTGGGGATTGATGAACGTTAGCTTGAAACATAAAGGCCCTCGACCTCGGCGGAGGGTACCGCGGCAGTGCGACCGACCAGGAGCTACCGGAGCTTCCGGAGCTCCTGGCAGTGCTACAGAAGCTGGCCGCCGCTGTCCGGCCGACCGACCCGGAGCGCGCGGGGAACGTGTACAACGAGGTGGGGCCGTGCAGGCTGACCCCGGGTTGCTGGATTTCAGCGATCGAAGCTAAAATGTGATGAACCTCTTTGCTTTCATGTTCACCTTGCGCAGAGGGTTGATTGATGCTCGCCGTTTGAGTGCCTTGGGGCTCGGTGGTTTCTTTTGTTATTATGACATTCATCAAGTCCCAAGGCGCTCCACATGGCTTGGGGCTCGATGATCGTTAGTATAAATGAAAAGTACAACGTGCGGCGCTACAGCTGGGCGGCGGAGATGGCGACGGGGGAGGGGAAGGGGAAGTTGGCGATGAAGCTGGGGATGTTGGCGGAGGAGGCATGGGGGGAGATGCCGGAGGAGGCGGGGGAGGGTGCACTATGAGCAAACAGTCAGGGAACTCGTGTGAGGCGTGGGCGGAGGTGCCGCAGGAAGAGGAGCCGGCGTGAAACTGACACCTGGCATCCAACTTGATACCAACACAATCCATATGAAACCAACCCCATCCATCATGAAACCAACCCCATCCATCATGAAACCAACCCCGTCGACCAGAACTGGCCGGGCACTCCGGTTTAGGCAACGCTACCTCAGTTTACTGAGGCGTTGGATGAAAGGTCATTATAACACGAGTCCGTAGATAATTGTGTAACTTTATAATTATTAGCACGCATCAATCTAAACAACAGATGCGTCTCGCTCACGCCATCGAAGGAGGCGCCGGGAGTGGCGTCGGCCACCGTCCTGTCTTCGGCCCCACCCTGTCGCCCCGCAGCGTTGCACCGGGGCGGCGTGTGGCAGCGTGGCACCAGTCGGACGCGGAGCTCTGGCTGATAAGCTTTTAATCCATCACACACATGAATTTGAAGAGCTTCGGCAACCACATGCAGGTTATAAGAGGGAACGACTGGAAGATCATCGCGGTACAAGCCCACCCGCCCACCGAGCCAGCCATCAAGCGCCGTATCAAGCACCTTTGATGCGGCTCAAGAGAAAACCAAAAAAGGAACGGCCTGAAAAACATGATTTCCAGAAAGTGGCGCGGATCCTGAGATCCGAAAGCGGATCAACATGACTCAGCACTACCATACTGGTATCGGTTGTTTTAGGTCATTCCGATCTCGCGCCGGCTGTAGCCATGGATACCCGAGCAAGCAAGCGGCACGCGCGTGAACGTGCGTATGATGATGTGGTGGAGGGGGGGACGGGTGGAAGCGCTGCCGCGGTCTCGCTGGGTGATGGGAGTGGAGGGGCGGGGGGCGGACATTTTGCGTCGCCCAGCGATGGGCCTCCCGGGCATCTGTCGCCCGGGTACGGCACCAGGTATGACGCCGGGTTCCAAGCCGGGCTCCTCGCCGCGTCGCAGGGCAGCGTGCCGCTGACGGAACCGTCGCCGGTGCCAGCGGCCCAGGGGGGCGCGCTTGTCCTCGCGCGCCCGCCACTGCTCGCGCTAGTCGAGGACTTCCCCGACCTCTTCCAGAAAGAGGTGCTCGAGCGCCTAGATCGAGTCGATCTCGCGCTGCTCGGGGGCGCGGGGAGCGTGGTTCGCACCGCGGTGAAGCGCTCTAGCTTGTCGCGCATTGGAGGCAGCGCTGCGGAACCGGGGGTCGGCATCGCGCAGTTCTGCCAGTCCCTCTCGACGTTCGTCTGGGCTGTGGCGAACGTCTGCCGTTGGCAATTTGCGGCCACGAGCCGAGCTCTCGCCGAGGGCGGGCACCTGGAAGCGCTGCAGTGGGCGCGGGAGCACGGGTGCCCGTGGGACTCGGCGACATGTTCACGCGCTGCTTTGGGCGGGCACCTGGAGGTGGTGAGGTGGGCGCGGGAGCACAACTGTCCATGGGATCAGTGGACGTGCATGTTGGCCGCTGAGGGCGGGCACCTGGAGGTGTTGAGGTGGGCGCGGGAGCACGACTGTCCGTGGAATGATAGCACCACGCGCCAGGCCGCTGCGTTCGGGCACCTGGATGTGTTGCGGTGGGCGCGGGAGCACGGCTGCCCGTGGACCGAAGCTGTCTGCGAATTCGCCGCTGAGCGCGGGCACCTGGAGATGTTACAGTGGGCGCGGGAGCAAGATTGCCCGTGGGGTGCAGACACCGTACACTCAGCTGCTTTTGCCGGGCACCTGGAGGTGTTGCAGTGGGCGTACCAGCAGAACTGCCCAGGCTGGAACGAGAATGTCTGCGCATCCGCCGCTCAGGGCGGGCAACTGGAGGTGTTGCGGTGGGCGCGGGAGCATAACTGTGCTTGGGATGAGGGAACGTGTGGAAACGCCGCCGCGAACGGACACTTGGAGGTGTTGAAGTGGGCGCGGGAGCACGATTGCCCGTGGGGTCAGGGCACCTGTATGGCCCGCTGCTAACTGCGGGGAACTGGATGTGCTGAGGTGGGCAATAGAGCACGGGTGTCCCGGCGGCGAGCAATATGCGCACCTTTTGACATGAACCGCCCAACCCCCACCTTGTCGGACAGCGTTGTAGCCACTGTTGTGCAGCCTTCTACCATAGTCACACCATCACGAGGGGTAGGGCGGAAGCCTGGTGCCTCTTTATGCACGCTGAAGCGTCTCTCTCTCGCTCAGCGGCACCTGCTAGATGATTGTTTTATGTTTCTTTTTCCACGTTGCAATACAATTTTACACTGTGCACTGAGCATGAGCTCTCGTGGCTAAA
>Ga0307489_10003376_pt1 | contig 10593 bp, 19 predicted proteins | sample SB12metaG_FD_202247 | JGI IMG/M metagenome (GOLD analysis project Ga0307489, IMG submission 202247) | Sea-ice brine microbial communities from Beaufort Sea near Barrow, Alaska, United States - SB 1.2 | ecosystem: Environmental > Aquatic > Marine > Coastal | place: USA: Alaska | collected...
AGACGAGCTCAAGTTGAGCTGAAATGGGAACGAGTGTAAGCCCCTGCCGATGAGGCGGTTGCGCAGGTGGTGGAAGTCCTGCTTCGTCTGCGCCAGTGTCATGGCCGCGTCGTCCAGCTCGTCGGCGTCAAGCTCCTCCGTGCAGAGACTTACACTCGTCCACGTTAGAGCTCAACCTGAGCCGTTTCTGTCACCGAAACTCCATGAAACCACTCAGCGTATCCTCAAAAGTGCTCACAATAAGCCGAAAAGTGGACGAGTGTAAGCCCCTGCCTCCGTGGCGCGCAGCAGCGCCGCGCCGTTGACGCGCTCCTCCTCCGACCGAGTGGCCAGCGCCGCGCGCCCACCCGCAGGGCCCCTCACAGATGCTGCCCGCCACATCACGTCATCCTCCACATGTTAGACCCTCCTTTCCTTGAGTATGACAAAGTGCGCGAAATCACTTGGACACTTGGTGAGACTTGATGCTAAGTCGCCCCGCTCGACCAACCAGAACGCTCCATTTGGACGACTTAGCGCTACTTGTAGCTAAGCGTCTGAGTGGTTTGACGTACTTTGTCATACAAGGCATGACAAGATGTGGGTCGCATGGTCTGAGCGGCGGTACCTGGCATAATTCGGCATATTCCGAGCATAGGAGGCTGAATTTGGGGAATTCAGCATGGGGAATTTGGGGGGGGGGGGGAAAGAATTCCGCCTGGGCCTAACCTGGCCTCCGCCGTGCGCTCGGCCGCCGCCCGGTCGGTCGCCGCCGCCGCCGCCGCCGTGGAGCAGGGGCTCACACTCGTCCACTTTTCAGCTCAACCTGAGCCGCTTCTGACACAAAATGCACCCTAGACAACCCCTGTTAACCCCTAACACACCCTACACACCCTCTAAATGCACCCCCTATCCCACAGGCAGCGCTTAAGTTGAGCCAAAAAGTGGACGAGTGTAGGCCCCTGCCGTGGAGTGACCCTCCTCCATCTCACCCATCTTCTCCGACGCCGCCAGCTTGTAGTCCACCACCTCGTCCTGCACCCAGGGGCGCACACTCCTCCACTTTTTGGCTCAACTTAAGCGCTTTCTGTGGGATAGGGGGTGCATGTAGGGGTTGGTTACGGGGCGTTCAGGAGGTTTGAGGAGCTGTTTGGGCGTGTGTAGGGTGTGTTTTGTGTGAGAAACGGCTCAGGTTGAGCTGAAAAGTGGACGAGTGTAAGCCCCTGCCTGCAGGCGCTGGAACCGCTCCATCTGCAGCGCCAGGCGCCGCTCGTACGCCGCCTCCACCCAGGGGCTTACACCCGTCCACTTCTCAGCTCAACCTGAGCCGTTTCTGACACAAAATACACCCTGAACACCCCTTGGACATGCTTAATACCCCCTGATACCTCCCAAACACCCCCTTAAACAACCCCTCAATGCACCCCTATCCCAAAGAATGCGCTTAAGTTGAGCCGGAAAGTGGACGAGTGTAAGCCCCTGCCTCGAGCTCCTCCGCGGCGATCATGTGCTTGAGCTCCATCTCCCGCACCGCGTCGTCCGCCTTGCTGAAGCGGCGCATTTTCAATTTGAAACCAGGATTTGAAACCAGTTTTTCATATTTTAGTTTCAAGCGCTTAGTTCCAGGCGCTTTCAGCGTGGGTTTAAATGGGTCAACCTGCACCGCCTAACCTTGCACTCCAGCCGCACCGACGTCGCCGCCATCACCCTCTCCAGCTCCGCGCACTTCCCCCGTGCCTCCCACACCCACGGCCGCACAATCATTTCCCTTTTCCAGCTCAACTTGAGCCGGTGTGTCCTTGACCCCGCTTAAATAATCCATCAGAGGTGCTGAGGAGGGAATGAGTGGCCAGGCCAGGGAGCAAACAGGCAGGGAACGAGTGTAAGACCATGGAGGAGGATGCGGCGAGTGTGTACGGGTACGCCGGTACAGTGTGAGCACACGGTGAGGCAAGGAGTGGGCAGGCACTGCCCGGAGATTTAAATCCCAGGCCCTTAGATATAAACGGTCCGGCGACGAGTGAGAACCCCAGAACCGGGATAGGAATTGTGTTTACAATAATATTTCGACACCACATATCGCTCCTGGTTATTAACTCAAGAAAACAGGCCGCCTAGATCTAGGCGGCCTAGGATTTAAATGTCCAGGCACTGCCTCGAGCTGCGCCTGCAGCTTCTTGTGCGTCTCGTTAGGGTTTAGGATTTAGGGTTTAGGGTTTAGGGTTCAGGGTTCAGGGTTTAGGGTTCAGGGTTCAGGGTTCAGGGTTTAGGGTTCAGGGTTTAGGGTTTAGCACTGCCTCGAGGTGCGCCTGCAGCTTCTTGTCCTTCTCATCGTGCTCGCTCTCCTGCAGCATCATCCGGTACTTGCTCTGCCCCTCGGTGTAGCGGCGCAAATTCAATTCAAAAGCACAATTTGAAGGCAGTCCATCATGTTTCAGTCTCAAGCGCTTCGTTCCAGGCGGTTTCAACTTGGGTTTCACAGGGTCAAGCTGGACCGGCCTACCTTGGCGTCCTCCACGTTTTCCTCCAGGGTTCGGATCGCATTGAGGTGGTCCCGCAGGTCTTCCAGGGTGTAGCGGCGCAAATGGATTTGAAAGCAAAGTTTGAAAGCAGTTTATCATATTTCAGTTTCAAAGGCTTAGTTCCAGGCGGTTTCAATGTGGGTTTGATAGGGTCAACCTGCACCGCCCTACCAGGGGGACCATGGCCAGAGGCTTGGCGGACAGCGCGAGCGGCGGCGCGATGGACGTCTCGTGCACCAGGCCGTCGGTGACGGTGCGCACGCGGGCGATGAACACGCACCCGTCGGAGGCGCCCACCATCAGGGGCTTACACTCGTCCACTCTTCAGCTCAACTTAAGCGCCTTCTATGTGACAGGGGGTGCAGTTAGGGGTTGTTTCGGGGGTGTTTAGGGGGTGGTAAGGGGTATTAGGGGTGTTTAGGGGTGTTTAGGGTGTGCTTTTGTGTCAGAAACGGCTCAAGTTGAGCTGAATAGTGGACGAGTGCAAGCCCCTGCCCACGATGATGGACGCGCCGTCGGGCGCCAGCCGCATGCACGTCACCGCGTTGCCGTGCCGCGGCAGCCGCATCTCGCGCGCCACCGGGCGCCAGGGACGAACACACACATTGCCCGCCACGTCATCGACACGCGTTACGAACCATCGTTTCTTTCGTTGAATTGCGCACTATGACGTGGTATCCTATGATGTGGTATCCTATGACGCGGTATCCTATGACGTGGCACATGGCATGGTATGCGAGGTGGCATACGACGTGGCATATGATGTGGTATCCTATGACGTGGTATCCTCTGACGTGGCATATGGCATGGTATGTGAGGTGGCATACGACATGGCGTGTAACGTGGCCTATGATGTGGTATCGTATGACGTGGTATCCGATGACGTGGTATCCTATGACGTGGCGAGCAGTAGCTGGCGGGCCCCACCGGGTGCAAGTGCACGACGCGGTCGGGGTTGGCGCCCCCCGGGGAGCGGGCGCCGGGGCTGCGGGGCGCGCTGCCCCCTCCCACCAGGGGCTCACACTCGTCCACATCTCAGCTCAACTTGAGCCGTGCCTGACACGAAACCACACCCTGAACACCCTGAATCCCCCCTAAACACGGGCTAGACAACCCCTACGCGCACCCCCTGTCCCATTAAAGCGCTTAAGTTGAGCTGAAGAATGAACGAGTGCAAGCCCCTGCCTCCCACCTCGGCGATCATCCGCTCATTGGCCAGGTCCTCCGTGGAGCAGGGGCTTACACTCGTCCACTTGTCAGCTCAACTTGAGCCGTTTCTGACACAAGAATACACCCGAAATACCCGCTAAACCCCCCTTGACTGCTCCCAAACACCCCATAAACACCCTCTAAATACCCCCTAAATGCACCCCCTATCCCACAGAAAGCGCTCAACTTGAGCTGAGAACTGGACGAGTGTAAGCCCCTGCCGTGGAGATGATGTGGCGGGTGATGATGGTGCCGTCGGTGAGGCTGGTGAACACGTGGTCCCCGCACAGCAGGGGCTTACACTCGTCCGCTTTTCAGCTCAACTTGAGCGCTTTCTGTGGGACAGGGGGTACTTTGAGGGGTTGTTTAGGGGGTGGTAGGGGGCGTTAGAAGGTGTTGAGGGTGTGTTTTGTTTCAGATACGGCTCAAGTTAAGCTGAGGAGTGGACGAGTGTAAGTCCCTGCCGCACAGGCTAGTCTCGATGGCTGTGATGGCGCTCTTCGTGGGCGCCTCTGCCCAGGGGCTTACACTCGTTCACGTCTTGAAAAACTCAAGGACACGTCCATGAGCTAAGCCGGGTTATACGGTGGACAGAAGAGCTCAAGTTGAGCTGAATTGGGAACGAGTGTAAGCCCCTGCCTCGGCCTCCACCGCCCCGCCGCGCACCAGCCGCAGCACACCGTCGCTGCCGCCCGTCGCCACCACCCCGCACCCTCTCTCCCCCTGCTGATACGGCCACTCAGATATTCCCCGCAACGTCATCCAACGTATTCCCCGCAGCGTCATCCAACGCATTACCCGCAGCGTCATCTAACGCATTCCCCGCAGCGTCATCCAACGCATTCCCCGTAACGTCATCCAACGCATTTGAACCCTCGTGTCATGAGCTGAAAGACATCCTACGACGTGACGAGCAACATCCACTAAATCCTGCAACGTCATCCAACACATTCGAATACTCGTGTCATGAGCTGAATGGCACTCTACGACGTGGCGAGCAAAATCCACACCCTCGTGCCATGAGCTGAATGATATCCTACGACGTGGCGAGCAACATTCACCAGGTCCTACCTTCTGGTACTGCAGCGAGCCCGGGCGGGGTCCGACCTGAGCGAGGCCGTACACTTTGCACGTCTTGACGGTGTACCCCAGCGACTTCAGGTGCATCAGGCGCGTCACGTCCCGCTGCGGTGACACCATCCCGCCGTCCGCCCCACCGTAGTGCCTGCCAGACATTGCTCGCCACATCATAGGATAGGTCCGAACAAGGGCCGGTAAAGTGACCTCAGAATTTACCATTTAGCAGAATCTACCAGTTAAAGTACTTTAGGTTTTAGGGTTTAGGTCTTAGGGTTTTATTTTCACGAGGCAACCCCCGTGTTACGCCCCCAACAACCCCCTAATATCGAAATATATCCATCTTAACTTCTAGATTCTGAGGTCACTTTACCGGCCCTTGCTCAGACCTATAGAATGTGATCTACGTATAGAAACAGGGTATTGGTCACCACGTCATAGGAGGCCATTGAACTCAACACACGCGATTTCACATGTGTGTCGATGACGTGGCGGGCAACAGCCGGCGGGCGCCGGGCCCCGGGCCCCACCCCCGCGCCGTCCGAGTCCGCGCTGTCCGATTCCGACCATGTTTGGGGTTTAGGGTTTAGGGTTTGGGGTAACTGCGTGTTGATGACATGGCGGGCAACCCCCGCCGGGCCCCACCCCCGCACCGTCCGAGTCCGCGCTGTCCGAGTCCGACCCGGAGTTGGGGTTTAGGGTTCAGGGTTTAGGGTTTAGGGTCTGCCCGTGCCCCACCCCCGTGCCGTCCGAGTCCGCACTGTCCGAATCCGACCCGGAGTTCAGCTGCGCGTCCAGCTTGTTGATGCGCTCCGTGGTGTAGCGGCGCAAGTTGGAATTGAAAGCAAAACTTGAAACCAGTGCATCATATTTCAGTTTCAAGAGATTAGTTCTGGGTGCTTTCAACATGGGTTTGATAGGGTCAACATGCACCGGCCTGCCATGGCATCCTCGAGGTCCCGCTTGCGCGCCGCGGCCTGCCGCTTCTTTGAGTTATCCTCGGGCCAGGGGCTGACACTCGTCCACTTCTCAGCTCAAGCTAAGCCGCCTTGGTCACACCTCTCCTTGTCCCCATGTCTAATACACTGGGGGGAAATCATGCACCCAACGTATCCCACAAAATGTGCTTACATTGAGCCGAATAGTGGACGAGTGTTAGCCCCTGCCTCGGGCACGTCGCCCAGGTTGATCTCCATGCGGTACACGTTGAGGCTGCCGCCGCTGTCCAGAGGCTTACACTCGTTCACTTCTCAGCTCAATTTGAGCGCTTTTTATGGGATAGGGGGCGCTCGTAGGGGTTGTGTAGCCCGTGTTAAGGGGGTGTTAAGGGGCATTTAAGGTGTGTTGGGTGAATTTGTGTGTCAGACACGGCTCAAGTTGAGCTGAAAAGTGAACGAGTGTAAGCCCCTGCCGCTGCCGCCTGTGTTGAGCCGCGAGTCATCCGGAGCCCAAGCCAGGGAGGTCACCGTCTTGGGCTGGTCACGCAGCGACACGAGCAGCGTGCGGCTCCACACGTCGTAGATGTTGACGATGTTGCGGTGCGCCGCCGCCAGCCGCGCGCCAGGGGCTTCCACTCGTTTACTTTCTAGCTCAACTTGAGCCGTGTCTGACACTCAAGACACCCTACACACCCTGAAAACACCCCCAAAACCCCCCAAAAACACCACCAAAACCCCCTAAAACACGGGCTACACAACCCCTACGCGCACCCCCTATCCCATGAACAGCGCTCAAGTTGAGCTGAGAAGTGTGCGGGTGTAAGCCCGTGCCGCGCGCCGCCGAAGCTGAATCGCATCACGCCGCACTTCTTGGTCGGCAGCACGGCGCGCAACCGCAGCCCGTTGTGTGGCGGCGCAAGTTGAAAATGAAAGCAAAAGTTGAAAGCATTATATCACACTTTAGTATCAAGCGTTTAGTTCCAGGCGGTTTCAACATGGGTTTCGTAGGGTCAACCTGCACCGCCCTACCGTTGGTGTCGCTCAGTTTCTCGTCGTACGCCCAGTTGTAGTGGTGCAAGTTGAATTTGAAAGCAAAGTTTGAAGGCGGTTGAACATATTATAGCTTCAAGCGCTCAAATCCAGGCGCTTTCAACGCGGGTTTGATCGGGTCAAGCTGCACCGCCCTACCCAGTCGGCGGGCGCCAGCTCCTCGTCGCACACGTCACACAGCTTGATGCCGTCCTATAGGGGCATACAGGTACACGGGTTTAGGTTTAGTTGTGCCTAGGGTTCCATAGGGTTTAGTTGTGACAACTAAACCCTAGGGTCTATAGATATGCGTATGCGGGCACACTGGTACACTATAAGCAAGCAGTCAGATTGAGTTGAAACGTGAACGAGTGTGTAAGGCCAGGGAGGAGGATGTGGCTGTGGGTGGGGGGCAAATGCTGACCGTCGCGTCATCGACATGCGGTTTGGAACCTCGTCTCTTCACGTAGATTGTGTCCTATGACGTGGCGATGACGGCTTCACAACGCGCACGCCTCCCACCTCCACCTCCCCAGGTTTAGGGTTTAGGGTTTAATGTTTAATATTTAGGTTTTAGGGTTCAAGGGTTTAGGCTTCCAATATCTGGTAGGGCCCCACCGTTCTCGTCGCCCAGCGCAACCATGGTGAAGCGGCGCAATTTGAAATTGAAAGCAAAGTTTGAAAGCGGTTTATCATATTATAGTTTCAAGCGCTTAGTTCCGGGCGCATTCAACGTGGGTTTGATGGGGTCAACCTGCACTGCCCTGCCATGGTACCGGAGGGGTGCAGGCACACCGAGCTGATGTCGTCGTCGTTGAGGTGCACCGCCATGCAGCAGGGGCTTACACTCGTCCACTTTTCGGCTCAACGTAAGCGCTTCCTGTGGGATAGGGGGTGCATGTAGGGGTTATTTACGGGGTGTTTGAGGCGTGGTGTGGGGATCAGGGGGGATTTAAGGTATAATTTGTGTCAGAAACGGCTCAGGTTGAGCTGAAAAGTGGACGAGTGTAAGCCCCTGCCATGCAGCGCCGCTCCTCCAGGTGCCACAGCCGCGCCGTGCGGTCCGCGGCGGCGGTCACGGCCAGCGGGAAACTCCCGAAGCAGACGTCCACCGCAATCACGGGGGCGCAGTGGCAGCCGCCGGAGAACGGAACAAACTTTCCGTCGTCCACGTGATACCCGCTTTGCAAGAGTGCGACGGGCCCAGTCTCGGAGACGCAGGTCACGCGCTCGCCCCCCGGTGCCATGGTGTAGCGGCGCGACTTGAAATTGAAAGCAAAGTCTGAATGCGGTTCTTCACATTTTAGATTCAAGCGCCTAGTTCCAGGCGCTTTTAGCGTGGGTTTGATAGGGTCAACCTGCACCGCCCTACCACGGCGAGGGATTTGACGGCGCCGCCGCAGCCGGCCGCCAGCGGCATGAAGCGGGTCGCGACGTAGCCGCCAACCAAGGGCTTACACTCGTCCACTATTCGGCTCAACTTAAGCACACTTTGTGGGATACGTTGGGTGCATGATTTTCCTGCGGTGTATTAGACAGGGGGAGAAGGAGAGGTGTGACCAACACGGCTTAGGTTAAGCTGAAAAGTGGACGAGTGTAAGCCCCTGCCGCCAACCTTGGCCACCAACACGCCGTCCACCCCCACGGAGTCCTCCGCCTCCAGGCCTCGGGTCAGGGGCTTACACTCGTTCCCTTTTCAGCTCAACTTGAGCTCTTCTGTTCACCATATAACCCGACTTACATTACGAATGTGTCCATGAGTTGCTCAAGTTGAGCTCTAACGTGAACAAGTGTAAGCCCCTGCCTCGGGTCCCTCCCTTGCCGGAACCCTCCTCCTCCTCCTTCTCTTCCGTGTACACCACCATCATGCAGGGGCAGATATGACAAAGTGCGTGAAACCACTTAGACACTGAGCAACAAGTAGTACTAGATCGTCCAAATGGAACGTTCTGATTGGTCGAGCAGGCACTAAGTAGCACTAAGTAGCACTAAGTAGCACTAAGTCTCACTAAGTGTCTGAGTGGTTTCACGCACTTTGTCATAAACACTGCTCACCACATCATAGGATGACATTTGACACAGTGAACACCACACAAATCAATTTACTCGGGTCCCTACCATGGTGGAGGCGCCGGTACCGGCGAGAAATCCCCCGGGGACGTCGTGGATCACCGTGATGCAGCACCGCGCAGCGCTCTCCTTGGTGTAGCGGCGCAAGTTGAGTTCGAAAGCAAATTTGAAGCAAAATTGGAAAGCGATTTATCATGTTTAAGTTTTAAGCGCTTAGTTCTAGGCGGTGTCAACTTGGGTTTCATAGGGTCAACCTGCACCGCCCTACCTTGGCCGAGCGCGCCCCCGCCGCCGCCTCCGCCGCCGCGCGCTCGCTATCGGACATGGGACGGAATGACGGGCTGCGCGGGCTGTGCAGGGAGCTCTGGCCCTTGGTATAGCGGCGCAAGTTGAATTTGAAAGCAGAAGTTGAAAGCAGCACATCACAGTTTAGTTCCAAGTGCTTAGTTCCAGGCGGTTTCAAATTGGGTTACATAGGGTGAAACTGCACCGCCATACCTTGGTCCGCCCCTCCGCCTGCTCCGTGAAACCTGGGATGTACGCCCCTTCATGTAGCAGCGCAAGTCCAATTTGAAAGCAGAAGTTGAAAGCAGTGCATCACAGTTTAGTTTCAACACGCTTAGATCCCGACGCTTTTAACGTGGGTTTGATAGGATCAACCTGCACCGCCCTACCTTCTCCGATGATGAGCTTCGGGGGGATGAAGTCCCGCAGACCGTCCGCGGGGGGTATCCGCAGCGTGTTCACGAATACCAGGCGGTACGGAACACACAACACATCAGTAACTTAACAATTTAAGATCATCAAACATTGCGCTACTCGTACGGTAGGGAAGACACCACACATTAGTCGAGCACTTGGTAAGGTCACCGCACATCACGCACAGGCATTTAGTCAGGTACGCGGATGACGACTTATCCCGTGTCCACGTGTCCCCACCATGTTTTCTTTACCCTCGACCGCGCCGTCCGCCGCGCGGCTCGACAGCACGAGCACCTCGCCCGCTGATCAGGGGCTTACACTCGTCCACTTTTCGGCTCAACGTAAGTGCTTTCTGTGGGATAGGGGGTGCATTCCGGGGTTGTCTAGGGGGTGTTTAGGAGGTATCAGGGGGTATTAGGGGGTGCTCAGGGTGTATGGAAAGGCTCAGGTTGAGCTGAAAAGTGGACGAGTGTCAGCCCCTGCCGCTGATGTCCCGAGCGCCAGGCGGTCCATGCTTTTGTCGTGTGTGCTGGGCGATAGCCGCGCCTCACGGCCTGACACGCAGTACTGGTGCACTGTGAGCAACCAGTCTGTAGGGTTTAGGGTTTATGGTGTAGGGTTAGGATTTAGGGTTCGTTTAAAGGGTTTTTGGGCTTATTGTAGGGTTCAGGGTTTAAACCCTGAACCTAAAGCTGCGGCGTGGGCGGCAACAAGCAGGGCGGCGGCGGCGGCGGCGGCGGCCGTGGTGTAATAACGCATCAACAGCGAACAGCGAGTAGTGCATGACAGGCCCTGCCAGGCTTGGCAGGTGAGGGTGACGCCGGCGGGCAGGCGCAGCACGGAGTAGTTCACGATGACCACGGTGGAGCGGCGCAAGTTGAAATTGAAAGCAAAACTTGAAAGCAGTTTATCATGTTTCAGTTTCAAGCGGTTATTTCCAGGCGGTTTCAACGTGATTTTGATAGGGTCGACCTGCACAGCCCTACCACGGGCTTGAACCACCGCTCGTTCGGTGTGTTCTCGCTGCCACCCTTCAGCCGCCAGATCCGCAGCCAGCGGGGGCCGGT
>Ga0307489_10003377_pt1 | contig 10593 bp, 9 predicted proteins | sample SB12metaG_FD_202247 | JGI IMG/M metagenome (GOLD analysis project Ga0307489, IMG submission 202247) | Sea-ice brine microbial communities from Beaufort Sea near Barrow, Alaska, United States - SB 1.2 | ecosystem: Environmental > Aquatic > Marine > Coastal | place: USA: Alaska | collected 2017-05-06
TGACCAAACTTACCTCATGCATGTGTCCTTGAGTTGCTCATTTTGAGCTCTAACGTGCACCAGTGTAAGCCCCTGCCCCAAACCCGCGTAGAAGCGCCCGGGGTTACTCTGGACAGTGACCTCCTCCCCGGTATCGTTGATCATGAACTCCAAACCCAGCAGCGCCTCGCAGGCGGCGGCGGGGAGGATTACCCCCGTGTCGCGGCTCAGCTTGGCGCGGAACGCCACACACGCGCGGCGCCTGGCCTCTGGGTCCATGGCGAAGAAGGGCGGCGACGGGCGGCGAAGGGGGCGGCGTGCGTTGTTGTGTGGGGAGTGCTCGGCGCTCCCGAGATATTGAGACGACGTTCTACTTCAGTCTGCCACGTGTCAAGAGCGCGGAAACGGGAGTTTTTTCTCTCAACCGTCACACTCAGCGCTTCGGAGCAAAGTTATTGATGCCGGTCAAGACCCCATCAAGACGGGGAACGCGATCTTATATTTGAAACCAGAAGCGGACTTTGATAGTCGAACCAGTGAAACGCACAGTGTGGAGGACACCCTCACGAGCTAATAATCGTATTGGTTGCTAATCCGATAATTCGATTTGCTAATTCGAATTGCTAATTCGAATGGTTGCTATTTGCCCTTTCCCGCATCGCTGCCAAGAGTCAATATGGCGGGTGGCGTCGCTACGATGAGGCGGGAATTTGGACGCCCGCGCCCCTCAGCGTATCCGCGATGTACCGCTTCTTCGCCACGCTCCCTCTCAGCTCCGCCCACTCGAACCACGGTGTAGCGGCGCAAGCTGAATTTGAAACCAACGTTTGAAAGCAGTTCATCACATTCCAGTTTCAAGCGCTTAGTTCCAGGCGGTTTCAACTTGGGTTTCATAGGGTCAACCTGCACCGCCCTACCACGGCACGCAGACAACCGTATGGTGGCGCCTCGCGAGAAACAGGTCGCGCAACTCCGTGCTATAGCGGCGCACGATGGAATTGAAAGCAGAAGTTGAAAGGAGTATGTCACACTTTAGTTTCAAGCGCTTAGTTTAAGGCGGCTTCAATGTGGGTTTGGTAGGGTCAACGTGGCTGCACCGCCTTACCGTGCGCACTGTCCTCGTCGACGCGGTGCGAGATGCGTCGCGCGGTGCACCCCTCTCGCCGCCGACAGTGGTGTCGATGAAGTGCGTCGGCCCGTCAAACTCCAGCGCGATGTCGCCGTCGGGCAGGTACACGTCGACCGAAAAATAGGGGCTTACACTCGTCCACTTTTCGGCTCAACTTAAGCGCTATCTGTGGAATAGTGGTTCCATTTAGGGGTTGTTTAGGGGGTATCAGAGGGTATCAGAGGGTATCACTGAGTGGCAGGTGGTATTTAGGGATTGTTCTAAGACAAAAACGGCTCAGGTTGAGCTGAAAACTGGACGATTGTAAAAAGCCCCCGCCGAGAAGTAGCCGTCGACCGTGAGGTGCTCCACCTCGTGCTGAACGCCGAGCTCGCCGATGATCGCAGCAACATGTTTTTGGTCCTTTGACGTTGACACGTCGTCCCGGACGTTGCGCATCCATGCCTCCCGCGCCTCGCGCATGATCCATGGCGGAAACGTCACGTCATCAAGCACGTCTCCGCTGACCAGCTCGGTGTGCATGAGGTAAGACTGAAATAGCATGCTCAGTTCCACGGGATGGAAAGAATCCATGTCGAGCCCGCGAGCCGCCCGCCACAAAGAGGAATAGCTCGCGGGGAGCGGAACTCCTCGCGTGACAGCCAAAGCGAGCAGACTTCACAGCGTGTGTGTCACGTCCTGGGCACTCATGCCCGGACCCACCCGCACCACAACGGCCACCAGCGCCACCCACGCCTCTGCCCTGGGCATCCGCCCCAGCGTCGCGAGGGCTTTAACCGTGTTCGCCGCGTCCTGGGCGTTCATTACCGCACCTTCCCGCACCACCGCACCCTCCAGTGCCGCCCACGCCTCAGATCCCGGCATCCACCTGAGCGTCGATACGCTCCAAAAAGTGTTTGCCGCGTCCTGGGCACTCATATCCGAACTCACCCGTACCACCGCGGCCTCCAGCGTCGCCCGCGCCTCAGCCCCCGGCATCATCCCCAGCGTCGCCGCGCTCCAAAGAGTGTTCGCCGCGTCCTGGGCGTTCATGCCCGGACCCACTCGGACCACCGCAACCTCCAACGCTGTCCACGGCTTAGGCCCCGGCATCAACCCCAACGTCGACACACTCCACAGAGTATTCGCCACGTCCTGGGCGTTCATGCGCGGACCTACCCGCACCACCGCAACCTCCAGCGCCGCCCGCACCTCAGCCCTAGGTGTCCAGCCCTGTTTCGCGTACGCCCAAATGACATCGAAAGCTCTTGCGGCTTCATGCCCCAGCTCTCCCGCACCACCGCAGCCTCCAACACCGCCCGCGCATCAGGCCCCGGCATCCAACCCAGCGTCGCGTACGACCATATCCAACTCGCGACCTCCTGCGGCTGCATGTCCGACACCACGAGCACCGCCCGCTTTTCCAGCGCTGCCAGCGAGCCCTGGATATCCTCGTCTGCGGTGGCGATTTTCCCCGCGGCACTCATCTTTGCCACGGCGTGCATGATGTTGGCCACGGCTCGACCTCGGAGCAGCCCTTCGGCGCACATGTCGCGAACCTTCAGCATGATCCCACGAAATCTGCCGTCCGCCGCGATGTTGCGCGACAACGCCCCTGAGCGGCACAGCTTACCAAGCTTACTGACCGCCGTGGCCACGTTGACGTCATCGAAGTCGGGGAGCCTGGCATCTACCAATTGAAGCAGGCGCTCCGGATCTTCCTCCTGAGAGATAACGCCGTTGAGCACACATGACTGGCCCTTGCCGCCCCCTGCGCCCCCGCCCCCTGCGGCCCAATCCCAGCGCCCTCCGCCTCTGTCGCCACCCCGAGTGTCGGCATTTGGGCCACCGCCGCCGCCGACGCGTGGGGGCCCAAGGGGGTAGCCAGGACCGACGCGGTGATCGAACCCGAACCCGCAGCCGCCACCTTCGCTGCCGCCGCCGCCGCCGTTGCCAACCCCGCGACGAGGCTCGAGCCTCTGGGGCCGGTCGTAGGGCGTGGGACTTGGGGGCGCACCGCCGCGGCCCGGCCCGCCGTATCCATCGTGGTCATAACCTCCACCGCCGCAGCCAAGCGTCCAGCGGGTACCCAAGTCGCCTTCGCCGCCCCCGTGCCCTCCCCTCACGCCACCCCTGCCGCCGCCACCGCCGCCGCCGCCGCCGCCGTTGCCCGTCCCGCGGCGAGGATCGAGTCTCTGGGGCCGGTCGCCGAACGTGGGACTTCGGAGCGCACCGCCGCGGCCGGGCCCGCCGTATCCATCGTGGTCATAACCTCCAGCGCCGCAGCCAAGCGTCCAGCGGGCACCCAAGTCGCCCTCGCCGCCGTCGAACCCTTCTCTCACGCCAATGTCCCTGCCGCCGCCGCCGCCGCCGCCGCCGCCGCCGCTGCCACCGCCGCGGAGAGGATCGAGCCGCTGGGGGCGGTCGGAGGGCGTGGGACCTCCCCGCCTGGGGGGGGCGCTGCCGCGGTCGGGCCCGAATCCACCGAGACCATAACCTCTGTCGTCGAAAGCAACGCCCCAATCGCCCCAGCCTATGTCGCCGCCGCCTATGTCGCCACCGCCGCCGCCACCGCTGCCGCCGCCGCCGCCGCCACCTCCGCCTCCCCCCCCGCCGCCTGTGCCTCCGCGAGGCAGGTCGTAGGGCGTGCTTGGACCTCCCCGACGGGGGGGCGCATCGCCGCGCTCGAGCCCGCCGCCTCTACCGCGATCATAATCACCTCTGTCAACCAAAGCACCACCGCGGCCATGCCCTCCATCCCATCCGCCCTCACCGTCGCCGTACCCTGCTCCCCAGCCGTCCCCGCCGCCCCCGCCGCCGCTAACGCCTCCGCTGTCGCCGCCGTCGCCGCCACCGCTGCCCACGCCCCCGCCCCCGCCCCTGCCACCGCCGCGGGGGCCTTCATACCCCCGCCCCTGCCACCACCCCGGGCCCCGAACGTGGAACCCATGTTCTCTGGCGCTTGGCGGGCCGGCGCTGCCGCGCCCCCGGTCCTGCGCGGGCGGGCCACGTTGCTCGCACCCGCCGCCGCTGCCGCCACCGTCCTGGTACCGTGCGCCCCCCGGAACCTCCGCGGGGGGGGCGCGCGGGACGTACGAGTAACCGTCGTCGTCGTCGTCTTGACCCCAATCCTGTGCGGATGGCCCGCCTCCTCCCACGGGCTTACCCTCGTTCACTTCTCAGCTCAACTTCAGCGCTTTTTATGGGATAGGGTATGCGTTTAGGGGTTGTGTAGCCCGCTTCAAGGGGGTGTCAGGGGATATTTAGGGTGTGTAGGGTGTTTTTGTGTGTCAGATACGGCTCAAGTTGAGCTGAAAAGTGAACGAGTGTAAGCCCCTGCCTTCTCCGCGGGAGTCCCGAGGGTGCTCATTCATAGGCGGCGGGCTCTGGTCGTAGCAGGCCCGCCCTCCCCGCCCCCGCCCCCCCGCCCCGGCAGCCGCCCGGTATCCAACGTCCTCCCACTGCGTCGGCCTCATCTTGTAGTCGTCGCCGCCCCGACCCCGGTCCTGTGTGGATGGCCCGGCCCGCCTCCACCTCCTCCGCGAGAGTGCTCATTGAGCTTCGGGCTCCGGTCGTAACCTCCTCGCCCTCCCCGCTCCCCCCGCGCCGCGCCGCCCGCCACCCGGTCTCCAACGCCCTCCCACTGCGGCGGCTTCATCTGACCGCGGAAGAGGCAGGAAGAGCCGTCGCCGTCGCCGTCACCTCTTACTTCGCCCCGGTTTGCGGCTGGCCCGCCTCCACCCCCTCCGCGAGAGTGCTCATCAGTAGTAGGCCGAGGGCTCCGGTCGTAGCTTCCCCTCCAGGCCCGTCCCCCCCGCGCCGCGCCGCCAGCCGCCCGGTCCCCACCTACCTCCCACCGCGTCGGTTTCATCTCTCCCTCGCCGTCGCCGCCGCGGCCGCGGGAGTTTGTGAATGTGCCCGACGGAGGGTGCCGAAGTTTTACTGCTATATATGAGCGGATCCGGTTAGCCGGCCGCGGCCGCGCGGCCGTGATGATGGCGTGGCGCAAGCCTCAAGCCCACCAAACGGATTTGCGCATACCCGGATGACGAGATGTTTCTGGGATTCTGAGTGGAGCCATCTTCATCGACCGGCTCACACTCATCACAACCCTCCGTCAGCGCCCCTTGGCGTGCGACTCGCGGCGCCCCACCGAGCGGCCGGCGGTACGACACCTATCCCTTCCCGCTTGTTCCGCGCGCTGGCACCCTGCGACTGCCGCCTGTCCGCCGCCCCACCTCCGCCAACCGAAGTCCTCACCTCCGAATCTCGCGCGGGTACAGACTTGAAATATCTTTTCAGATTGCCATCAGTCTGAGCGCGAGAAGGGGACGGTCGTGAACGCCGTGCCTCATCGCCGCAAGGAACGTCTCCGCCAGGGCAGGGATGGTATTGCGCACACAAAAAAACACCCGACCGACGTTGCATCGACGAGTCGAGTCCGCTCGTCTGTCGTCCGAGCACGCATTCACCCTGAAGGTATCCACGCTCCGACCTCGGTTTTCCAGTGCTTGCCCTCACTGAAAGACGGGAATGAGATGCTCCCCACCAACAACACTTAAAACACCTTCTCCGCAGGGACCCGCCCCTCGCACATTGCAACGATGATTTAGCGCGTCCTCTCACGTGCGTGAACGTGAGCATCGAGGCGGACGTCAGTTTTTGCACCTGGGCCATGAACAACTTGAGTTAACAACCCGCGAGATTCACCCTCCTGCCAGGATACGTGTTCCACAACTAAGCGACACGCACACAGCCTCGGTAGGGCGGTGCAGGTTGACCCTATCAAACCCAAGCTGACTGCGCCTGGAACTACGCGCTTGAAACTAAAATGTGATAAACTGCTTTCAATTCTGCTCTCAATCTCATCTTGCGCCGCTACACATCGGTGATTGTTTGCTCACAGTGCGCCGGGTACCCGTACACACTCTCTGTTGAACAGCTCAGGAGCAGAGTCGAGGGGTTGCCGTCACAGCGAGTGTCGTAGTTTGTCTTGCACGCCACAAGCAGGGGCTCACACTCGCTCACTTCTCAGCTCAACTTGAGCGCTTTGTATGGGATAGGGGGTGCGCGTAGGGATTGTGTAGCCCATGTTCAGGGGGTGTTTAGGGGGTTTTTAGGATGTGTACGAGGGGTGCTTTTTTGTGACAGACGCGGCTCAAGTTGAGCTGAAAAGTGGACGAGTGTGGGCCCCTGGCCACAAGCCGCCCCGCACTCCACTTCCACCCCGCCTCACGCTCCGACGCATCCACACGGCAGGGGCTTACACTCGTTCACTTTTCAGCTCAACTTGAGCCGTGTCTGACACACACAAAACACCCTAAACACCCCCTCATACCCTCGTACGCCACCTAAGCACTCCCTCAACAACCCGAAGATGCACCCCCTATCACACAGAAAGCGCTTAAGTTGAGCTGAAAAGTGGACGAGTGTAAGCCCCTGCCACACGGGCGCGATGACATGGGCTCCAAGTGATCCTTCTCCCAAGCAGGTGGAGTGGGCGAGTGGATGGCAGAGGCTGACACTCGTCCACTTCTCAGCTCAACCTGAGCCGTTTCTGACACAAAATACACCCTAGACACCTCATAATACCCCCTGACACCCCTTACAGACCCCCTAAACAACCCCTGAACGCACCCCTTATCCCACGATAAGCGCTTACGTTGAGCTGAAGAGTGAACGAGTGTAACCCCCTGGTGGATGGGTTTCAAGTGAACTTTCTCCCGAGCAGGTGGAGTGGGCGGCAGGGGCTTACACTCGTCCACTTCTCAGCTCAACTTGAGCCGTGTCTGACACACACAAAACACCCTGAACACCCTAAACACCCCCAACACCCCCTTATCACGGGCAACACAACCCCTACGTGCACCCCCTATCCCATTGAAAGCGCTCAAGTTGAGCTGAAAAGTTGACGAGTGTAAGCCCCTGGAGGGCGAACACTACCGTGGGCGGCATCGGCGGTAAGGCCCGGCAGACATTGCTCGCCAAACCACTCAAGTTGTCGATCAAACTCACGCCACCAAACCCAATTCGTCACACGTACTCACACAGAACCACCCAAATGGCGGCCGGCATCGGCGGTAGGGCCCGGGCGGATATTGCTCGCCACGCCATAGGGTACCGTTCAACAACACAAACGAGGGCTCAAAGTGCGTTGGATTAAGATATTTCTTGCCACGTCAGATATTATGACAAAGTGCGTGAAACCATTCAGACACTTAGCAACAAGTACTACTAAGTAGTCCAAATGGAGCGTCCTGATTGGTTGAGCGGACACTAAGTCAGACTACGTAGCACCAAGTGAGACTAAGTGTCCAAGTGGTTTGGTGCACTTTGTCATACTCGCAGGGTGCCGTCGGTTCGAAGACGACGGTTCAAAGCGCGTCGGATTACGTCGCGAGCAGTAGCCGCCAGGCCCTGACCTTCGGTGGCATGGCCTGGCGGACTGCTCGCCACGTATGGGGTGCCATTTCACTCAATAGACGAGCGTTCACTATGGTTGCGGATTGCTCGCCACGTATAGGGGCCATTTAACTACAGAGACGAGCGTTCAAGGTGCGTCTGTGAGAGAGAGGAGATAGGAGATAGGAGAGAGGAGAGGGAGAGAGGAGACAGCAGAGAGGAGTGGGGAGTGAGAGGAGAGGGAAGAGGGGAGAATGAGCGAGAGGTGAAAGCACAGAGGAGAGATAATGGAGAGAGGAGTGACATGGCGACTTTGAGAGAGAGGAGATAGAAGAGAGGAGATGGAGAGAGGAGAAAGGAGACAAAAGAGAGGAGAGGGAAGAGGGGAGAAGGAGCGAGAGGTGAAATCACAGAGGAGAGATAATGGAGAGAGGAGAGGGAAGAGGGGAGAAGGATCGAGAGGTGAGAGCACAGAGCAGAGATAATGTAGAGAGGAGTGACATGGCGAGCAACGTCCGCCGAAGAGGGGAGAAGGAGCGAGAGGTGAGAGCACAGAGGAGAGAGAATGGAGAGAGGAGTGACATGGCGAGCAACGTCCGCCGGGCTCGAGAGGTGAAAGGACAGAGGAGAGAGAATGGAGACAGGAGTGACATGGCGAGCAACGTCCGCCGGGACCGGGCCAGAGTGACAAGATATGATCGGGAGATCGATATGGGAGATCGATATGGGAGATCGATATGAGAGATCGGACATCAATGGGATATCGACAGGAGTTTCAATATGGGATATGGGATATCGATTTGGGCTACGGTATAGCGATATGGTCATCTACCATATCGACATGGTCATCCTGGATATCGATATGGGATATGGTCTAATGATGTGGGAGATGACAGTAACGATACGGTCTTCTCCCATATGGATATGGGATATCTTGTCACTCTGCGGCCGGGCTCTATTCGGCGGCATGATATACGGGGGGATGCTGGCCCGCAAAACCAACCCCCTCTATTGGTGCCAGCTCCACAAGCTTGTGTGGGCCCGGCAGGGGCTTACAGATTCACCCCGCTCTCCCCTCTCCCCTCCTTCATGTCACCTCTCCTATCTCTCCTCTGCCCTCCCTCCTCTCTCCTCCGTCCTCTCTCCTCCGTCCTCTCTCCTCCCTCCTCCCTCCTCCCTCCTCTCGCCTCCCTCCTCTTTCCTCCTCCCCTCTCTCATTATGCTCGCCACGTCATAGGGTGGCGTTGAATATTCAAAACCAACCCCCTCTATTGGTGCCAGCTCCACAAGCTTGTGTGGGCCCGGCAGGGGCTTACACTCGTCCACTTTTCGGCGCAACTTAAGCGCATTCTATCGGATAGGGGTGCATTCTGGGATTGTTTAGGGGGGTTTTAGGGGGTTTTTAGGAGGTGTCATGGGGTTTTCAGGAGTATGAGGGGGTGTTCAGGGTGTGTTTTGTGTCGGAAACGGCTCAGGTTGAGCTGAGAAGTGGACGAGTGTAAGCCCCTGGAGCCCGGCACCGCTTCATGCGAATGGCGTCGGAGGCAGGGGCTTACACTCGTCCACTTTTCAGCTCAACCTGAGCCGATTTTGACATTAAAACACACCCTGCACACCCCCTAGAATCCTCTGGGACCCCTTAAACAACCCCTAAACAACCCCTAAGCGCACACCCTGTCCCTCAGAAAGCGCTCAAGTTGAGCTGAGAAGTGAACGAGTGTAAGCCCCTGGACGGAGGCGACACTGGGCGGCCTTCGCCTCGGGTCCTTCGTCGCGGCCGGGCCCCACACTGCGTCCTCTCCCCTCCGCTTTCAGTCTCAATATACCGGCACACACCAATCAACGCACAGCATACAGTTTCAGGCGTCGTGTACCAGTTCCAGAAATGGCGTCGCCTGTCCCCTCTCGTTCGTAGTGTACCGGCACACCTCAAGACACGCCACGCCGTCCCCATCAGTCTCTTTGTAACGTCACACATGAACACACGCCGTCAACTTTCGCAGTAGTGGTGTACCGGCTCATTATACTCGTCCACTTTTCAGCTCAACCTAAGCCGTTTTGGTCGCAGCTCCCCGCGTCCCCCTGTCTAATAGACTGGGCGGAAATCATGCACCCTGCGTGGCGATGTTCAGCGCGGTGCAGCTGACCATGCAGAGCTACCGGGGCAGGGTCTTACACTCCTCCACTTTTCAGCTCAACTTGAACCGTTTCTGAAACAAGAACACACCCTGTACACCCCCTAAGACCCCGTAAGACCCCGTGAACAGCCCCTAACCGACCCCTGAACGCTTCCCCTGTTCCAAAGAAAGCGCTCCAGTTGAGCTGAGAAGTGAACGAGTGTAAGCCCCTGTAAAGGGGGCAGCGCGACATGTGGAACATTGTAGGGCGGTGCAGGTTAACCCCAGGTTGACCCCAGGTCAGGTTGACCCCAGGTTGACCCTAGGTTGACTGTGCTTGGTTTCAGGGCGGTGCAGTTTGACCCCAGAGGACATCCCGGTTGCCCGTGCTTGGTTTCAGGGCGGTGCAGGTTGACCCCAGGTTGCGCCCGGGTTGACCAGGCTTAATTTTAGCGCTTGAAGCTTAAACTCAGTGTTTGGCTTAGTATCGAAAATATGGTATCGAAGGCAGTAAGTCCAATCAGAACAGTCCAAAGGTGAGATCACGCCGACTGACTCGCCGAGAGTCCGACCGGGTCGCGATCGTTGATCAAATAGACCCTCGATTTCGAGGATCTCATCTCAGTGTGACGCGTCACGCCGACACTGAGTTTGAAACGCTTTCAATTTCAACTTACGCCTCTACAAAGCGGTGACGGCGGGCACCACCACCGCGGCGACTTGTGGCCTGTGTCTGCCCGGGGTAGGATTTTACCATTTCTTATACTCACATTCATCGAGCCCAAGGCTAGGTCAGGGCAAGGGCTGGTAAAGTGACCCCAGAATTTACCAGTTAAGAGGGGGTATGTTCACATACGAGGGGGCGATTAGGGGGGTATTAGGGGGGGCGGCACCCAGATTGAGAATGTACCCATATAATTCCGCGCGTCTGGGGGCGGGTGGGGGGGGGTGGGGTGGGGGGGGGTGGGGGGGGGTGGGGGGGGGGGT
>Ga0307489_10003378_pt1 | contig 10591 bp, 18 predicted proteins | sample SB12metaG_FD_202247 | JGI IMG/M metagenome (GOLD analysis project Ga0307489, IMG submission 202247) | Sea-ice brine microbial communities from Beaufort Sea near Barrow, Alaska, United States - SB 1.2 | ecosystem: Environmental > Aquatic > Marine > Coastal | place: USA: Alaska | collected...
GCCCCCGCCGCCGCCAGAGTGCGCCGCCCCCGCTGCTCCCCCCAATTTGTTCCCGCCCACCAGCGCCCGCGCGAGTAAACCCCCAAGAGAAATATCCCGATCGTTCTCCATTTCATCATCGCCGCCGACGGGGGCGATGGTGCTGATGAGCATGAGCTGCAGTTCCGTGTGATAGCGGCGCAAGTTGAATTTGAAAGCAAATTTAAAAGCAGTCTATTACATGTCAGTTTCAAGTGCTTAGTTCCAGGCGCTATCAGCGTGGGTTTGATAGGGTCAACCTGCACCGCCCAACCGTGTTGCCGCGCAAGCACCGCGCGAACACGCCCTCCGCGGCCTCCCTCTCCGCGGGGTCGGCGCCCCGCAGCGCCACCCGCAGCGCCGCCAACAGCGCCGGCTCCGTCGGATTGGCGTTGTCCTTATACCCGCCTCCGCCTGAGTAACCCCCATGCCCCCCGTCCCGAGGGCCTGCCAGATATTACACAACACGTCATCCAACGCGATTTCAACCCTCGTTTCTTAAAATACATATCATCCTATGACGTGGCGAGTGACGACTAGCAGGCCCTACCCGTGACCACCCGCGGCCGCCGGCGAATGATCTGCGGCGATATCAACCGCCGCGCTCATGAGCGTGTCCTGGTTGTCCTGATGGTTGGCCACCAGGTCGCCGAGGCAGCGCAGCGCGAACACGCGCACTGGCACACTGTGCGCGGCTAGTTCGCCCAGGCTGTAGCGGCGCAAGTTGAATTTGAAAGCAAAGCTTGAAGGCGGGTCATAACATTATGGTTTTTAGCGCTCAGTTCCAGGCGGTTTCAACTTGGGTCCCATGGGGTCAACCTGCACCGCCCTACTAGGCACAGCCGCAGCAGTGCGTCCATCATGCCCACCTGTGCCAGCACCGCCCGCCAGGAGGGCCGTAGGGTTTAGGGTTTAGGGTCAATTTAGAGTTCAAAGGCTTTGGGGCTTAGGGTTTCCCTGCACCCGAACCCTAAACCCTGAACCTGAACCCGGAGGGCCGTTGAAAACAAGCACTCTAACCACGATCGGAACATGGTTTATCCTCACATTCAGGGTGAACGCTCACACAGGCGAGTGGACTCGGTCCGTAGACTCAACGACGGTCGAGTGCGTGTTCCGAACGCACCCCCCCCTGCCTGGTTGGCGGTGCGGCACCCCTCCATGGCGGCCGCCTCGCGCCGCGCTATCTCCACCGCCGTGTAGGACCCGCCACAACATGCTGTCAAATCTCAGGCGGACGGCATTCAATTCAAGTCGACGCTTCAATTGGGCTCCGTCTGAGGATCTAAATGGGGGGTTTACTGTAGGGTTTCGATCGTTAGACTTGAAACATAAGACGGACAAATATATATATTCAAAGCAAGGGTTGGTAAGTGTGGTGAAGGACACGGTTCCGCATATGCTCACGAGCCCTGCCGCCACGGAGTCAGGGGCACCGGTACACTACGAGTTAGCAGTCAGTTTGAGCAGAAAAAGGGAGCACGGCGAGATGTTATAGTGAGCCCCGCCGCCACGTCATCACCGCCGCCGCTACCTCCGCCGGCATCCGCCGCGGGGGGCGCGCCCTTCGTCGAGCCGCCGCGAGCCGCCGACCCGCCGGCGGCGGCTCCCGGCGGACCTGGTTTGGCGGCGCTGGCCGACACGAGCAGCGTGACGGTCTCCAGCGCGCAGAGCAGGTTGGCGGCCTTCTGCGGCGGCAGCGGCGGCCCGCTGCGCCCCGGAGCGTGCACCTTCAGGCTCACCATGGTGTAGCGGCACAAAATGAATCCGAAATCAAAGTTGGAAGGCGATTCATCATATTATAGTTTCAAGCGCTTAGCTCCAGGCGCTTCCAATATGGGATTCACAGGGTCAAGCTGCACCGCCGTACCATGGCGGGCATCTGCTGCAGGAAGGAGCTCTCGCGGAAGAAGCTCTGATTGGACGGCGAGCCGCGCAGCAGGGGCTTACACTCGTCCAGTTCTCAGCTCAACCTGAGCCGTTTCTGACACAAAATGCACCCAAAACACCCCCTGTTGCTCCTTAATACCCCCTGACACCTCCTAAACACCCCCTAAACAACCCCTGAACAACCCCTATCCAACAAAATATGCTTACGTTGCGCCGAAAACTGGACGAGTGTAAGCCCCTGCCGCGCAGCAGGTTGTTGCAGAGCTCCAGGCAGTCCTGCACGATGATGCCGCCGTCCGCCGCGCCCTCCTCGCGGATTATGTTGAAGCACCGCTCGAAGGCGCCCTCGATGTACCGGCGCAACTTGAAATTGAAAGCAAAGTTTGAAAGCAGTTCATCATGTTATGGTTTCAAGCGCTTAATTCCAGACGCTTTCAACACGGGGTTCATCGGTTCAACCTGAACCGCCCTACCTCGAACGCCACGATCTTGCGCAGGTCCTCGGACCCCTTGGTGCAGCGCCGCAAGCTGAAATTGGAAGCAAGCGTTGAAAGCAGTTTATGAGATTCCAGTTTCAAGCGCTAAAACCGTAGGCGCTTTCAATGCGGGTTTTGATAGTGTCAACCAGGGGCTTACACTCGTTCCCGTTTCAGCTCAACATGAGCTCTTCTGTCCACCGTATGACCCAATTTAACTCATGAATGTGTCCTGGAGTTGCCCAAGTTGATCTCTAACGCGAACGAGTGTAAGCCCCTGGTGTGAAGCTGCACCACCCCACCTTGGTGAGGGAGATGAGCAGCAGCAGCGTCTGGTTGCGGATCACCTCGCGCTCCAGCATCATGTCCATCATGTAGCGGCGCAAGTTGAATTTGAAAGCATAAGTTGAAAGCAGTACGTCCACGCTTCAGTTTCAAGCGCTTATCTCCAGGCAGTTTCAAAATGGGTTTCATCGGTTCAACCTGCACTGCCCTGCCATGAGGCGCCCCACGCCCATCGGGTTCGACATGATGGCCTCCCGACGCCAGGACCCCGTGGATCCAAACGGAGCTCTGTTCGTCGGTACAGTAGCCGTGTTAAGTGGTATTGGAGCTCTCTTTGCTCACTATGACAAAGTGCGTGAAACCACTTAGACACTTAGCAACAAGTAGTACTGAGTCGTCCAAATGGAGCGTTCTGATTGGTCGAGCGGGACGACTTAGCACTGGGTCTCACTAAGTGTCTAACTGGTTTTACGCACTTTGTCATACCGGTACTGAGTTGAGTGACAGAAGCCACCGGGCCTTGCCTGTAGCTGGCGCGCGTTGGTAGCGCTGAGCGCGGTGAGGAGCTGCACGGTGTGGTAGCGCACGTAGAAGTCGCTCTCGTCAAGGAGCGACAGCAGCAGCTCCACGTTGGCGGGCTTGCGCGCCAGTGCGTCGGCGTTGGCGGCGCCGGGGCCCGAGCTGCCGGGGGGCGCCCGCGCTCCTCGCCCGCCCCGCCCCTCATCCGCCCCCGCCCCTGCCCCCGCCGCGTCCCCGCCCCTGCCCTCGCCCCCGCCGGCGCCGCCCTCTCTGTCTCCGGGCGTGCCGCCGGCCGTCAGCGCGTTGACGAGAACCTCCAGCACACCGTGCGCGAGCTCCACATCATCACGCTCCTCGCGCAAACACGCCATGATGTAGCGGCGCAAGTTTTATTTGAATGCAAAGTTTGAAAGCAGGTTGTCATGTTTTTAGTTTCAAGCGCTCAGTTCCAGGCGCTTTCAACTTGGATTTCAACAGTTCAACCTGCACCGCCGTACCATGAGCGCCGGGAGCCCGATGGACCCCACGGCGAACTGCGCGGCGACAGAGGTCTGCACCAGATCGCGGAGCTCCGCGGCTGCCGCGCGCCGGTCATCGGCCAGCACGCCGTCGCTGATGCGCTCCAGCAGCGCCTGCGTGAGAGGGCGGCGTCATTCGGGTGGCAGCCAGGGGCTTACACTCCTTCACTTTTCAGCTCAACTTGAGCTGTGTCTGACACACAAAAACACCGGACACACCATAAACACCCCCTGACATCCCCTCTACACGGACTACACAATCCCTACGCGCACCCCCTATCCTATACAACGCGCTCAAGTTGAGCTGAGAAGTGAACGAATGTAAGCTCCTGGTGGCAGCGAGGGCGAGCGTGCCTAGTCGCAGGTCGCAGTCGCGTCACTTCCACTTCTGCAAGTGCACGACCGGCCTCACTCGGGATGGGTTCGGGAGAGGGTGGGCGCACCTCAGCGCCGCCATCGTCGCCGTCAGGCTCGTCTCCGACGCCGAACACGATGTTGCGAGCCACGCCGCCCACGGCGCCGCCTACCCCCTGCGCGGCGAAAGACGGCAACCCAGCTGGCAGTGTAAGCGTTGAATTTGTTTTTGTTGGGTATTCAAGTATTGGTGATCCGCTGAGAGGAGAAGCTGCGAGGTCGCGTACGGGGTTGTGACATCGGAAATATGAGGGCGGGGTGGGGCGCGCGGTGGTGGTTCGCAGGCCCTGTCGACGCCAGTGGGTGCCGGCGCCGGCAAGGCAAACAGGAGGAGACGAGAGTGTTGGTGGGTGACGGCATGGACGACCAGCGTCTGTGAAAGGTCTGAACGCGAGGCGACACGGCCGAGTGTGAGGCGGAGATCGCAAGCGAGGCGGCGGCGAGGGGAGGATGGGCTGCTCACCCGCGCCACCTTCCCAATCATCCCCGCCATCTTCGAAGCGTGCGGCGCGGTCGCGCGATGGCGCGCGCTCGAGTTGTGTTTTTCTCGGTTTTGTCGCCGCTTGATGAGCGAGCACCGCCGCGCGCCTGCTGATGACCTCAAACTCGCCAGTTTCAAAGAGCCTGTTTGATTGGTCGACCGCCCGACCAAATTATCGGTCAAGCATCATTGAATTGACCGCGAGGTTGTCGGTCAACTAGAATCCGGCCGGTCGTCAACTGAATGCTGACTCGGCCGCCAATGAATGCCACCTGAGCTCAGCCCGTCCAAGCGCTCGACACATGCGCCGCCCTCAGCCCGCGCTCCGCCCTGCCGACATGGATGCCGATGGCGTCACCGCGCGCTTCCGCTATGTCAAGATCCCGTCCGACGCGAACCACTCAATCGAGGAGCACGAGGCCGCGCCTGACACGACCTCCGCCGGAGGCGACCAACTTCCCGACCTCCTGCGCAACGTCTTCGCGGCGGCGGGCGGTGTACCCGTGGATGCGCAGCTGGCACGCGCGGAGGCGGCGCGGCAGCTGGGAGCGGAGCAGGCCGCGGGGCTCTCGACAGAGCGCATCGTCGCTGCCGCCGGTGCCGGAAAGACGGAGACCTTCGCGCTGGTGCACCCCTCCAGCACCAACGGCCACCGCGGGGTCTACCTGTACGTCGACGAGGCCGGCATGCTGAAAGACATGCCCCGCAACGAGCGAGCCGCGGACCTCGCCGCGCGCTGCGGTACGGCCGGGCAGATATCGCCCGCTACGTCATCGACACACATATTGTACCCTTGCTTCTTGAGTTGCATGGCTTCCTATGACGTGGAGAGCAATGTCTGACAGGCCCTGCGCCGCGGGTTGGACCTGCGCGGCGACGGGTTCCACGGCGACGCGTTCGTCGGCGCCGTGCGCACGGAGCCCAGCCCCATGCGCAACGTCGACTTCGGCGAGAACGAGCTGGCGGCGGACGCGCCGTGGCTGGTGAGCGCCGTGCGGGAGAACGCGGCGTACTCCGTGGCCATGCGGGAGTTCCGGGATGCCATGCGTGGGAAGGAGGTCGGGGGAGGGGACCGCCAGCATATCATGGAGACTCTCAAGTTCGGCGGGAGTAGCGGCGGCGGCGGCGGCGGCGGCGGCGCGGGGGGCGGCGGTAGTGCGGTCGGCGGCGGCGGCGGCGCGGAGGGCGGCGGCGGGGGAGGCGAATTGGGCGGCGAGGGCAGCGAGGTAGGCGATGGCAGCGCCGTGGAGCTGGCAGCAGCGGACCACGAGCACGAGCACGGGCTCGAGTCGCGCCAGGGCCTGGAGGAGTACTTCGCGTCGCTGACCGCGGGCACCCCGGTGGCGGTGGCCGCGGTGCCGGGGCGCGGCCACGGCGTCAAGGCGGCGCGCCATATCAAGGCGGGCGAGGTGCTGTGGTCCGAGTCCCCACTGGTGTCCATGCAAGATCCTGACAATGCTAGTAAGACCATGGCGTGCGCGTGGTGTCACCGGTCGGTCGGTGACGTAGACGCGCACCTGAGCCTCGCCGCTGGGCTCTGCTCGGAGCAAGAGGCCCGGCGGGACTGCTGCGGCGGCGCCGGGGGCGGTATGGGCGGCGGGGGCGGCGGGGGATGCGGCTGGGGCGGGGGCGGCGGGGGCGGCGGCGGGGGCGGCGGGGGCCTGGGGGGTAGAGGCGGTGGGACCCGGGGGGGCTGGGCCGACGTAGCGGCGCTTGGGCTGCCGGGGATGGAGCAGGTACGGCCTGCCAGGTATCGCCCGCCACGTCATGGGATGCCATGTAACTCAAGAAGCCAGGGTTCAAAATGATTTGGATGACGTGGCGAGCAATGATTGCTAGGCCCTAGGAGGAGGCGGCCGGCATCGCGCGGGCGGTGCCATGCCAGCGGGGGGGCGAGCGGGGATGTGACGCCATGTATTGTTCCGTGGAGTGCAGGCGAGCGCACGCGGGGCACGGGCACGACGCCGCGTGCGGTGTCGGGAGCAGGGGTAGCGGCAGCGGGGGAGGCGGCGACGGGGGCGAGGGCGGCGGGGGTCGGGTTGGTGGCGGGGCAAGCGGCGGCGACTGGGGGAGCGGCGGCGGCGAGGGGAGCGGGGGCGGCGACGGCGATAGTGAGACTACCGCTGGTGCCACAGGAGTTGTCATAAGCGATTACGACTACGCGGGTGCGGCAGCTACGACAGCCACAGCTGCCGCCGCCGCCGCCGCGTCGTTCCGCCGCCACGCGGGGCACCACGACAACCTCCTCCTCATGACCGAGATAGTCGGGCGCATCGCGGCGGGCCTGGCGCGGGGCGAGGACTGGGCGGGCGCCACGCTGGCCTTCCGCGGCATAGTGGGAGCGCCGTGGTGGCAGGTGTCGTCCGAGGTAGGCCGGTGCAGGCTGGCCCTATGCAACCTGTGTTGAAACTTGAAAGCGCCTTGGACTCAGCACTTGAAACCGAAATGTGATAAACTGCTTTCAAAATTGGCTTTCAAAAGCAATTTGCGCAGCTACACAGAGGGGCACCCGGCGGTGGCGCGGCGACTGAGGGGCATGGCGGCGCGCTCCATGGAGCTCATGGTAGGGCGGTGCACGTTGACCCTATCAAATCCACGCTGAAAGCACCTGTAATTAAGCGCTTGAAACTGAAATATGACAAACTGCTTTCAAGTTTCGGTTTCAAATTCAACTTGCGCCGCTACACCATGGCACAATCCGCCGCCGCCGCCACCGCCGTCGCCGCCGCCGCGGGGGAGCACCAGCGGGAGTGCGCCGCCGTCGGAGACGACAGAGACGCGGACGATGCCGAGGAGGAGGAGGAGGAGGAGGAGAAGGGCCCCGCTGTGGCGGCGACGGCGGCGGCGGCGACGGCGGCAGCGGCGGTTTCCAAGATCCCCGAGGTTCTGCAGCGGCTGGGCCTGGGCGGCTTCGGGCACCTGCTGGGGATGTGCGACCTCAACCAGTACTCGCTGAAGATCGACGTGCCAATGCGCAACGTGTGCAGGCGCCTGCTGTGGGTCGACGAACACGAGGTAGAGCCGCGGCATATGATGATGTTTAACTCAAGAGTCGAGGGTATGAATGTGGTGGATGCTGTTCAACTTAATACTTGTGGTGGATGACGCGGCGAGCACCGGTATCCGACCCGAGCACGAGGGCTGCGCCGCCGCTGCGCCCACGCTCGCCGCGCTGCTGCCCATCGCCTTGAAGGCGCAGCGGCGCTGCGACGAGGAGGACCTAGCCGCGGGGCGGCCCCGCTGGGGCGGCGCGCAGAAGTCAAACGATGGTGAGGAGGAGGAGGAGGAGGAAGATGAGGAGGAGGAGGAGGAGGAGGGGGCGGCGGGTGAGGCGTGGGAGGAGGAGGTGCGGCTGGAGGCGGGGTCGGACGCGGAGGATCTGTTCGATTGCAGCCGGCGCCTGTTCCCCATGTTCAGCGGCCAGGGCCTGTTCGCGCTGCTCAGCCTGTGCAACCACGCGTGCGCCCCCTCCGTCGTCACCCGCTTCCGCAGTTGGAAGGGTGCCACGCTGGTGCGGGTGGAGGTAGGGGCTTACACTCGTCCACTTCTCAGCTCAACTTGAGCCGTGTCTGACACACGCAAACACCCTACACACCCTACACACCCTAATCACCCCCTTATAAACACGGGCTACACAAGCCCTGCGCGCACGCCCTATCCCATACAAAGCGCTGAAGTTGAGCCTGAAAAGTGAACGAGTGTGAGCCCCTGGGTGGAGGCGCTGCGCGACATCGCCGCGGGGGAGGAGCTGCGCCTCAGCTACATCGACGAGAGCGGCAGGGGCTTACACTCGTCCACTCTTCAGCTCAACCTGAGCCGTTTCTGACACAAAATGCTCCCTTAAGCACCCCCTAGTACCCCCTAACACCTCGTACTCACCCTCTAAGCAACCCCTACATGCGCCCCCTATCCCACAGAAAGCGCTTACGTTGAGGCGAAAAGTGGACGAGTGTACGCCCCTGGAGAGCGGCACCCTGGCGGAGCGGGCCGCGGCGCTTGCGTCCTACGGGTTCCAGTGCGACTGCTCCAAGTGCGTCGAGGAGGGGGGGGCGGAGAGCGTTGAGAGGGGCGACACGGCGGAGCTTGACTAGAGCCGGCAGCGTGCGCGTGCGACTCGGATGCGGCGAAAGCGTTTAGCTGGGGGCAGCAGGGCGTTTACCACCAAATACAACAAAATCAATTATTGCTGTGCAATCCTCTTGAGCAATCGCCGCTCTTCGCTCGATTGCTTTGCTCAACGCAGCTCACCGAGACTAGTCACGGTGGTCCAGGAGGAGGAAGAGAAGGAGGATGAGAAGGAGGATGAAATACTGAAAGTTGTGTTTCACGTGTCCCATACGAGTTTGAAGGGCTGGATAGGGCTGGTTGATGCTCACCAGGTGAGCGCCTTGGGGCTCCATCAGCTGTAGCTTGAAAACAACCCATCGCATACGAGTAGCTCCAGCGGTCAGACACTGGTGCGGTGTAATCCATGATTGGAGGGGCGAATTTGTTTGGATTGTATTTTACACGCCCGACCAACACTTCTACTCATACCTCTTCCATCTACAGTAAAACACAGGTGGTATGCTTTTTTTATTACAGCTATCGATCATCGCGCCTCAAAGAGGTCATCAACCCCAAACGGGTTTTGGGGAGCAAGGCCGTCCCCAGGGGCACTATATATACACGGTATGCAGGTTTGCACACATTTAACAAGGCCCGCCGCGGCCGTCGCAGCACCGCGGCACCGGCAGTGAATCATGAATGAGGTGAGACGCCGGGGGGGGGGGCATCCTCCCATCCGCCGGAGAACCAACACCAAATGCCCTTCAGCTTCTGACCAAAAGTGTGAAATCCTCGGAAGACGTTTGCACCTTCGGTCTCCCGAACAGTATGGTGGAGAGGATCCCGCGCTTTGGCTGCAACGCGCCCAACCCTGACGTCGCCGCCGCGGGCTAGGGACGAGCAAACATGGGTCACCCATCAAAATAACACTAGATGGAGGCAAAAGAAACCTCTGTACGTCTTGACGGTTCCGTCCCCACCCTGAATAACCACACCCTTTACAGCGAGCAAGTATTACCCGCAACGTCATCGACACGCATGTGTACCCTTTGTTTCTTGTCAATTCATGATGCGGCGAGCAATGCCTGGCTGGCCCTACCATGTCATTGGCCCCGCCCCCCGCTGCGAGCGCCACCTGAATGGCCTCGACCATCTCCGCGTTCTTGCTGCGCTTGGCATTGTCCAGCGCGGTGTTACCCAAGTTGTCGGTGGCGTGCAGCACCCGGCGCCACAGCCGCACATAATTACTCTTCCCAGCTCAACTTGAGCAACGCAGGTTACTCACTTGGATTTGTCTTGAACAATAATACGAAGCAGCTTCAGCTGCCGGCGACAGTCTCGCACAGCACCTGAAGAGCGCCGCAGCCTGCGCCGGTTCCCCGGGCGCCGGGACTAGTCGAACGAACATCCACCCGCGCCACCGCCACCTCCATCTAGGGAAGTTCTTTGGTGAGCCATCCTCATTTGTAAATTTCCACAGAATTTGTTTTGCTTATCAAGCAGGCCCTGCCCACGGCGCCGCTGCGACGAGGTCCTCCACCAGCGCCGCGGCTGTGCTCGACCCGCACTCCGCCAGCAGGTGCAGCGGCGTCTGAGAGTTCTCTCCGCGGAGCAGGGCCGCACACTCCTCCTCTTCAGTACTTACACTTGACACTTGACGCTTATCCTCTGTAACATCGACACTTGCGCGTCTTCGGGTATTTTTGCCAGTGCAGGCTGCGGGAGTGCGGGTATTAATACCCTGGTGCACTATAGGTCTACTCGTATAGCTGCAAAGCAGTCAGATGACACCTGGTCGCCGTATTGTGCCTGGAGGCCCTGCCGCTTTTGACGCGCGCGCCCAGCGAGAGCAGGTGGCGCGCCGCCGCGACGCGCCCGCGCCCGGCCGCCCAGTGCAGCGCCGACCTCCCGACCATGTCTCGCACGTCTATGTCCACGCCATC